>CEUS01227466.1_pt1 | contig 20373 bp, 17 predicted proteins | sample 427031 | NCBI WGS metagenome assembly CEUS01 (sample SAMEA2622837, study PRJEB7988) | marine metagenome | biome: marine biome (ENVO:00000447); feature: marine epipelagic mixed layer (ENVO:xxxxxxxxx); material: "saline water (ENVO:00002010), including plankton (ENVO:xxxxxxxx)" | depth 140 m | reverse complement strand
CCTGCCTGCTTGTCAATAATATGCATTGATCCACCTCGCCCGTGAGAGCAACCGGTTTCTTTCCCGAATAATTCTGCCATCATGGCCTTTAAATTGCCTCCCTTGGCAAGGTAATGACCGTGAGATCGATGGTTGCCAAACACGTAATCCGTTGAGCGTAATGGGGAACAAACACCTACTGCTATCGCTTCTTGACCAGTGTACAGATGGGTTGGGCAATTAATTTCTCTATTATTGAGAAGCTCAGCTATTTGCTCCTCAGCTATCCTTATTTTAGCCATTTGATAGTAGAGGTCTCGGAGTTCTCTGGTTGAATACTTTTTCTGCGGAGTGGTAAGTGGCATAGCTAGAAGGCCCTCAGGAATTTCGTTTAGTCTGAAGTCTTTGAAGGATTCGGTCGATTAAGTGGGACTTGAAAGTTAGGAACATAATTTTTATATCTAACAGAATACTCTGGTTATCAATATACTCCAGCGCAAGTCGATGTTTCTCAGGCCAGATTTCTTCCAGATAGGTTTTTTCCGGGTCCGGACTTCCTTCTAGTATACTGCCTTCGTCTCTAATCCATAAGGTGGCAAGATCTGTGATCCCAGGTCTGACCTGAAGAATCTGTGCCTCTCTTTCACTGAATAGTTTTACATATTCGGGTACCTCCGGTCTTGGTCCTACTACGCTCATATCGCCTTTGAAGACGTTAATGAACTGAGGAAGTTCATCAATATTTAGCCTTCGAAGATAATAACCAATTTTAGTGATTCTTGGGTCATCTGACGGCGTATTAGGTCCACCAATCGTTGAGGCATTTACGACCATGGTTCTGAATTTAAACATACGAAACGGTTTACCGTTTTTGCCTACCCGTAGGCCGAGGTAAAAAACTGGTCCTGGATCACTAACCTTAATCAGTAACGATATTACTGAGAATGGCAAAAACAGAGTTATCAGGATGGAAAAGGATATAGCAATATCAAGTAAGCGTTTAATCAAAGACCTAACCTTTGGTGTAATTGTCACAAAATTTTGTAAGTTGTTTCATCTTTAACCTCTAATTGTTCCTCAGTAGTCTGGACAGAAAACGGCATGGGATGGCTATTAGTCCAAACATTGAACCTATGCCATATGCAATATGGCGAGTAAAGAATGTCATGCACAGAATTGGAAAGTACAAGGGATTACCCTGTGTGATAGTTATGTAGGCAGATGATGCCGAAATCACAAGTACATAAAATGCCAATATTGCGATACCTAAAAATAGAAATAGCGTGTTCCAAGCGCCCAACAGAAACAGCACGGCCACTCCAGTTACGAAAGCCAAGGGAATAAGATGTCTAAGAGTAAATGGGGTTCTTAAGAGAGCCAATGGATAGGTGACCCAGTACCCGTCTGAAAAATTATGATTCCAAAAGGACCCTAACGTGGATTTAGTGTAATAGTTTACAGTTATTTCTGGCACCTTAAGGATTTTCCCACCATTTGATCTCAGTCGGTTGTTAAGATCCATATCAGAACCACGGGTAAGTGCTTCGTTATAAAAACCAATTTTATCGAGCATAGATCTTTTGTAACATCCAAATCCCACTGAATCGGTCCATGTAGGGACAGATACCTTTGTTTTTGTAGATCCGTATCCTGAACCTATTTCACTGGAAAGAACAATTGCAATGGACTTGGCGACGATTGTGTTACTAGAAGGAGTAACACTCAGATGACCACCTATATTATCAGCCTGATATTCAGTCATAAATTTAGCACATTGATCAATGTAGTTTTCAGGATACGTGCTGTGCGCATCAACTTTGAGCACAACGTCCCCAGTACTATGCGCAATACCTATATTCATAGCTACGGGTATAATCTTTTTGGGATTATCCAAGATTTGTATTATAGGATGTTTGCGCTTGAGAGAGGCTAGTTTCGTTTTGGTTCCATCTGTACTAGAACCGTCTACTATCAGTATTTCCAAGTGGCTTACAGGATAGTTTGTTCTGAGGAGCGAACTAATACAGTGATCAATGTAGCGCTCTTCATTGCGACACGGGATTATTACAGATACTTTTGGAGTCTCTGGCAATGTATTGGAAGTCGATGGCATATTGTGAACTGTTAAACTAAACCAAAGTTATTCTATGGTTTGAGGTTCTGAAACAAGGTCATGCCCATTATACTACTAATTTATAGTTTTTTTCGAATCATCGGAGAAGGTTCATAAGAAGGAACTATATCTTTCATTATTGTAAGACATCCCTCCAAACTAAGTTCATGGACGAACTTTTCGAGCGCGGATATTGAGTCAACAATTGTGTCGTGTGAAATTGATGAGGTATGTTCAGCGATGTGGATTTTTTGATGATGCGTTCGTGCTGTGCCTTCTTCTGCGGTAAATAGTTCCTCAAATTCTTTTTCACCTGATCTAAGTTCTGTAAATATGATAGGTATATCGTGATCAGGATCCATTCCAGATAAACGAATGAGATCTCTGGCGATATCAACAATTTTAATGGGGTTTCCCATGTCAAGGACGAAAACTTCGCCTCCTTTACCCATTGAAGATGCCTGCAAAACCAATAAAGCAGCTTCGGAGATTGACATAAAATACCTGCGAACATTTTTTCCTCGAACCGTAACAGGCCCACCCTGAGCAATTTGTTTTTGGAAAATGGGTATTACACTGCCTCTGCTACCCAAAACATTGCCAAAACGTACCGCCATTAAGTTCATTTGACTAGCATGATTGACTGAGCGACAGATTTCTTCTGCAAATCTTTTAGTAGCTCCCATGAAAGAAGTAGGATAAACAGCTTTATCTGATGAAATAAGAATAAACTGGGAAGTTCCACAGTCTTGAGCAGCAGTAACCAAGTTCATGGTCCCCAAAATATTAGTAGATAGAGCGGAGTAAGGATTATGTTCAAGCATTTCAACATGCTTGTAAGCAGCGGCATGGAATATTATGTCTGGTTTGGATTTGTGTAAGATATTCGTAATGGATTGGGTATTACGTATATCTTCAAGAATAGGAATTATAGGGCATGGCCTCTCCAAATGTTCATTAAGCTCTTTATCTATTTCAAAGAGGGCAGTTTCTTCATGATCGAGGATGAAAAGTTCAGAAGGTTGAAATCGTAAGATTTGTTTCGATAGTTCGTTTCCAATAGAACCTCCTGCACCGGTAATCATAATACGTTTTGCGGTAAACGCTTGAGTGATATTCTCTGTGTCTATTGCCACCACTTGGCGTCCCAGTAGGTCTTCGGGTTTGAGTTCCCTTAAGTTAGCTGCTGTGATACTTGAGGAGAGTAAAGATTCTAAGGCAGGCAAGATACGAATATTTGATATGGGAGTTGATTGAGCTAAGCTAATAATTTCTCGTATAGCATCGGCAGAAGCGGATGGCATCGCTATAATCAAGTGGGAAATGTTTTTAGCGATGGCTATTTCTCTTAGGTCATGCCTTGTTCCAATTACTGGAACACCATGAACTCGTATTCCTTGTTTTTTAATGTCATCATCTAAGAAGCCAACTGGAGTGTAGCCAGCATCAACAGACGATCCAAGAAGAGAACGGACTAATTCTTCTCCACTGGTTCCAGCTCCCACTATTAACGTTTGCTTACCGATTTTAGAGGAATTAGATGTAAGCTGGATATAGATTCGTTTCCAGATGCGAGATGAACCTACAGTAAAGAGACTGAATACAAATGTCAGTAATAACGCTGCTACAGGGAGTGTGTCCAATACATTAAATGTCTTGAAAGCGAGAGCAACAGTGGACCAAATAATCGTACCCAAGATTACTGACCAAACAAGATTTACTAAATCTTTTAAGCCAACAAATTCTAGGTTAATGTTATATAGCCTATAGAAATACAATAACGGTACTTGAATAACTAAGAGCAATGCCAATAGTATCGGAAAATCCGAAGATTCAAATAAAAGAGAGTTGCTTTGCCGTTGCAAGTAGACCGCGACAAGAAAGGACAAGGAAAGCAACGCAAGGTCCACGAGAATCAAAAGGACCAAGCTGCTACGCATATTTAAAGTCTGTAAAGGAAGTGTTTTCATGAGCTATATGCATGCCTTACTTAATTCTCATTGTCACATCACCTTGCATAGGTGAAGAGTATAACATGTGTGCATTGATTGTTATTAAACCGTATTGACCCCCAATATTAATGGTGCTTTAACTACGATCCTTGTTGAATTGTTTTGTTCAAATGATGAGAGGATATGCTTAGTCCACAGTACAACCAAAACATTCTACTTATCAACGCGGGATTAAACGCATCTTGAGTAATTGCCGCTATAAGAAGGGCAATTAGACACGCTATAAAGACGCTACTTAGAACCTTACTAAGATCGTTGTTAGAGCTTTTAAAAATTTTCCTCGAGATAATGAAAGCAGATATAATAAATCCTGAAAAAGCTACGAGACCTAAGATTCCTGTTTCGAGGAAGATTCGAACATATTGATTATGGGCTTCTCCGAATGGTGAATTGGGTACTTCCGAGGAGTGGTAGTCGAACCTCCTTTTATCCCACAATATTTCGGTTTCCGTGTACAATTGACCGTACTCAGAAGTTTTAGGAATAAAAGCAACGCCTCTACCTGAGCCAGTTAGTGGCCTAGTTAATCCGTACTCTATTAGGTCTATCCATCCGGGGATTCTATTTTCCATAGCACCTACGTAACCACTAAGATGTGTAATTCTGGAAATCGCAAACTTATTTTCGTCAGCAACTGCTTGAAGAATTCCAAAACCAACAAATACTACTATTCCTATCCATAGAAGAAGCTTAGTTCCGCGACCCCATATAAGGAGTAAAGTCACACTTCCTATAGCGAGACAAATAGCCGCAAGTTTTATACCTGATAAAAGGGCACAGGTCGCAAAGCCTAGTCCCAGTAGAGCGTATAGAAGTTTCAAGCCCATCGATGCTTTCTTATTGCCAATAAAGAGTCCAATTGTTAGTAGCGTCACAAAACAAAAATAGATCCCAATGCCGAAAGGAGAGAATTCACCGATCATTGAGGTTCCGTACAGACTGATTCTGTTAGGATTGATCCACATATCAGCCGAGTGCGAGAATACAAAAAGCGGATTCCCTTGCTTTAAGACTAAAAACTGTACCATTACCCATAGTAGATTTAAAAATCCGCCAATGATTATTGCAATCGTTAGGGCTTGGGCTATTCGGACGGTTGTAACCCAGTTAATAATCAGAAGAAAGAATGCGATATTAGAAAGGTCATATATTAAGAAGAATACTGCTCGATAGATCCCAGAAGATTCTAATAGCATTCCTATTAGAGTAGCTATAAGGGTGACTCCAAAAACGATAGCTATCCACAAAAATAGAGGTGAAAAATAGATCCGGTAGGTTGGCTTGTTAAAGATAATTCCTCTGATTATAGGAATTATTGCGATCGTGAAAAGGATAAAGATGATGAAGTCATCCGCCCTAACTTCTGTCGATCGCCCGGGAAGACTAATAGGTATTGGGATCCTTGGTGTTATCGCAATAACTATAACTAAGAGAAATAATGAGGGACCTCGGAGGTTAGCTAGTTTTGTTATCATAAGATCTTACTAATGATTGTTCGTAGTGTTCTTTTGGTGAACAACAAGACTTGCCAAGTTTTCCACAAAGACACTTTATGAATAATATTTCTAGGAAAAGGAGGTTGTGTCAGGCGGTTCTTTTCTAGCAGGAAGGTTGCGTCCCTTAGTGAAAGACTTTGAAATTTTCCGGATAGTTTTTGGTTTCTTTTTTTCTCAATACCAAAATAATCTTTAGCTTGATTAGGGTAGTTATGACTTTGATGAATGATTTTGACTGAAGGAGTGGCATCAATAACAGGTATTTGCTGTCTTCGTGCTTCATAAACAAGCCAAGTATCGATACCTGGTCTGCCTACAACAAATCCAGGTGGATTGAGTGTTTCTTTTTGGAAAACCCAGTAGTCCATTCCCGAAAGCCCGTGCAGCGTCCCTGATTGCAGGAGGTTCTTCTGAATTATAGATTTCCAATTGCCTTGTTCATCAAAATCGATTAACTCAGAGATTAAAAGATCCCATCTCCTGCCGACCATAAGGAAAGGTTTATTATTCATGAGCGATTGAACAGTTTTCACAGCAGCGGGAAAATCGTTCATCAATATAATGTCCGTGTTAATTTGAGCAACTGTATCGTATGAAGCAAGTTCTTGTGCTTTCTTGAAGACATCGTTAATAAGGGGGGTCCCAAATTCAGTTGTTTTAACTTCTGGGATATAACCTACTCCAAGTTCTTTAGCAACGTTTTTAGTTGTTCCTTCTTCATCTTCACACAAAAGGATTTCACATTTGGGATCGAGATGAAGCCAACTCGATATCGCATTTCTCTGAATTCGATCGAATGGTTCCTTGAACGGTCTTGGATTAGTAAAGATAGTAATCATTAATTCTTGATTAAGCAGGTCAAGTTTCGGAGAATTCCTCCACACACGACCGTAGTCCTTTGTCTAAAGATACTTCTGGTTCCCATCCAGTCAATCGATGGAACTTTGAGTAGTCTAAACATATTTTATAAAGTTCCCCTTCTCTGTCAGGATGATAGATAGGAGAGTTTTCTTTATCTAAAAGAGAGGCGATTTTCCGGTACACATCATTTAAGCTGGTTTCCTGTTGTGTACCAATATTGAAAATTGGCGTTTCCGTGACGTTTGAAAGCTGGCCAACAAGTAAGTTTGCTTTTACAACATCACTGATAAAGACATAATCTCTTGTCTTGCTCCCGTCTCCCCAGATTTCTGCCTGGTATCCTGACTTCAGTTTTCGAATATAATCTGCCATAGCACCTTTTAATTGTTTCGGCCCATAAACGGTGGCATATCGTACTATCGCATAATCCAAGCCATATGTTTTGTTGAAGCATTGCAGATAATTTTCAACACTATATTTTGCGGCAGCATAGGGAGCCACTAATTCAATTGGATGTTCTTCATTTGTAGGGACAATGGGATTGTTGCCATATACGAAGGATGACGAAGCAAATACTATCTTTGTCACACGAGCCTCTCTTGCGCATTGAAATAAATTTAATGAGCCTGCAATACCGTCTAAATCAAGTAAAGGGTTTTTTACTGAGTTTGGCACCAGAACATTGAAGGCGAAATGATAGATTAGGTCTGGTTTCTCTAATGAAAGTACTTCGGATAGAGACGGATCAGTAATGTTCATTTCATAAAGCTTGATATTGCTGGGCACGTTGTCTTTTGATCCTGTAGATAGGTTGTCTACAATAGAAACACTGGCCCCTGCTTGACTAAGAGCCTTCACGGTGTTGGATCCGATGAATCCGGCACCTCCGGTGACAAGAACTTTTCTGTTTCTGAAATTTGGCATCATGAAAATCATATTGTCTGTAGCTATGCTAAATATACTTATATGGTGTACCGGACGAATTCGAAGGTTTCTGCATATTCTGTACCAATGGTGAACCCAGCAGTTCTATTGTAATCAATAAAACTATTAATCCAGTTCAGTCCCCTGTTGTTTACTTCTGATTCGAACGCGAGCAGAGCTTTTCTTTTTTTATCAATTGTTGTTGAGATGTCGGAGAAGACACATGGATTGAATGGTTGCTTTGGCTGGTACCAGTTACTGCGGTACATAAGTACTTTGTGGATATGCCTACTAGCTGTAATAGATATTTGCGAAGCAGCTATATGATCTGTATTGAGATCATAGGCCCAGTGACAAAAAACGGTATCAATAGCCTTTTCAATTAGGAGATCTTCAATCCACCTCATGTAGGATGTATTGTAGGAAAGTTCTCCTACATTTTGGATTAGCTCAGCAGGAGGAACTACGATAGATAACCCCAGTATCTTTGCCGCTTCGTTGGCTTCAGTGACTGCTATTTTAGCCAGCCTGTGTATGCCTTTGATGTCGTAGTGGGTTTCAGAGTTTGTCAAAGTTAAGGCGAATACCTGATTGTCATTTTCTACAAGTTTTGCAAGGGTCCCGCCTGCACCCAATTCGACATCATCGTGGTGTGCTCCAATTGCAAGAATATTCATTTCAATTTCCTCCTGGTAAACCCCTGACTATCCTGCGTGCTACTTTTTTGAAGAAGTGCAGATGGCATAAATTGTTTATTATAACGAATGTAATCACCTTAAAAATGGCTTTGACGGGGATTTGATTCTGTGCCTTACGGTAGAGTATAACTCGATAACCGTCCGGTTTCGTCGTTTTGGAGTATAGTTTTGTTGAACATTTTTCCACAGTTGGATAGATCAATGGATTGTAGGGAAACTGAATGTACCCCTCACCTGCCTGAAAGATGGTTGAGCTAAATTTGGTCCAATGGTCAATTAAAGACAATAGCAAGAGACCTCTTGGAGCAAGAATATTTAGCATTTGATTAACGACAGACAATTGATCCTTTTGGCGTAGATAGGAAAGTGTATGGAAGTTTATTACGAGGTCGAAAGTTTGATTGTCAATAAGCTTTGCTAGGGTTTGCTGGTTACCTAAAATGGGGTTTATAAATGGATAAGTGGCAACCATGTGGTCAATTTCGTGTTGGGCGATTGTTATGCCGAAATAGGAAGCTTTCGATCCAAGAATGTTGTGGAAAGCTGACAGGAAATCCCCATGTCCACAACCTACATCTAGGATGGAAATCTGGCGGTTAACCTCTAAATAATTAACAAGTACTTCAGCAATAGGATCGAAGAAACCTTCTTGGCGAAGATAAACTTCTTGATAGTTGTGAAAGTACTTTAAATAAGGATCGTGTTTGGACAAGGTTACTGACCTCGCATATAGGCATTAGATAGAGTGTTAATAATTCTTTCTGATACCTTGTGATCCCACAGGGGGATATGCCGGCTTTTGAAATTGTTACAGCTTAAATGATCCATAATTTCATCAGTTTTTGCTGTATAGATTGAAAATAGTTTATTGGATCCTAAGTCAACTGTTATTGGTCGCTCTGTATTATCCCGAAGTGTGCAGCAAGGAATGCCTAAATATGAGGTCTCCTCTTGAATACCGCCAGAATCTGTTATAACTCCACGACTTTTGACCATAAGTTGCACGAAATCTGAGTAGCCAAGAGGATCAGTTATTTTGGTATCCTTCACCAGATCACCTAATCCAAATTCTTGGATTCTTTTTCGTGTTCCAGGATGGAGTGGGAACACCAGTTGAATTTTTTTACTCAAATCGTTAATTAGAGTTAATATAGCTTTTAAAACTAGAGGATTCTCTGTGTTTTCATAGCGGTGGATAGTAATAACGCAATAGTCATCGCCCATAAGATTCAAAGTTTTGGTGATGATTGATGTTGATATTTTGTCCCAAAACAATTCTATTCCTTCGGCTAGAATATTTCCGACGTATTTAATCTTCGATTGACTAATGCCTTCTGTTACCAAGTTCTCGTTTGCTGAAGGTTCAGTAGTGAAAAGAAGATCAGATAAATGGTCTACGATAATTCGATTCATTTCTTCGGGCATTCGTTTGTCATGAGACCTTAGTCCGGATTCGATATGTGCGACAGAAACAGAGGATGCCACAGCGGTAACTGTGCCAAGTAATGTCGAGTCAACGTCTCCGAAAACAACGAGTCCATCAAAGGATCTTTCAGAAAACAGAGAACTTAGAGAATGTAAGGTAAGACCTATTTGTTGAGATGATGAGGATGGTGGTATTTCCAGAAAAATATCTGGTGTAGGAATTTCCATCTCATCAAAAAAAGTATTCGAAAGGACTCTGTCATAATGTTGTTGCGTGTGGATGATGCTGAAGTCAAGTTCAGTGTGCTTTTGTGTCTGCTTAAAGAAAGGAGCTGCCTTAATAAAATTAGGTCTGGTACCAAGAATAACAGCTATGCTAGGTTTACCCGAATCCATAAAATGCTCTCATCCAGCCGATAGTTGCCTCAAGTCCTTTCTCTAGTGACCAAACTGGATTATGAGCAAGGTCACTTTCAGCCTTAGTGGTATCGACCGATTTAGATTTTGTTGTGAGTACTTCCGAGTCTGCATAAGTAATTAGAGACTGGGGAGCACCGGTTAGTTGCCAGATGAGTTCTACTAGTTGCTCGACAGTGTGTTTTTCATTGGAACCTATGTTATAAACCTCACCTGCTTTGAAGTTAGATACTATGTTGCTTAAAGTGGAGCAGGCATCGTCAATGTAGCAGGAACTTCTTATATGATTCCGAAAAACAGTGACAGGAAGGTCAACCAGAGAATGGTAGCAGAATTTGCAATTCGCGCTTCTATAGGGGTGATATGTTTCACCTGGGCCATATAAATTGAAGAAGCGGACTATTACGGTTTCAGTTTGATGTAACAGCCCAGAGTTTCTTATTTGCATTTCATTAACCCATTTAGACATTGCATAATCGTTCATCTGTTTGATTTCGACCTTATCCATAACATCTTCTTTCATAACACCCTCATAATCTCCGTAGACTTCTGAGGAAGAAAAATGGATTAGTTTGAATCTATGCTGTTCCTGAAGGCGTATGATATTTTTTGTACCAATAGCATTACTGGTCCAAAGTTGTTCATAATAATCTTCACCATTCCATCTACCAAATTCTGCAGCAGCATTGTATACATAATCAATTTTTGGAAGAGCATCAAAGACTCTTTCTATTTGGCGATAGTGACTTATGTCGCACCTAGCATATTCCATAGACCCGCTATTTAAAGTCTGTTGCCAACCCAATTCTTTGGGTCCATGAGTGATATCTACCCCGTACACGGTATGACCTTGATCCAGTAGTTTTTTTTGAAGGTTTTTCCCGATAAAGCCATTGCTGCCTGTTATGAGTATTGTTGACATATTTACCCTTTCGTATTCGGTAGGTTGGTTTCGGAATGCACCTTGCTTCCTATTATAGCCTTATTGCATCTGTTGGTGAATTCAAGATTCCTATTGTTTTCACTTTATTCCATGTAATCCCACTCATAGGATCTCCGATTAATGCTCCACGGTATGAGTGTGTTTCCAAAATTCCCCTTTATTTCTTCTAAGCTATCTTTCGAAGGAATAGAATCGAACCCCCATTTTAGTTTAAATAGATTGAGGACTCTTGCTTGATCTACGGTAATTTGCTCTTGTGCTCTGTCTCCACCTCCGGGTACATCCTTTCGAACGTGAAGATATTGAATTGACGGAAGCCAAATATTGGGCATCTGCTTCTCCAGTGCGCGTAGACCCCAGTCTTCGTCCACCAGTAAAGCATGGAAAGTTTGCCAGTTCTCACAGGTACCTATTTTCTTCAGAGTAGATGTTTTAATTAAACTGCATTGGTTAAATGGAGCATGACATTTTACTGGTTTTTGAGGCATATCCAGAAGATGTGTGAGTTCTTCTCCCAAAGGCAAAACTGGGTGCGAGAGGGGCTTAAAAGGCAACTTTAACTTGCGGATTAATTGATATTGAAAGTAGTAAAAATCTGATTTCCAGCGGTTTCCTTTCCACCACTCGGGAGGTAAGTTATGAAATTGAAACATGGATCTCTTGGACCAAGCCTTTTCATTCATAAAGTCAAAAAAGTATCCTGGTCGAGAAGGCGGTGACCAATGGCTGTTGAGATAGCCAACGTCATCGAAGGCGATCCAACCGCAAGAATCTTCAAAGCCTCCAAGTGATTTTTTCACCAGAAATAGAAAGTTTCGTGTCAACATTTGGATGTCATCATGTGCAATTAGAAAATACTCCGAATCTACAGATTGTCGGATTGCTTCGTTTACGAACTCTGACCAGTAGACTCTTTCTTCAGGTAGTAGCAAAAACGACAAAGGTTTTTCAAGAGACTTTTGCTGAATATAGTCTTTGATATCGCTTGGAATTTGAGGGTCTGTGGACAGTACAAATCTGTAAGTCGTTGCTGGTAGGCATTCTTGGAAAGATTCGATTGTTTGTTTTACTAAGTCCAAGGTTGAATGGGGACTTCCAATGCGGATAGCGATACTTAATTCGAATTTCACTTTGCTTGATTGCATGCTCATAATAGTTTATTTGACCGGTTGGCCGTTTGCTAAGGCTGCGATTTCCCTGTGGATTAACTGAGGAAGTGTAAGAGAAGCTTTATCCGCAGACATTTGTGGTCGCACTTCCGTAAAGTCTGAGCTCTTTAGAGACGACAGAATATTTCGAAGAGTTTCTTTGTCCTCAATATATTGTACACCTGGGAATTCGCCATAAAACTCTGCCCCAAACTCCTTTGCTAGATTTACAGCTAATAGGACTATTTCTGGTCTTTGGTATTTGGCAGTCAAGAGGACGCTAGTGACAGGAGGGGGAGCAATTATAACTTGGCTCATTTCGATATATTTATCCATTGGGTCATATTGGTTCGCTACTAGCACATTATCCGTAATGAGGGCATCAATGGCTGATGGCATAGAGCTGAGATCATAATTAGGATGAGGCTTTAGATAAATAATCCATGAAGGTAAAACTTGGGAAACAGTGCAAATCACTTCGCTAATTCTCAGTTTAAACAACTCTGTGGGTTCAATGGAATTAAGGGTTTGTCTATCAAATCCAGAGTTCTTCGAAGGAAGAACAATAGTAAGAATTTTTCTATGCGTTGAATTGCCTTTCTTATGGATAAATGTGTTGTTGTATGCTTTCTTGAATAAGTTTCGAGGTTTTCTGGTCAAAGGATGATCCAGAATAAGGAGCTTGGATTCGTCTACCCCTTCTTTTATGAACTGATCATAGTAAGCTTTCGATAAAACTACGTAACGGTCCGCTTGTCGGCGGCCTGTTACATGATTCCATGTGACATAACTCGTTGGACCAGGAAAAGGTTTAGAAAAAGTCAAAATTGGGATAATCCAATACGTTAGGAAATGGCCAAGTAATCTTTGTATTTTGATCAACATAAGACGAAGAGATAAAGGTAAAAACCCCGGGAGCTTTTCAGTCGCCCAGGTTCTTGTAAGAAAGATTATACTTTGGGCGATTGGTAGTTTTGCGCTAGACTGCAAAGCAATAGTGAAAGCTTTTTGTTTCTTGGCTGCTCGTAAAAGATACATCTCAAATGGAAATACATCATTTTCAACAATTACCACATCAGGTTTATATTGTTTTATTAACCTTTCGGCTAATCCGTGTAGATAACTATGATGCCTGAACCGTTCAGTAAGGGTTTGGTTAAACTTGCCAGTATAATCAGTTCTGACGGGCTCTGTAGCTATTAGATTAGGGAATAGAGATTTATCTGATAGGACATTATTGGTTTCTTGATCTAGCTTCTCTGATAACAAAATAGTTGGGTAATCTTGGCATACTTCATAGAGATGACCTATCAAGGTTGTGCGGAACAATCTTGGAGCACTTGAGTGGAACATAGCTTTCATTGGAGGCTCCGTATTTTCTCTTTTATGGCTGAATGGACTATTTTCCGATATTCATCTATGTTGCCAAGCCAATACGTGAGGATAGTTGTCGCCAGTATAACCATCCAAAAAACTATTGTAGAACTCGTAACTAGTAAGATGGCAATTGCAATTGCCATAAGTGTCACTAGCAAAAAACACCATGCTACAACCCTGGAAGGGATACGACTGGTTGCTTTGAAACCCACCACATAAGCAAGGGCAAAAGCTGTGAGCATTCCAGTAAAACTTGTGGCTGCTCCCTCAATTCCCCACCACTTAACTATAAAGAATGTGGAAAAGAGATACAGTATAGACACAATGACTGACACTAGTAGTATTTTGATCGTTTGCTTACTGAAATAAATATGAGGATGGACGACTGTATAAACACCCGTGAAAAGAGGGCCAACTAACAAAATATATAGCAATGATCTATGGTCGAAATAAATAGGTTTGAATACCAGTTTTAGGAAAAAGAGTTCACTTATTGCGACAAAAACTGTGAAAACAAACAAATATAGAAACGTGATCAAGAAGGCCATTTTGGCTGTTTGCGTAGATTCGATGTCTTTCCCGTCTGCTAAGTTCGAAAATACTTCAGGTGTCCAGGATCTGTTAAAAGCTGACCATACTGCATTTGCCTGCATTGCAATCATTAAGAAAAAATTATATATCCCAACTGAAGCCAAATCAGTGTTGTGGTCCAAAAAAATACGGTTAATGTATGTTACAAGGAAGTTCAAAATACCGTATAACATCAAAGGGAATCCATAAAGAAACATTCTATATGAAATACCAAAAGATAAGGAGGAAGGCTTCGTGAAGGGACGTTCCTTCCAAAGGAAGAGGATTGTTGCTGAGCTCATAGCTAGAGTAGAAGCGACGAACACTCCAAGAATGCTTGTACCACTCCCTACGAGAACTAGGGCGGCTATGAAGAATACTGAAGTTCTGATGAGTATATTGATTGTGTAGGCAAACGGTTTTTTAGCTGCGTTGTAATAGATAACCAAGACATTTGACAGAGTTGTAGTCGTGATTAATAGTGCAAAAAGCCAAGTATATTGGCTGAGAATAACTGCATTCGGCAATAGTTTCAGGATTAAACTTTGTAAAACAACAAACAACGAGACTGTGACTATAAGGCATAAGAATAGTAAAAGAAAGGCAGATTGAATTAAAAGAGATGACTTTTGATTGTCATAATAAAAGCGCATAATCGAATGCTCGAGCCCCATAGCTGAAACAGATGCAAGCAAATCTATTACGAAGATAGCTAGCGCAAAAACTCCAATCTCAGCAGGAGGTAGCCACCACGCCAAGACTACCCAGAGCATTAATGTAATTGCTTGGTTAATTCCTCCGGCTAGGAAGTAGAATCCGGTATTTCGTACTAAAAGTGGTGGCATAGGCATTCACTCAAATCGAGTTGAGAATTACTTAGATTTTGGGGAACGATGAGTGGTGCGTGGATATAATCATGCCTGAATGACGTGGTCTCCGATAAAATTATTGCGGCGAAAGGCATTTCTTGTGTCGATAATAAGAGTAGAGTGTTCATGTATGAGTTGATATGGGAAAGAAGAGTGGTCAGTGATTAGTATAACCAAGTCAAACATACCTAAGTCCTTTTTTGTAAGATGCAAGGATTGCATCTTCCTATCTTTGGTTTGTGATGACTGTAATATGGGGACATAGGGATCGCTATACTCGACGGTCGCTCCACTTTCTTGTAGTAACTTTATGATAGGAAGCGCAGGAGACTCCCTAGTGTCTTGAATATCAGGCTTATAGGTGACACCGAGAATTAGGATGTTTGAATTCGCTAGCTTTTTCTTTTGATTAGTTAATGCGCGTTTGGCTGTTTCACAAACATAACCGGCCATTGATTTTTCGACAGACAGCGCAGAATTAATAATTTGACTGCTCATTCCGAGTTGGTTGACTTTCCAAGAAAAGTAGATGGGATTATTAGGTATGCAGTGACCCCCGATACCAGGCCCTGGGGAAAAAGATTGAAATCCGAACGGTTTGGTACTAGCAGCTTCCAACACTTCCCAAATATCTACTTCCATTTGTGACAAGATTTGCTTTAGCTCGTTCACAAAGCTGATGTTCACATGCCGGTAAATGTTTTCGATGAGCTTCGTACATTCAGCAGTCTGAGTAGAAGATACCGGAAATACTTTGTTAAATACGCCTGAATAAAGACTCTCTGCGACCTTTAGACATGCATCTGTTGTTCCACTCACTATCTTTGGAATACTAGCGATTTGGTATTGTGTATTGCCAGGATCTTCCCGTTCAGGAGAGAAAGCTAAGAAAAAGTCGCTGCCAACTATTATTTCTTCAGTTTGCAATGATGGTAAGAGTAGTTCCTCAGTGGCACCTGGGTAAGGAGTGCTCTCTAAGCAGATCAGCTGGCCTTTGCGCAGGCTGTTTGCAATGTGTTTGACTGACTCTATAAGGTGAGAGAGATTAGGCTTGTGATCAGTTGTTGTTGGAGTTGGAACACAAATGAGGACTACATCGGGTTCGTTTAGCCTCTGCATATCAGTAGTTGCGGAGAATTTCCTGCTTGTTACGTAGGAGCCCATTAGGGAATCGTCAATATGGCTTAGGCAGCTTCGTCCTTTATTGATCGAAGCCACTTTTTCTTGGTCTTGATCAAATCCCAATACCTGAAACCCTGCTTCTAGGAAACATATAGACAAGGGAATACCTACGTAACCTAATCCGATGATTCCTATGGGACTTTGCCTAGTTTCTATCGATTGTATTAATTTTAAAGCTGTATTCATTACACAATTCTTTTGTTGAAAGTTAACTCAATTCTCGTGAAATGTCTTTATAACAGTGCAAATCCTGTCAACGTCAGTATCAAGCAAGTTTACTGAAGATGGAAGACTCAAGCCAGTATTCGATAGTTTCTCTGCAACAGCTAATTTTTGGCCAGTGTTGTATATTGGCTGCTTATGGATGGACGGAAAAGCAGGTCGGGCATCGATTTCCTGTGACTTTAAGAATTCCATTAATTGGTCTCTATTTTTTCCAAATGACTTAGTATTTACAGTAATGGTGTACAGCCAAGTTGAGCGCACGGCCCAGTCGTGAGATTGAGGTAAATTTATACCAGGGACGTTTTTAAGCGCTTCTGAGTATCTCACGGATATTCGTTCCTTTGCTGCAAGTAAGGAATCAATTTTCTCCATTTGAGCTACTCCTAGTGCAGCCTGAAGATTAGTCATCCGATAGTTGTAGCCCAAAGCAATATGCCAGTATTTTTTCGTTGGGGACATCCCATGATCTCGTAGGATTCTAATTTTCTCAGCCAGATCGGGATTGTCTGTTACGATCATCCCTCCTTCTCCGGTTGTTACAGTCTTATTACCATAAAAACTGAAGCAGCCGACATCTCCCAAGTTGCCGACTCTATGACCCTTGTAAAGAGCACCGTGAGCCTCAGCCGCATCTTCAACTACTTTCAAATTGTTTTTGGATGCTATTTTACGGATGGCGTCCATCTTGGCTGGGTGACCGTAGATATGCACTGCAATTATTGCTTTTGTTGCAGGCGTAATAGATGCTTCGATTAGTTCGGGATCAATGTTCCAGCTCTCTTCTTCACTATCTACGAATATCGGTCGAGCTCCTGTATAACAAACAGCATTTGCAGTGGAAATAAACGAAAAGGTAGGAACAATAACTTCGTCATTAGTGGTTATATTGAGAGCCGCTAGAGCCAGATGCAGAGCAGTGGTGCCGCTACTTGTGGCTATAGCATAGGTTGAGCCACAATATCCAGCGAACAGCTTTTCAAAACGTGTAATGAAACTTCCAGCTGAGGATACCCAGCCACCCAATATTGCTTCCGTGACGTAGCGTAATTCTTTCTCTCCGATTACCGGTTCTGCTATCGGCAGTCTCACTCGACTTTCCATTATCGCCAGATCTACCACCTGATTATTCTTATTTAAGATAGGAATAATCCGGATAGCTTTGCTAAAGAGCGAAGCTATTTCAGAAGTACTCATTTCTGATTGGGAAACAGTGGCATTTGGTCTTGGGATCGAAGCTACGGGTGAGCTTAGTCCAGAACCGGCTAAGAGAGCCCTGCGAATATCACCATCAGTAACAAGTCCGGCAAATATTTGATGCTCGCTATTGACTAGAAGGGCAAGGCCGATACCACCAGCATCTATAGCTGTCATCGCAGCTTTGATGCTGGACGTATCATCGATACTGATTGACTTAATCAACTTTTTAGTTGCTGCATCTACCATTTTATTCCCTAAGTGGCTTTCTATGCTTACTTGCTAAGTGGCTGTCACCTAAACAGGTCTTCATCCCTGAATCTGATCCTGAAGCCAGAAAAAGTGCCTTTGCAGATCTTGAAGAGATTCAAATTTTGCTTCTATAACTACAGGGATGGATTTGAGAAGAGGGTGCTTCAATACTTCAAGTATCCAGCTATTAGGCTTAATTGGTCTGTGATAATCTGCCGTGCCGTCGTTATCATGAACGTGCATAGACCTAATGTGTGGCGCCAAGCGTTCTATGAATTCAATTCGGTCGAAGCCCAGAGTGTTAGAAGTAACATTGAGGTGTCCAGTGTCTAAGAGCATGCCTAAAGCTGAGGACGGGATTGAATGGAAGAGATCTAGGAACTCAGAAGCTGTATCGAGTAATATTTTTCCGTTAAGATCACGGTCAATCACTTGGTTTTCAACTATAAGCTGAATATTTTGTCTTTCAGCATGCGAGGCTAAAGATCGAAGGTTGCTGATAAATCGTTCCATTGCCATAATACGGTCTTTAGGAGATTTTGGTGGGGGAAAAGTGAAGCTAATACCGCCAAACCCAGTAGGATCTGTTACAAATCCAGGATGAACAGAATATATGGTACCGTTGAGCTTCGTCAGAAGATCGACGGCATTGGTTGCCATTGCTTGGCTGAGTTTTACTGTCGCGGCATCAGAAGATGCGAGATTCAAGACAAAAGATTCTTCAGGTGGCGGAAAGTAGTTATGAATTTGAAATTTGTAATCCTCTTTACCATACAGATTGCTTAGTTCAGCTTCTGAAACGGTAACTCCTGCACCTAAGTCGACTTTAAAAATACCTGCAGAAGCATATAATTTCAGTTTGTCTGTAAGACTGATTTTGTTTGGAAGACAGTTGGTTGAGGCAAATAGTTCCATGAAATGTACCTTGAAATTCCCTGATGAAAATCCTTACTAACTTGGTTTGGTATTTTCAAATACCAATAGATTGCCCGTCCAATAATAACATAGTATTAAAGCTAATTCTGTAATTTAGCTGGAACGCCCCAAACGGTTCTATTTGGAAGAACATCACGGGTTACTGTGGAGCCTGCTCCGATTACTGCCCACGCTCCTATTTCAATGCCAGGTAATATTGTGGCTCCAGTACCAATAAATGCTCCCTCTCCAACTGAAATACGCCCAGCTAAATGTGACCCAGGAGCGATATGGGCATGGGAGCCTATCTTCACATCATGATCCACGGTAGCATTTGTATTGATGATTACATTGTCACCTATCACTGAATCACAGTTAATCACTGCCCCAGCCATAATAGCAGTTCCTTCTCCTATAGAAACTGAGTCCGATACGGTACTTTTAGGATGGATACTAGATATAGCACTAAATCCACTACCTTTCCACGTTTTAAATAAAGTGCTTCTCACCTCATTATTCCCTATAGCGACTATGAATTGATATTGAGCTGGTAATACAGTAGATAGAATGGAGTCATCACCAATTATTTTCGTTTTACCTAGCGCATTACCTATGGTGGTTGGAGTATTATCTATCGCACCTGCGACATAACTCCCAACGTTACTTTCAAAAAGAATGTCAAGTATCACTTTTGCGTGACCACCAGCTCCAATAACGATTAGCATTTTGGGATTGTTCCCAGGATTAGTTCCAGTTGAGACTGTCATGTGTTAAAACTTCCCCTTTATGAATGTCACGTGTAGAGGTTAGGCCAATAACTGCATCGTAAAGCTTGGGTGACAAACCGGTTCCAGGACGCTTAACTGTTATTAAGTGTTCTACTATTTTATCACCTTTTCTGATATCGCTATTTGCTACCAAACTACGCTGCATAACCTGTTTATTTAAATCGGCTCCTGCTGTCGGACTCTTGGTGCCATCGCCAAGGGCCTCTTCTGTTTCTCTAATCAGGGCAACAAGTTTTTGGAACCCATTAATGTCAAGTGAGGCTTGGTGATCTGGGCCCCGGAATGATCGGTCTAATGTGAAGTGTTTTTCTATTATGCATGCTCCTAAAGCTACTGCCAGCTGTGAGGCGATAGTTTCCGGCGTGTGGTCAGAAAACCCGATAGGGCAATCAAACTGTTCTATTAGGGTCAGGATTGCTTTCAAATTACTTTCAGTTATTGAAGCAGGATATTCAGAAGTACAATGCAATAGTGCAAAATTACCTTTCGCTCCTGAGGTATTTAATAAAGTGACTGCCTCCCAAACTTCTTCAAGGTCAGACATTCCCGTAGATAAAATGAGAGGAGTTTTGGTCGCAGCTATTTGTCTCAGAAGTGGTACATGGACAATGTCAGCAGAGGCGATCTTGAATGCTCTGACATCAAGTTTCTCTAGCGCGGACACACTTTCGTAATCATATGGGGTGCATAGAAACATGATCCCCAGTTGCTCACAGTGCTTTTTAAGCTGTTCCATATTTTCAAGGCTCAATTCCAATTTTTTAAGCATTTCAAACTGAGATTCATTTGCCCCTGTGGTGGTAATTTGATATTCAGCTTTGGTAGCAGTTGTAGAAACGAGTTCTGAAGCTTTAAAGCTTTGAAATTTGATTGCGTTTGCTCGAGTTTTAAAGGCTTCGTCCACTAATTTATGCGCTAAGTTAATATCGCCGTTGTGGTTTACACCTGCTTCTGCAATGATGAAACAGGGATTGTTTGGGCCAAC
>CEUS01080190.1_pt1 | contig 20374 bp, 17 predicted proteins | sample 427031 | NCBI WGS metagenome assembly CEUS01 (sample SAMEA2622837, study PRJEB7988) | marine metagenome | biome: marine biome (ENVO:00000447); feature: marine epipelagic mixed layer (ENVO:xxxxxxxxx); material: "saline water (ENVO:00002010), including plankton (ENVO:xxxxxxxx)" | depth 140 m | reverse complement strand
AGTTTTCCAAATTCTTCAGCAACTGCCTCAGTTACAGGATAAACTGTACTAGATCCATCAATTTCAATTGATCCTTCGATTTTGGTAACTTCGGAAACGACTGTTGCGCCTGAGGATGGGGATTCCTTTACAGTCTCAGCCTCGGAAGAACTACATGCAAGTAATCCAAATGAAGCTAAAATTGCAGTTCCAAATAAAATTTTGTTCATCGTTTTGTATTGACCCCTCCATTAACTTTCTAACCTTCTGATTTGTTCTATGTATGATTCTAAATAGAGATTATTAACAAGGAATTAAGTTGCCGTGCATTTAGATTAAAGTTTTGTTAAATAATCACTGGCAAGGAAGCAAAGGATAGATACACGGGTTAATTGATAAGTAGGCACATGCTGTGCCTACTATCAGGAAAATAAAACTAACGCCTGCTACTACAAGGCATTAACAACAGGTTTAAGCTTTTTTTGTTGAGCAAATCCAGGACAAAGGAACTAGCATTATTTTTATAAAGGACATCAATAGATAATAGGATAATGTGTATCCCTGAACCATTAGTCTGGCAGCGTTATACCTCGTTTTTAGGTTTGTTGAGAAAAAACTTAATGTTTTCAGCATACTGCTTTACAGTACCGGTTTATGTAAGCTCCATTCCGTAGCACTTTCATACGCTTGGGCTATGCCTAGCACATCTGCATCATGAAAAGACTTGCCCACTATTTGAAGACCTACGGGTAATCCATTACTGTCAAAACCACATGGCACCGATGCCGCAGGATGACCAGTATCATTGAACGGGCACGTATAAGTAGCCAACAATCCCCAGCTGTTAACTTCTTTTTCGCCTAAGAGCATCTTCGGAGTTGCTATCTTCGGTGCGGGTGTAGGCACAGTAGGTAATACTAAGTAATCAACCGTTTCTAACACAGACGCAGTTTGTCTTTTTAATAGTTCTCTTGCCTGCTGAGCCATAAGATAATCACTAGGCGTTATGAGAAGTCCGAGATCTAAACGGCGCTGGGACTCTTCTCCATATTGATCACGATGTGTTAGATAGGTCTTTTGATGGGTAAAACTAGACTCTGATATCGAAATTACAGGATGAAACTTTCTTGCATGGGGAAACATGGGAATAGAAACTTCTTGTACGCTGCAACCCAACCCTTCCAACGTCTTTACTGACTTCTCAAACAAATCTCGTACCTCAGGGTGGTGCGGCATTTCAAAAACCTCTTTAATTATTCCTAGCCTGGAACCCTTTATGTCCGAACCCAGTTTCGACGTGAAACTGGAAAACTGCTCATTGACTGTTGAACGATCAAGGGGATCATGGCCAGCCATGCCGTCCAACATTATAGCAGCGTCTTCTACCGTCTTTGTCATAGGCCCAGCGTGATCCAAGGTATATGACAAAGCCATAATTCCTCTTCTGCTTACCAAACCATATGTGGGTTTGTGTCCAAAGATTCCGCACAGTGCAGCTGGGATACGCACAGATCCCCCTGTATCAGTTCCAATAGCCGCTATACTAGTATCAATGGCGATTGAGCCTCCAGATCCACTACTTGAACCCCCTGTAACACATTCCTCGTCCCATGGGTTTGTAGGAATATCAAAATAGGTAATACTCCCTGTAGCTCCCATGGCAAATTCTTGGGCGTTTAGTTTCCCTAATAAAAACATGCCTTTGGCTTTTAACTTGGAAACTATCTCAGCGTCATAGTCTGGAACGTAGTTCTCCATTACCTTAGAAGCACAGGTAGTCAAAACACCATTAGTCCAAATAATGTCCTTTAAAGAGAGAGGAATACCATGTAAACCTCCTTTGTAAGTACCCGACACTATTTCAGATTCAGCTATCTTTGCAGACTTTCTGGCTTCATCTGCAACCACTGTAATATAGTAATTGAACCTGCTATCCAACAAAGATATTCGATCCAATAAGTCTTCGACTACTTCAACAGGGGAAACCTTTCGCTTTTGATAGAGGTCTGCTAATTGCTTGATTGTGCTATGGGCTAAATTACTATCCGACATGTTTAACCTGCCCAGGTACGTGGAATACCAAAGATGGTTCTAACTTGCTATCTTCTAACATGGATCGAAGTGCCTCTAATCCCTCTACTACCGTAGTTAGCTCTGGGATCAAGGCTTCTGCCCTCTGATCCGATAGCTTTATACCTCTAGCTAAAGCCATAGTTTTGATTACCTCTCTTGTAACGACTCTATTGCTTTTTTCCACTTTACCCGTCCTTTCACACAGTTGATTTCAAGAGACAGCCAATGGAGGTAGCGATTTGTTCCATTGGGTCGTTTCTTGATAAGCATATCCAGCCTGAAATAGCACTTCTTCTTCAAAAGGCCTTCCTGCTAAATGCAATCCTACCGGCAATCCATTAGGTGTGAGTCCGCATGGTATAGAAATAGCAGGCAAAGCAGCCATGGCAAAAGAAGCACAGAAGGATCGGTGAGTGTGCAAGCGCTTAGCCACATCTTCCGCACTAGAAAAGACCTTCTCACCTGTCTCAATCAGTGGCGCCGCCGTCGGCTGGGTAGGGGATATCAAAATATCCACATCCTTAAGGGCAGCATGAAATTGATTTGTAAGCATCGCTTTCGCCCGCAAAGCCCTATGATAAATATATGATGGGGTCAATGAGCCTGCAAGCAAACGCGTACGGGTAGCAGAATCTAAAATTGCACTATTGTCCCTCAGTACGTGGTCAGTGGCCGCAGCAGCCTCACTGTCCGCCAAAGCTATAAATACAGGCCCAGACCGCGATACAAACGGGACGGAAACAGTTTTGACAGAAGCACCTGCTTCACGAAAAACCTCCGTCGCTGCTTCAACAACTGTCCTGACTTCAGAATCCAAACCTTCATGCTCCATATATTCTTTTAAGATACCAATGCGCAGGCCTTTAATTGATTTTCCCAGACCCTCCGTGTAATTTGGCACAGGGATTGGCTTGGTCGTGACATCTTTGGAATCTTTGCCCGATATAGTCCTTACTATTAGGGCATTATCTTCCACACAGGTTGTTATTGGGCCTATTGTATCGGTAAACCAAACAGCCCCAAAAAAGCCATGTCTACTTATCCTGCCGTAGGTAGGCCTAATCCCGACAACTCCACAGTGCCCGGCAGGACCTCGTACTGATCCACCTGTGTCTTCTCCCAAGGACGCTGCACACAGTCTCGCTGAAACTGCAGAACCGGAACCAGCACTCGAAGTGCCTGGATCCCGATCAAGATCCCATGGGTTCCGAGGAGTTCCATACGGATACTTTCGGGTTCCTCCCAGGGCAAACTCGCTCATATTAGCTTTTCCTATAATGATAGCTCCGGCGTCCTTGAGCTTGGTTACCACCGTCGCATCTTCAGTTGGGATGTGATCCTTATAGTAAAGCGATCCATTCGTTGTTCTGATTCCCTTAGTGAAGATTTGATCCTTTAAAGCAATAGGAACTCCCACGAGGGGGCCTGTCTCAGCTTTATTAGCCAACAATGCTTCTGCTTTCCTAGCCTGCTCCCGGGCTTCATCAGCGCAAACGGTGATATAGGAATTAAGCACAGGATTCAATTTTTCGATACGCTCAAGGTACCAGTTAACTAGTTCAACTGGTGACAGTTCTTGTTTTCTCATGGCCTTCACCAGAGTATCAATGCTGGCTGTCTTTAGGTCTAGATTACTCATGTTGTGCCTCAGACAAATCGGTATGGTATGGAAGTTCATGCTGCAACTCAAGATCATCAAGCGAACGGAAACTCTCAATCAACGCTGTAAATCTTGCAGCAATTTCTTTTATATCGTGTTCTGGGATTGGCATACCTATAAGGGATGCAGCTTCCCTAACCCTGTCTTCAGACGATAACGCCATAGTATGTCCTCACTTTACTTTTTCTTTGAAAATATTTACTGGTGCTGGAAATTCATCCGGATCTACTTTTATTTCGATAACTGTAGGGAGTTCCGATTTGAACGCTAGAGATAAACACTCGGGGATATCCGCGGCCTTATCAATAAAGTAGCCGTTTGCCCCAAATAATTTTGCATATTCATCAAACCTAGGATTTACCAGATCAATTCCCACAAATCTATCACCGTAATCCTTTCTTTGATATGCCTTTTCGGATCCCCAAGAACCGTTGTTCATAACCAGTGTAACAACTGGGATTTTTTCCCTCACTGCTGTTTCCAGTTCTTGTGAGTTGAAGAGGAATCCTCCATCCCCGTGGATAGCAAGTACCGGAGCTTCCGGCCTACCCAATTTAGCCCCAATAGCCTCGGGAAAAGCAAACCCTAAAACCCCAGCATCCAAAGGAGAAAAGAAAGTTCGGCCAGCATTGAAATGCAACCTGTCATACGCAAAAGCAGGGCATGCCCCAGCATCAAGAGTTACTATAGTTTGGGGAGGCAATGATTTGCGCAATTCAGCGTACACTTGTTGCGGCAACAGACTAGATGTTCCGGGAGAGGCTTCCTTTTCCAATCTATTCATTCTTTGCTGCCTGAGCTCTTTGGTTCTAAGGGCCCAAGTCGCTTCATTTTTGGTGACTGACTGATTGGTAAGACTTGTCAATAAAGCCTGAACTGTCATTTTAGCATCAGAAGTTATGCCGAGCTCAACTGGGTAATGCCTTCCGATTTCGGAAGAATCAGTATTGACTTGAATAATTTTGACATTCTTTTTTAAATATCTGTCATCATAAAAAGTAGTGAAGTGCCATAATCTCGTCCCTATAGCCAAGATTAAATCAGATTCTGAGCATAATTGACCTGCTTCAGGTGATCCTGCTCTTCCAAGAGGGCCTACGTAATGTTTACTGTTATTGGGAACAGCGTCGTTTCTTCCGTAAGCTGTAACAATTGGAATATTCAACATTTCAGCTAGATTCACTACATCTTCTGACGCATTGGCAGCGGTAACTCCTCCTCCGGCAATAATCAAGGGTCTTTCTGCTTCTTCAATCAATGACGTGGCCCGAGTAATATCCTGAGGGTTCGGATAGAGTACACAAGGTATCTTTTCAGACACGGAGGAGTGAAAAGGCTCGTATTCCACTGATGCTTCTAGGTAATCTCTCGGCATTTCTAGGAATACTGCACCCTTATTCCCTGTCAGAGCAGTACGAAATACGTATCTCATCATTTCAGAAATAAGGATCGGGCTTGTTAGTTGCAACGCCTCTTTCACCATTGGTCTAAAAATAGAGATCAGATCAAACTCTTGAAATGCTTTTCGATCAGTGTTAGCCGAGGACGATACGCCTGCCAGAGCAATAACGGGAGACTGAGCTGCTCGGGTGCTACATAAACCACTAAGCAAATTCATAGCCCCAGGACCACCCGTTACTAAGCAAACTGCGGGTGTTCCGGTTGCTCTAGCGAATCCGTCAGCCATGAAGCCAGCTGCCTGCTCATGCCGAACACTTATATACTGGATTTCGTCCCTGTCATACATACTGTCCAGAACAGGTAGAAACGTGGATCCCACTATACCAAAAACGTGCTTCACGCCTTCAGCTATTAACGAGCGAACAACTACTTCACCAGCAGCCATATGCTGAGACATACACCCTCCTCCAAGGAACTTAAGCGCTTCTAGGAGATCGCACTATTTTGACCGTATCAAAATTCCAACACGTTTTCGGTTCGTAATTCCTTAAAAGCCTGTTCGTATGCGGAAAGAGTTTTTGCCACATCTTCATCAGTATGTGCAGACTGAACTAATAAGTTAACCCCTTTATTCGTGTCGACTCCAGCATTGATCAAGGCTATTTTTAACCTGCCTGCCACAGGAGTAGCATTAAAAGCTCTAATCTTATCGTGATCTAAGGTACAAATTTCATCACCTTGCTCTTCAGCATGTTCATGTCCATAACCCAAATGAAGTTGAACTGTAGATCCAATCCCACACGCACATCCAGGAATTTCCATCGTAGTGAGTAATTCGCTTAATCCACTTTTCAGCTTTCTAGCAGTACTTTCAGAAGTCTCATTAATAGGCTCATTAGCAATCAATGATAGTGCAGCAACACCAGCAGCGGCAGACAGCGGATTGCCATTAAATGTCCCCGGATGGGTGATCCGTCTAGTCTTATTCCATTCGGCATCCTTAAATTCCAACATATCAATGATGTCTGCTCTTCCTGTAACCGCTCCCCCGGGCAATCCACCAGCCAAAATCTTTGCTAGCAATGTCATATCTGGAATCACTCCGTATCGTCCTTGAGTACCGTTACGAGATGCTCGAAATCCTTGGACCACCTCGTCAAAAATTAATATAACGTTATTATCTGTCGTTACTTTCCTGAGCTGGTGCAAGAAGGAGGGAGCAATAGGGAAAAATCCCATCCCAGCCCCAGTCGGTTCCAGAATAACTGCTGCAACGTCCTTGTCTTCCTTGATAGTTTTTTCTACCAAATCAATGTTATTGGGAGGCAATACTATAGTATCCGAAGTAGCACCTTTAGTTATTCCAACAGTATTGGCCCAGCCTGGTGCTGCTCCGTCGTGCCAACCGTGGAAATGACCCTGAAACTTAATAATTTTACTTTTGCCGCTATAAGCCCGTACCATCCTAAAGGCCATGAGACTTGCTTCAGTTCCTGAAGAATGAAACCGGATCTTCTCGGCAGAAGGTATTAATTCTTTAATCAGTTCTGCCCATTCAATTTCCTTCTCATGAGAGGCACCAGGATGGGATGCTTTTGCCATTTGGTCCTGGACTGCTTTGACTACTTCTGGCCTGGAATGGCCCAATAATAAAGAGCCGTGCCCGGTAACCCAGTCAATATATTCGTTTCCATCAACATCCCATTTCCGAGATCCCTTACCGTGAGTCACGTATAAAGGATGTGGCGACATGTTTCTGTTGTCATGAGTGACTCCATTTGGGAAATGCGCGAGAGCACGTTTATGCAATGCAGCCGATTTCGGATGGGCTTGTAAAAACTGTTCGTTAATAGTAGTCATATTCACATTCTCCTTAGTTCGGGTTCTTGTCAGCTGTCAAGATCAATTAATTAGAGAAGCTCCTCTTTTCTAAGCGCAGCAATAGCACGTTCGTATGCAAAAATAGTGTCGTCGATGTCTTTCTTTGTGTGAGCAGATGAAACCATCAGTAGGGTTCCTCGTGAAGTGTCCATACCTGCATTTATTAACGCAAGCCTTAACTTGGACTGGAAGGCTGCTCCCATCTGTCCCTTAATACCTTCGTGAGGCATCTCGCAAACTTCTCGGTGCGGACAAACACAGGGAATTCCTAATTTTATCTCCACGATAGATGCTACGCCACAAGCACATCCTGGTACTTCTATACGAGCAAATAAATCATTGAGGCCGTCCTTGAGTAATTTCGCATTTGCATCCGCCTTTTCATTAATAGGCTGGGAAGCAATCTGGCTGAGTGCAGCCACTCCAGCGGCAGCAGCCATTGGGTTTGCATTGAATGTACCTTGGTGGGCTATTCTTCTCTTTGTGTTCCATTCTGCATCGCTGGTGTGAGATATCATATCCATAATATCCGCGCGACCTGTAGAAGCTCCTCCAGGCATTCCTCCGGCCAGTATTTTAGCCAATGTGGTCATATCTGGGGTAACTCCATATTTTTCCTGAGCTCCCCCCTTCGATATCCTAAAACCAGTTACGACCTCGTCGAAAATAAGCAAGACCTCGTGCCGTTTGGTAGACTCTCGGAGATCACGGAGGAAAGAAGGAAAAATCGGCAACACGCCGAAGTTCGCCCCGGTGGGCTCTAAAATTACTGCCGCGATATCTTTATCTTCCTTTAGTGTTTTCTCAACAATATCAATATCGTTGGGAGGTAGCACAATCACAGTGTCTGATGTACCTTCAGGCACTCCTGTGAGCGTGGCATTTCCTTTGACCATATAGTCGTGCCAACCGTGAAAATGAGACTGGAATTTTACTATCTTGTTTTTTCCTGTGTACCCTCTAGCTAATCGCAGTGCCATTAATGTGGACTCGGTGCCAGATGAATGGAACCGTACTTTTTCTGCAGCAGGTATTAGTTGTTTAACAAGCTCAGCCCATTCTACTTCCAGTTCATGGCTAGCTCCTGAGTGAGTAGCTAATCCAGCCTGGTTTTGAATTGCCTGTACCACATTAGGATTAGAATGGCCAAGCAGAAGAGCACCATGACCCATAAAAAAGTCTACATATTCATTACCGTCAACATCCCATTTCCTGCCACCCTTGGCTTCCCTTGAAAAAATAGGGAACGGCTTCAGGTACCTAATATCGTGTGTTACTCCACTCGGAAAACATTCCTTTGCTCTAGTGTAAAGCTCTGCAGATTTGGCATGCTTAATCAGATAATCTTGCTCAATTTGACTCATATTACGAAGTTCTCCCTCTGTTTTTTCTTTATTTGTTCTTCTAATTTTTCCCGTTTTGTCAAAAGCTCATCATAAATAGAATACAGCCTTCGACTAATCAAATACCATATTCGGCAGCCACAAGGCTAAGTCGGGAAATGCTACTATTATTCCCATCATAATAATCATACATATGAAAAATGGAACTGCTCCAACAATCACATCAGTCATAGGCCCAACAGTCTTTCTGATTCCCTGAATAACGTACAGGTTGACACCTACAGGCGGAGTTATCAAAGCAGACTCAATGAGTATGACAAATAAAATACCGTAGGCAACAGGATCAAAGACTCTTATTTCTGGATTCTCCATTGCCAAGTGATGTATTACAGGAAACGTTACTGGTAAGGTCGTCACCATGATAGACAAGGTTTCCATAAACATTCCCAAAACAAGGTAAAAGATAATAAGCAAGCCAAGGGTTGCCAGTGGAGGTATACCAAGTTCCGTTATAGCACTTGTGATAGCCCTTGGAAGCCCTAATGCAGTTATAAAAAAGTTGAACAGAAAAGCACCGATAACAATAAACGTTACCATAGCTCCCGTCCGAGCCGTCGACTCTGTCGATTCAGAAAGCATCTTGAAATTCAATCGCCTAAATACTATTGCCAGAACAAGAGAGCCAACGACACCAAGGGCAGCTGCTTCCGTCGGTGTGGCCCATCCTAAATAAATACTACCCATAACCAAAAGAATCAGAAAAACCATAGGCAGGATATTGCTTAATCCTTTGATTCTTTCCCTCATTGAAGGCAATACTTCTTTAGGAGCGACACCCGGATTTACTCCAGCGGCAGCAGCTATGAAAAGCATGAAAATACCTGCCAGCATGAAACCTGGTATAAAACCACCGAAGAACAACCTGCCTATTGAAGTATCAGTGAGCAATCCATAGATGATCATGTTGATACTGGGGGGAATCAGGATACCCAAGGTCCCGCCAGCTGCCAGCGATCCCAGCACTAGCCTTTCGTTATAGCCAGCTCGTTCAAATGCCGGTAAGGCAACAGTTCCTATGGTAGCAGCAGTAGCAACGCTCGATCCTGACACTGCAGCAAAGACTGAGCAAGAAGCAATATTAGTATGCATCAGCCCACCGGGTAAAAAGTTAAGCCAGCCACCTAACGATGTATATAATCGATCAGTAATACCACTACGAAGCAATATTTCACCCATTAGAATAAACAAAGGTACAGCAACCAGAACAAAGCTCGTACTCGGAGTCCATGCTAGATCTCCGATCGCCATATACAAAGGCCGATCGGAAAATATAAATCCAAGAATTAACCCCAGAGAGCCAAGTGTCGCCCCGATATAAACGGCAGCTCCCAAGAACAGCAGCAAGATACTAAAAGTAGTTCCTAATAAGACTCCTGTCATTTCTTTGCCTCCTCCGCTGTAGTCGCTTCAAGACCAGCAGCTTCCAGAGCTTCGTCAATTTCAGCTTGGACAGAAAGTGGCCCAATTTTGTGAGCTAATTCTCTTGCTTTACCTCTAGCCAAATCCAACAGTGTCTCAACTAGCATTATAAACGCCACAAACCAGAAAAAGGTAAGGCCGATAGCCCACACAGATTGAGGCCACGCGAGTGGTGTCCGCTGGATAGTAGGCGCCTGAGCTCCAATTTGGAAGGAGAAAAAGACTGTTTGCCAAGCATAATAAACCACATAAGCCATCATAAAGTTGACCAATACTAAAGCAAAGGTATTCAGATAACCTTGAACCGCCGGAGGAAATCTAACCAGAAGTACATCAACTCGCACGTGAGCCTTGGTTAGCAGAGCGTAACCCATTGCCCACGACGTTGCGAAGGCAAACCCGTAGTTGCTGTATTCGTCAGTAGCTCTCGACGAAAATAGGAATAGCTTTCTTGTAATAATGTCAGACGTTATGAATAGAGAGATTGCTACAAATAACCACCCTGAGACACGCGCCATCATGGTGGCAGATTTGGCCATCTGCTCTCTAAAGCCAGCGACCACAGCCGCCGCAGAGTCAAGAGATCCCATAACTCCACTTCTGTTTCCAGATTGCATAGAACTCATCTATACCTCGCTCTTCAGGTGTCAGATCTAAGCTCATAATTAATCGAGCACTGCAAACACCTAGCCATTTTTTACACGGATCCAGATACCTATGAGGATCCGCTATTAGGTGGCCCGTATCGAACCACCCAAAGCAGACCCTCATTAATAGTTCAACTTAGCTTTAAAGCCAGCTTACGGGATAGCAACCCCTGTGACTTCAGCTATTGTACGATTGTAAATCACTTTACAATCAACGCCGCACCGCTCTACCCATCGTGGGAGAACTGTTTCCGAAGCAGCTGCCTTGAGAGAATCATAGTCAGCCTCTGAAGGAACGACCTGTGTCATTGGTGAATCGCTATCCAGGGTTCCTAGTTCACAACCTGCCGCGACTCCTGTATTACAGTCAATTCCGTCCTGAGTCAGCGCCATTCCGAGGTCCCATCCGTCAGCAGTCATGCTGTTAAAGGTATCCTGCATGAAATCCTGAACGTCGGTCGGCTGTTTATTCCACATATCGAGGTTTGCTCCCCAACCAGTGATTGCATGGCCCACAGGAAGCGTATACAGGTACTCTGTTATTTCATACCATTTCTGGGCGTTTCCAGAACCAGTACCCGTAATTGCACAGTCAGCAATACCAGTCTGCATTGCGCTGTACACGTCTACGAAGGCTATGGTTACGTTGATCCCACCAAAGTGCTCAACATAGTCACCTAACGTTGAACCAAAAGTTCGAACCCTCTTGTCCTTCAAATCTGCAGAACCCGTTATTGGGAACTTACAGTAAGGAACCTGTGCAGGGTTGTTAAAGTGACCAATAATTTTAATGCCTAGCTTGTTTTCCATCTGCTTATTCAGCTCAGGAATAAATGCTTCTGTTCCGGCTTTGGCTTTGACACCATCAAGCTCCGGATAAGCTCCAGCCAAGTCGATACCGCCTGCGACAGGAACATCACCAGCTATGCTTGTGAATACTGCCATACCAATGTCGATAACACCTGTAGACAGGAATCTCAAAACATCAAACTGACCAATTCCAAGCTCTGACGCGGTGTTAAGCTTAACCTTCACCTTGCCATTACTGTTCTTAACAATCTTAGAGTCATCACCTAGAAGCCATGGAGCTTCCAAATTTGTCCATTGCTTCAATGTAGGCGATAGCTGGCCAGACATTGTGAAGTTATATACCTTGTCACCATCTAAGAAACTAGCTGCTGATTTTTCAACTTCTTTCTCAACAATCACCTCTTTGATGACTTCTTTGATTTCTACTTTCTCTACTTCAACAATTTTCTCTACCGGTACTTCTTTAACAACCTCTTTTTCTACGACAACCGGTTTTTCAACCACTTTCTCTACTGGTACTTCAACTAGTACCTCTTTTTCTACGACAATTGTCTCAGTTTCTCCTGCACAACCTACTGATATCAGTCCTGCTGCGAGAATACCAATTAATAGACTACTTTTTTTAAACATTTGTGTTTAGTCCTCCTAATAATGTACTTGTTTTTGAAGCACTGCTACCCAAAATAGCAGCACGTTTGAAGGAACTTAGGTACTACCGACCTTTGCCAAATCGATTCCTTCAAGGTTCGTTCTTAGAATCTATAGCTATAATAGCACATTACCGCAACACTTTTACGGAACAAAGTGTGACTATCCTGTGCTTCTTTTATTTCATATAGAACTTATCCTTTATCTGAAGATTCCAAAATGATATTAGATAAATCGTCAAGCGATGCCTTCCATCCTGGGGTAACCACCGATAACGAATTGTCTTCCTCAATAATCATAGGTCCTTGGCGGGCATCCGTGGACAGGTCAGTTCTACCAATAACAGGCACGTCTATCCATCCAAGTTCCGGGCCAAAATACGCCTTTCTGTCACCAGTATCTGGCTTCCAGGCATTAAGCTTGATCTGTGCTGGAACCCGCTCAGTTGCGGAAATTCCTCGTGCTAAACCTCGTAAAGCCACAATCTGCACTTCCTCTTTATCAGATCGGTATCCATAGGTTTTGTCGTGTTCTTGATGGAAATCTTCCACTAGTTTTTCAATGAGTTCAGTCGTGAACGTCGTGCCGCTAACTGGTATAGTTAAGGCGTAATCCTGCCCCATATACCGCGTATCTGCAGAGAGCACAATTTCCTGACTGGCCCCGGTATAACCTTCTCTTGTTAAATCATTTGTAGCTTCGTCAACAAGCCCCTTCATGACTTTGTTGATACGGTCATAGTCTAGTTCAGATGTATTTGCGTAATGAGTTTGAATCAGATGATGCTCAACGTCTGCAAACAATAATCCGACAGCACTAAACAAACCAGGTAGCGGAGGTATTACAACCTTAGATATTCCTAATTCAGTAGCCAAATCAACTGCATGGACCGGACCCATTCCTCCAAACCCAAAAAGTGTGAATCTTCTGGGATCTCGTCCTCTTTCAGTTGAAACTGCTCGTAAGGCTCGGATTAGGCTTGAATTTGCCACCGTTCGGATACCCCATGCTGTTGCAGTTATATCCAAACCCAATCTGGATGCTACTTTCTCCTTGATGGCTTTATCTGCCAGATCAGGATAGACTTTCAAGGTTCCTGCTGCAAGTGAATCAGGATTTGTTAATCCCATATGTACGTTAGCATCAGTGATTGTGGGTTCCTCACCCCCGTTACCGTAACAAGCAGGACCAGGACTGGCGCCTGCACTGTGAGGACCTACCTTCAAGGCACCGGCTTCATCAGCCCAGGCAATACTTCCTCCTCCTGCTCCCACTTCCGCCAAATCAACGGAAGGCACTCTCAATAAGTATCCACTACCTTTCATAAGGCGATGTCCTATGCTAATTTCACCACCAACTTCATACTCTGGTGATCTGGATATTTCTCCTTCCTCAATCAATGCAGCCTTTGCCGTAGTACCACCCATGTCAAATGTCATAACGTCTTCCATGCCTAATTTCTTAGCTAAGTGGAAACAACCAGTTACTCCGGCCGCAGGACCAGACTCAATGATATGCATCGGTCGTTCTCGCGCCGACGTAGAAGGCATCATCCCACCATTTGACTGCATAACCATTATTGGAATATCCATTCCAAGATCTTTTAAGTCAGCTTCCATCGCTAGAAAATAACGGCTGACTGCAGGTTGAACATAAGCATTTATCACGGTAGTGCTAGTTCGTTCGTATTCCTTAATTTCAGGCAGTAATTCACTTGACAATGACACCAGCACATCAGAATCAATCTCTCGAATGAGTTCTTTAACTCTTTCTTCATGGGCACCATTTGCATAGGAATGTAAAAAGCACACCGCGATCGATTCAATTCCTTCGTTCAGTAAGCGCTTGATAGCCTCTTTGGCTGCGTTTTCGTCCAAGCCAGTCTCTTCACCGCCCTGAGGGTTCATTCGGGCAGGAACTTCCATTCTTAAGTGTCGAGGCACCAGTGGCTTGGGCTTTTCCCAGTTAATGTCATACAATTTATGCATGCGCATTCTTCTGATCTCTAGGACGTCTCTAAACCCCTTGGTTGTTATGAGGCCAGTTTTGGCTCCAGATCTAGTAATGATCGCATTGGTGGCGACGGTGGCTCCATGAGTGTACTCGGACACTTGGTTGCCTGACAGTTTCTTCTCTTCCATTGCCTGTTCAATGCCTGTTTTAATGGCAACATTAAAATGAGGTGGGGACGATAACACTTTTTTGGGTGTAGCAGTCCCGTCGTCTTCCAACAAAACAACATCGGTAAATGTTCCACCAACATCAACGCCTAATCTGTATTTTTCAGCCATGGTTAAACTCCTCCTGTTACAATTAACAAAGACCTCTATTTTCGGTCAAAGCAAAATTAAAGAACACTGTTCGGACAATCAAAAGCTTGGTGTCCTAGCGTTAATAATCTCCCTATGTACGCGCTATCCTATCCGTACCCGCCAACTCACGCAACCCAGCTGGGTCGATTAGAGCCTACACGAGCAGATAAGCGGGAATGTAGCATTTTGGAAAAAGTGTGTCAATCCCATAAGGCTATCTCGCAGGTATAAATCAGGGAACCGAACGATGGTTTTGTCCAGCGCGATGTGTGTAATCATGCTACTCCTATATGCAACGCTACTGTCCTCATACCGAAATATCTGTACGTTATCTGCCTAAATCCAGCATGGGCCATCATCGCTTTCAGCTCTTCAGCAGGTGGAAACCAGTCCACCGATTGAGGAAGATAGGAATATGCTTTCCAGTTTCCCGCAAAAACTGCTCCCAGCACAGGGGTTACGTTACGAAAATACCACCGGAATAACCATCTCCAAATTAAGGGCCCTGGGACTTGAGTCATTTCGAGCACAGCTAACTTACCCCCTGGCTTAATCACCCTATGCAGTTCTGCTAGTCCATGTTCCACATTTCCTAAGTTCCGTAATCCAAACCCAATAGTCACGCAGGAAAACTGGTCAGACTTAAAAGGAAGATTTAGTGCATCAGCTACAGCCAACGATAATTTTTGCGCACTTTTCTGATTCTTTTTTCTGGTCGACTTTACATACGCTAAATCAACCATTTCGCGTACATAATCTACTCCTACCACCTGACCACTGTTGGCATGACGTGAAAGCGCAAAAGCAAAATCTCCTGTTCCTGAGGCAACATCTAGGGAAGGCCCTTCTAGGCCTTCTGTAACCAGATCAGTCACTTTGTTGCGCCACCGGTGATGCAATCCTCCTGTCATAATTGAATTCAGAAGGTCATACTTAGGAGCAATTTCCGCAAACATTCTTGAAACATAATGGGCTTTTTCTGTTCCTTTAAAATATGCCACTACATTTCCTCTTGCTCAGCATTATCATAATGATATTGGTGGAAAGCGCGTAAATCCGCACTTCCATCTAAGGATACTATGATTTTATCCACAAAATATTCAACGATTTGATCTATTGTTTTCGGTTTGAGATAAAAGGCTGGCTGCATTGGCAAGATTGTGACTCCCAGACGAGCCAAAGACAGCATGTTTTCTAAGTGGATAACAGATAGGGGCGTTTCCCGAGGGACTATAATCAACTTTCTATTCTCTTTAATACAAACATCAGCAGACCTCTGCAGTAAATTCCTCGATAACCCGTGAGCTATCGCAGCTATTGTCCCCATACTACATGGCACAATAACCATCCCCCGCGAAGAAACGGAACCACTGGCCATTGGGGCTCTCAAATTACTACTAGCAAAATAGGAAAAGTTAGGATCTTCTCCCCATGCACTAACAGTTTCTTTAAACGGTTGTGCAACTTCTTGGTGCCAGACCTGTCTAGCTGCCGGACTAACGGTGCACCAAACAGGCAACTGCAACGCAAGGAGTCGATCAATCGTAGCCTTAGCAACATCTATGCCGCTTGCTCCTGATATACCAACGACTATAGGCTTCTGTTGATTAGTCAATGAACAACCCCTTTTCTCATACGTACACCGCAACTAGACAACAAACCATAACGACCACAGAAATATAGCCATTTACATTAAAAAAGGCCATATTTACCTTTGAGAGATCTTCTGGTTTCACAAGGCGATGTTCGTAAATCATTAACCCTGTCGCTATAAGTAAACCAAGAAAATATGGCCAGCTAATTCCGAGCCAAACGCCTACGCTTACGAAACATACCATAGCGATAAGATGAAAGAGTCGTGAAATCCTTAATGCGATTCTAGTCCCCCATCTCTGAGGAATGGAATGCAGCCCGTTTTTCTTATCAAAATCTACGTCTTGGCAAGAATATATAATATCGAAACCAGCTATCCAGGCGGCAACTCCACCAGCTAACAACACCGCTTCCAAATCCATGGTTCCTCGAACACCAATCCATCCCCCAACGGGTGCAATTCCATCCGCCCAGCCAAGAATAATATGCGACATCCAAGTAAAACGCTTCGAATAGGAGTATCCTATCACCACTACTAACGCAACAGGGGAGAGTGCAAGGCAAAGCGGATTTAACATCCCTGCCGCAATAAAAAAGATCACCGCAGCTATGATTCCCATAGTCGCTAAGGCTTTCTTACTGAGGATACCTGCTGGAATCGCCCTGCCTCGCGTCCTAGGATTATTGAAATCAATTGTTGCATCTATAATTCTGTTCGAGGTCATAGCTACTGTCCTTGCACTTACCATGGCACATGTAATCCATAAGAAAGAGCGGAGGTCGGGTAACTGCTGCTCAGCTAATACCATGCCTATGTAAGCGAATGGTAAAGCAAAAACTGAATGCTCGAACTTTATAGCCTCAAGTAACTGACGCGTCTTTGTATACATTCTTATTATCATTACGACATTTTATATCCCGTAATCATTCCATTTCTCGTCAACAAGGTCCTTTATCGATTGTTCCATTACTATGTCGGGCGGCCATTCTCGAGTACTTCCGTCTCGCGATTGTTTTGCAGTGGCATCTATCCCTACCTTACTACCGTACTTAGGTTCAACTGAAGCATGATCTAAATCATCAACAGGGCCTCGAGCCAACAGTATGTCCCTGGCTGGATCTATATTATTGGTTACCCTCCAAGCTACCTCGGAAATGTCCTGCACGTTTACAAAATGATCCACCACTATAATGGCTTTAGCCAGCGCCATTAATCCCATTCCCCATAGGCCATACATTACTTTTTGCGCTTGGCCGGGATAATCTTTCTTAACCGAAACAATAACTAAATTATGAAAAACGCCTTCTGCAGGCATGTTCATATCAATCACCTCTGGCATTAGGGTCTGAATTATGGGTAAGAATAGTCTTTCAGTAGCCTTCCCCATAAAATAATCTTCCTGTATCGGTCGTCCAACTATGGTAGTCGGGTAAATTGGTTCTTTTCTGGAAGTGATCGCAGTTACATGTAAAACCGGGTATTCCTCGGCCAAAGAATAATAACCCGTGTGATCTCCGAACGGACCTTCTACTCTCCGTTCATTTACATCCAAATAACCTTCGATTATGTACTCAGCATTTGCTGGAACCTCTAAATCAACCGTTTTCGCTTTAACCACTTCCACTGCTTGCCCTCTCAAGATTCCCGCTATAACAAACTCGTCCAAATCAGGAGGCAAAGGAGCAGATCCACTCCAAATAGTGGTCGGGTCGCCGCCGACAGCCACCGCCACATCAATACGTGCTAACCCTTTTTCTTGCGCCGTTCTTTGGTGTTTAGTCCCAACTTTATGGGTTTGCCAGTGCATACCTGTCGTATTGGAATCAAACACCTGTATTCTGTACATGCCTACATTTCTGCCCCCCGTTTCTGGATCTTTAGTGATAACCAACGGGAGTGTTATATATTTACCTGCATCCAGCGGCCAGCATTTAAGGATGGGGAGTTTATTTAGATCAACATCATCCCCTGTATAAACGACTTCCTGGCACGGGGCTTTACTGACAAGCTTGGGTTGATATCTGGCCATTTTTACCAGTTCTCCCAACGCTTTCACTTTTTCGGTAATTCCCTTGGGTGGGCTTTTAGCAAGATTGAGTAGTGCACGGATTTTTTCTGATAAGTCATTTAAGTGATCAACTCCGAGTGCCCAAGCCATCCTCTGTTGACTGCCAAAAAGATTGGTCACTACCGAACTACTGTACCCTTCCACGTTCTCAAACAAGAGAGCAGGGCCTCCTCGTTTAGTTGTTCGGTCCGTGATTTCAGTGATTTCTAATTCACAAGATACAGGTGTTGTTATTCTGGATAACTCACCTTTAGATTCAAGAAAAGCTATAAATTCACTCAAATTAGCGTATTGCTGTTGACTCATTATCCCTTGCATTCCTATCTATTACCCATCTTGGGGCAATACCCAAACTACTGACTGCATTAGGGCTACTACCACAACCTCAATGTTCAGCACCGCAAAGCATATCATAAATGATTTCCAGTTGCGCCACGGTTATACCTCATGCTCTTGTCCAATAAGCTCCTTTCTGTCATCCTATTGATGGTAGTAATAGTCCAAAGTTTAAATAAATTCACCTTCAACAGAGTGCTCGATGGAAACGTCCCTAAATGTAGATGAAATAGATAGCATTAAAGCCCACGGTCTCAAAGACTTAGCTTCGGCCGGGTCAGACAAAGAGCTTGATGATTGGCGGGTAAAGTTTCTCGGACGGAAAGGTCTTCTTACTATCGCGCTAAGATCCCTGGTCTCTCTAGAACCCTCTGAAAGACAAAAAATAGGAAGCCTCGCTAACAAAACTAAGGAGGATCTCCTCAACGAATTCCAGAGTAGGAAGAGCCAGATTACCGCCGTTCAATCAAGTGACATTGATTCATCCCATTTTGACGTCACGCTTCCAGGAACAAAGCTATCACTCGGCAAACTCCACCCAACAACTCAAATAATCAGGGAAATATGTTCGATATTTGAAGGCATGGGCTTTAGCGTGGTAGAAGGTCCCGAAATTGAATGGGATGAATACAACTTTCAAAAGCTAAATATACCAAAGAATCATCCTGCCAGAGATATGTGGAACACCTTCTGGGTAGCTGAAGAGGATAGCTCCGGCAATCAAATGCTGCTTCGGACTCATACTTCCCCAATGCAAGCGAGAATAATGGAAACCAATGCCCCTCCAGTTCGTGTAATTGTACCTGGTAAATGCTATCGTTACGAAGCAACAGACGCCACGCATGAGAGTCAATTTTATCAAATAGAGGGCTTAGCAGTAGATAAAAACATAACCTTTGCAAACTTAAAAGGAACCCTCTACCAATTTGCGCGACAACTTTTCGGTGAAAATAGACGTGTGCGTTTTCGATGTGATTACTTCCCATTTGTCGAACCGGGAGTAGATATGTCGATTGACTGTTTCGCGTGCCAAGGAAAGGCAGTGGGCTGTAGAATTTGTGCTAGCACAGGGTGGGTTGAGATTATGGGTGCTGGTATGGTGCACCCTGCAGTCCTAGAAAGTGCTGGTTATGACCCGTCCGTATATACTGGATTTGCTTTCGGCTTAGGTCCTGAGCGCATAGGTATGTTGAAATACGGTATTGAAGATATCCGAATGTTCTATGAAAATGACTGTCGTTTTCTAGAAATGTTTTAACTGAATATCCTGTGTTCCATTCTCTTTAAGACCATTTATCTGACGAGACATATTGAATATGAAAATACCGCTATCTTGGATAAAAGAATACATCCCCATAGACCTGTCAGCGTCTGAAGTAGCACACCAGTTGACCATGGCTGGTATAGAAACTTCTGCGGAAACCTCACAAGGACAGCAGTGGAATGGCGTCTTTGTCGGTAAAGTGATTGAGGTTTCTTCCCATCCCAATGCTGACAGACTTAGGCTGGTAACAGTGGCTATCGCATCTTCGGAAGATGCCGCCTCGCTTAACACAGTAGTATGCGGAGCTCCCAATGTGGCAGAGGGACAAAAAATTGCGTTTGCGACATCGGGAGCAGAATTGATCCATCCCCAAACTGGAAAAATAACTACTCTAAAACCAGCCAAAATTCGTGGTGTAGAATCTGCGGGAATGGTTTGTTCTGACTTAGAGCTGGGCCTAGGGACCGATCATGACGGCATCAAGGTTTTACCTGATAGTGCCCCAGTCGGATCATTACTAAGAGACTATCTCACTGACCCCATACTGGAAGTAGAAATAACACCTAATCGTCCTGACTGCTTATCAGTGCTTGGAATCGCACGGGAGTTAAGTGCTATTACTAAAACAGAACTATCCTCTCCTAAGCTTACAGGATCAATAGAGAAGACAGGGCTGCCTACTCTTGACAATATCACCATCTCCGACCCAGAGAATTGTCTCCGTTACACTGCGGCTCTCATGAAGAACATCAAGGTTGGTCCGTCTCCCGGCTGGTTACAGGAACGTCTTATAAAGGCTGGTCAACGACCTATTAACAACATTGTCGATATTACAAACTACGTTATGCTGGAATACGGACAACCCCTGCATGCTTTCGA
>CEUS01276603.1_pt1 | contig 20381 bp, 16 predicted proteins | sample 427031 | NCBI WGS metagenome assembly CEUS01 (sample SAMEA2622837, study PRJEB7988) | marine metagenome | biome: marine biome (ENVO:00000447); feature: marine epipelagic mixed layer (ENVO:xxxxxxxxx); material: "saline water (ENVO:00002010), including plankton (ENVO:xxxxxxxx)" | depth 140 m | reverse complement strand
GTCGGTGTTGGCACAAGTGTTCCAACAACTCCTTTGTCTGTTATAGGTGCTGTTTCTTCTTCTGCAGCCATCTCTGGCTCAACTCTTCACTTAGAAGCGATGGTATCCAGAAGAGATTCTCTTAAAGTTGGTAAGGGTGATTCAACTGCATTTACAGCTGACGTTGGTGAGTTTAATATAATTCGCGATCTTTCAACCACTGCTCCATTCAGCATCGCTTCTTATAATACAGACGCGAAAGGAAATGGAGAAATACTCAAGTGGGAACCAGCCGCCGGCGGCTCAGCTACAACTCTAACTGCTGGTAAACTATACTTCCTTCACACTGATGGTACGTGGGATGAAACAGATGCAGACACAGCAGCAAAAGGCGCTGGCCAATTATTGGGGATTGCCCTAGGCTCAAGTGCGAGGACAAACGGCATGCTTGTCAAAGGACTTATCAGAGTGCCATCGACTTATATTCAAAATCTTTCGGCAGGATCATGCGAAGGTTTGGCACTCTTTGTATCAACAACTGCAGCCTCTCTGGATTTCACAAAGCCGTCCAGTTCGGGCGATTTCGTAAGAAGAGTTGGGTACGCACTAGAAGATAATGGCTCAGACGTTCTTGTACTTTTTGATCCAGCGAATGACGCTACAGTTATTGACTAGCATCTTAGAATAAAATTTCTAGTCTTTTCGCGTCTTTAACTACTAGTTATTTTGTATAAAAATACTGGGAGTATAATAATGTCTTCGATGCTAGCACAAGCGATAATTGATGCCTCCGCGCTGAAAGATGCCGCGTTAAAAAATGCAGAAAATGCAATATTAGAAAAGTATTCTTCTGAGATTAAAGACGTAGTAGGAACCATTTTGGAACAAGAAGAAAACAAGTTTACAGAAGATGTTCCTGCTGCATATGAAAATGAAGAGTTGGATGCACCAGCTCTTGACGAAGAAATCGAAATTGATTTTGACCAACTTAAGCAGAAGCTTGAGGAAGAAGAAGCTGCCGGCGCCGAGATGGACCCCGCAGACCTTACCCCATCAGAAGAAATCGCAGATGACATTTTAGACACAGCCCCAGAGGCCCCAGAGGCCACCGAGCCTGAAGCTGCCCCCGCACCAGACGCCCTTGACGAAGAAATTGAAATTGACGAAGAAGTTTTAGAGGCTCTCAAAGTCGATATTGAACCAGTCAAGACTGGCCACCTTGAGCAGAACGATGCTTTCCTAGAGGATTCCCTAGAGGGAGCAGCTGCCAAGGAAGCTCAAACCGTCGAAGACGAGGATGAGCTAACTGAGGCCGAAGAACAAAATGAAGAATTACAGAATCAACTTTCAAAACTTCAAAAAACAAATGAAGGATTGAGAGATCTTTTGCATTTAGCAAAAGAACAATTGTTAGAGACAAATCTAACAAACGCCAAGCTGCTTTATACAAATAAAGTTTTGAATAGCGCCTCCCTGAATGAGCGACAGAAGAATAAAATTGTCGATGCTATCTCGAATGTCAGTTCCGTTGAAGAAGCAAAGGTTGTTTACGAAGCACTTCAAAACGCAGTGGGAACATCTAATAAAGTCGATGCTCCACAATCACTCCGTGAAGCCCTAGGAAAACGAACCTCTTCAATTATTAAGAGTAATAGGAGCGAGGCAATTCAAATAGACCCTGCAGTCAATAGAATGCAAAGACTAGCAGGATTAAAATAACAATAAATTCAAGGAGGTTAAATTATGTCTATTTTAGAAAAATTGACGGAAGGCATCGTTAACCGCGACATGCAGAAGGAGGGCGCAGCCCTTCTCTCTAAGTGGGAAAAAACGGGTCTTCTTGAAGGTCTTGAAAGTGACCAATTAAGGGGCGGTATGGCTCGATTGCTTGAGAACCAAGCAAAAGAGTTGCTCCGTGAGTCCAGCACAATGGCTGCTGGCGATGTTGAGGGTTTCAGCGCAGTTGCGTTCCCCCTCGTTCGGCGTGTTTTCGGAAGCTTGATTGCCAACGAACTCGTTAGCGTTCAGCCAATGAGTTTGCCATCTGGTCTTATCTTCTTCCTCGATTTCGTCGTATCCCCAGACGTTGCAGGTGACACTAGCGTTACTACTCGTTTGGGTTATGAAGTTAACGAGTCCATCTATGGTGGCAACGCTGTTGCTCGCCAGTTGACCGGCGGTGTTAATTTGACAGGAGATGCTGCAGAGGACGGCCCATACGCCCTCAACAACGGTTTCTCCTCCGCAACTGGTTCCACTGGAACAATCCAGATTGAAGCCGGCTCCGGTGCGCACACCAGTGCTACTAGTGATATCATCATCGCTGGTACTTTCGGTGCCAACAATGAGGATCTCGACCGAGTTTGTCGTTTCGACCCTGACTTAACATCAGGCTCCTCTGTTGTTGCAGTTATTAAGCTTGCAAAAACACAGCTTACTGGTAACAACGGAACACTTCCAAACTTGGACAACTTGCCAGCAATCTCCCTTCGCGATTCTACGCGAGGAATTTCTGGTTCCCTCGTTCGTCGCTTGACGCAGTACTCCGGTTCTGCTGCTGGTGGATTACTAAGAGATCACGTTCTCTTCGTCGTTCAGGCTAAATCTGGCGTTGCACTCAAGACCCTCACCGGTTCCATTTGTGCATCCCACCAGGGTCGCGGTGGTGACGACGCAGCCAACGCTGCAAGTACATTCCGTTTCTCTTTCCCAGAGCAGGATAACTTGACAAATGGTGGAGCCATTGGTTCCATTAAGGGTCAGACTGAATGGGCACTTGAAGCCGAAGCCAAGATCCCAGAGATCGACATCAAGATCGATTCCGTTGCTGTAACCGCAGTAACCAAGAAGCTCAAGGCCAAATGGTCTCCAGAGCTTGGTCAGGATTTGAACGCTTATCACAACCTCGACGCTGAAGTTGAGCTTACAAGCATTCTTTCCGAGCAGATCGCTCTTGAAATCGACCGTGAGATCCTTGCTGACTTGGTAAATGGCCAGACAGCTGGTATCCGTTACTGGAGCCGCGCTGCAGGTCGCTTTGTCAACCGCTTGACCGGTCTTGAAATCGGACCATCCACTGCAACACCAGACTTCACTGGTAACGTAAGTGAGTGGTATGAGACTCTCATTGAGACAATCAATGATGTTTCTGCTCAGATTCACCGCAAGACTCTTCGTGGTGGTGCTAACTTCATCGTCTGCGGACCTGAAGTTGCCAACGTCCTTGAGTTCACCGCTGGGTTCCGTGCAAATGTCACCGTCGATTCTGATCGCGGCGATGTTGGTACAGTCCGAGTTGGTAACTTGAGCAAGAAGTTCGACGTTTTTGTCGATCCTTACTTCCCACGTTCAGTGATCCTCGTCGGTCGCCGTGGTGGTTCCTTCTTGGAGAGTGGCTATGTCTACGCTCCATATGTACCACTACAGACTACACCTACCATCTTTGGTGTCGAAGACTTCGTGCCTCGCAAGGGCGTGATGACTCGTTATGCCAAGCAGATGGTACGTCCAGACATGTATGGTTTGGTCATCGTAGCCGACTTGGTATAGTGAGTAGAACGATTAATTAAAATTAATCGCAACTAAATTGAAGAATGCCCTGCCTCAATTGAGGTGGGGCATTCTTTTTTGTACCTGAAACACTACTTATTTTCAGAGGGTCATTTAATGTCATATGTAAAACTTTCACCAAAACAAAAAACTAATCCAATAGTTTTGCCATCTACCGGCTCAGCTTTTAAAGTTGCCGGCGAGTGTCCGTTCGGTATCTATACAGGATCACTGGATTTCTTATCAGGAGCGGAAGCTCAAGTTGCCTACACATATAAGAAACTTGGTGGAGATATATTAGATATTGAACTAACAGACGGCAATGTCTATGCAGCATATGAAGAAGCTGTATTGGAGTATTCTTATTTAGTCAATATTCATCAAAGTAAGAACGCATTACCATCTGCACTAGGGAATTCTACAGGTTCTTTCGATCATAAAGGCAACCTTCTTTCAGGAGACCTATCGTCCAGCCTTGGAAATTCCAGAGCCGAATTAAAGTTTCCAAAGTTTGATTATGCATACCAGCACCGGGTTGGTGATCGTGTTGCTACAGATGTAGGCATCGGCGGCACAGAAAACATTTATTCTGGCTCGTTCACAACCTCTGGTAACCAGCAGGATTATGATTTACAGCAGTTGCTTTCTTCTTCCAATAAAACTAGAATAGGAAACAAGAGAGTGACAATTAGAAAAGTTTATTATAAAACTTCCAGAGCTATGTGGAGGTTTTATGGTTATTACGGAGGCTTCCATGTTGTGGGCAACATGAGAACGTATGGTCAATATGCAGATGATTCTACATTCGAGATTGTCCCGGTTTGGCAAAACAAACTTCAGGCTATGGCATACGAAGACGCCATATGGACAAGAACATCTCAGTATTCATATGAAATTAAAAACAATAAGTTAAGATTATTCCCGATACCAGACGGCACTAGCCCAACTAAGTTCTGGGTTGAATACACTGTTCCAAACGATGTATGGACAGAAGACGAGGATAGAAAGGGGGGTGTCGATGGTGTTAACAACATGAACACTCTTCCATTCCAAAACATACCTTTTGACAAGATCAACTCTATTGGTAAGCAGTGGATTAGAAGATTTGCACTAGCATTGACAAAAGAAATGTTAGGTCAAGTTCGTGGTAAATTTGCAACAGTTCCAATCCCAGGAGAGAGTGTGACCCTTAATGCGGGCGAATTGTTAACCCAAGCTAAAGCAGAGCAAGACTCACTAAGAGACGAACTCAAGACAACACTTGACGAACTTACTTACAGTAAGATATCTGAAACAAACGCTGGGATTGTTGATAGCAGTGAAACAGTTATGAAAAGAATTCCAACTGGCATTTACGTGGGCTAAATAGATGGCTGACGAAAAAGACAAGTGGAAACAGCCCGATGCGCCTCCTCCTCCAATGTTTTTTGGGAAAAAGGAGAGAGACCTAGTTAAGCAGGTAAACGACGAACTAGCTGAAAGAGTTATTGGTCAGCAAGTTTTATATTTTCCAATAAGCAAGAAGAATACTAATTTTCATCCATTATATGGCGAAGCGATCAAAAAGAACTTTTTACCACCTGTTCGTGTGTATGCGTATGTTGAAATGGAAACAAACCAAACTAACGTAAAGTATGGATACGAATATCAAAGTAAAATAAATGTACACTTCCACAGGAAGAGACTGACGGAAGATCAAGATTTACAAGCTCGCGTTGGAGACTTTGTACAGTACGGTGACCAGTACTATGAAATAGTAAGACTTTATAACGATCAAAGGTTTTATTTTGGTCAGGTAGATCACAAATTTCAAGTTAGTGCTGAGTGCATAAGAGCAAGAAGAGGAACATTCGATGCCAAGTGAAAAGAAAGATCTGTATAAACACACTGAACTTGAAGATACTTCAATAATTGAAGAAATCGTCTTGATGCCATCAACATTAGAGACTATTGATTATTCAGTTTTTGATTATGTCAATGGAAAAATGGATCTACATACGTCAACAAACAGTGGGTTTAAAAAAGTTCCGGTGGTGTGGGTAACTCCAGAAAGAGCATATCAAATTAAAAATAATAAAGAAATTAGAGATGGCGAAGAAACATTAATCTTGCCCCTTATTTCTGTTGAAAGGGTTGGCGTATCCAAAGATCCAGCCAAGAGAGCAATCCCTTACTCCAACCTTGTGCCCGTTAATGATGAGAAGGGTGGAACAATTACAATAGCTAGAAAGATTAATCAAGAAAAAACTTCAAACTTTCAAGCATCATATTCCGCTAGAAAGTTTACAAACAGTGGTCATGGACAAAGATACTTTCCCGGTCGCACCCCTGGAAAAACAGTATACCAAACAGTATCAATTCCTTTGCCAGTTTGGGTTGCGGCTGATTACGAAATAACACTTCGAACAGAATACCAGCAACAAATGAATGAGATTATAACAAAGCTATTACGCCAAGGTGGTCAAAACAGAATGCCTGTTAGGTTAGAAAGAGATGGCCACAAGTACGAAGCCTTCATTCAGGGTGATTTTGGCACAGCTAATAATGTTTCTTCCATAGGGATGGAGCAAAGAAATTATGAGACAACTATTAGGATTGAGGTATTGGGATATCTCATTGGTGATGATGTAAATCAAGAGTCTCCAAAAATAGTTATAAGGGAGAATGCAGTAGACGTAAAAATGCCCAGAGAGAGAGTAATTTACGGAGACATTCCTGAACATATTGATAAAAGAGGCTTTTATAAAGAATAGATGGATTTTGAATCATCGAATCACTATTTAATAGAGAATAAAAGCTACTCGTAAGCTTGAGATTAGAAACATAAGGAGTGTTCAATAATGTCTGTAGATAGATTCCGGTTTGTGTCCCCAGGCATCTTCATTGAAGAGATAGACCAATCACAAATTCCTCAATTAGAGGCAGATGGCGGCCCAGCAATTGTTGGTCGTACATTAAGAGGCCCCGCCATGAGGCCCGTAACCGTTAGCTCGTTTTCCGAGTTCGTAGATACATTCGGTGAACCAGTCGCCGGTAACAAAGCAGGTGATGTTTGGAGAGACGGAAATCTTTCTGCCCCAACATACGCATCATACGCTGCGCAAGCTTATTTAAGAAACAGCGCCCCAGTCACTGTTGTTAGGCTCTTAGGCGCCCAACACGCTAGTGCCGCGCAAAAGTCCGCTAAGGCCGGCTGGCACGTTCCAAGAACTACAGCTACGGGCTCTGGTGGTGTTTATGGCTTATTTATTGTAGGCTCTGGTTCTGCCGGCACATCAGTTAGTGGTGCTTTGGCAGCAGTTTGGTATCTTAACAACGGCGCAAAGATCGCTCTAAGTGGAAACATGGCCGGAACAAACGTCGCCACATCTTCTAACGCTGTTTTCTTTGATTCTCAAGACAGTTCTAACACTTTCAAAGTTGTTATCAAGGATGCTGGATCAACAGTGATCGACACATCTTTCAACTTTGATCGTGGATCCAGCAAGTACATTAGAAAAGTATTCAACACAAACCCACAACTAACCAATGGTGCCATTACAGCCGGAACAGCAGAGGCGTATTGGTTGGGTGAAACTTTTGAAAGACACCTTAACGACAATGTTGCTTCTGGCACAAATTATGGTGTTATCCTTGGCTTAGGTTCTGGTTCTGCGGGAGCAACATCTGCAGGCGATTTCCGATTAGGATATCAGCTTCCAGAAACCCCACCAATCATTGGCCAGGATCTTACAACAGATTCGGGCTCCTACAAGGTTAACAACCAGCAAGAGTTGTTCACTGTTGTTGCTCGCGATGATGCAGAGTGGACACAGAACAACTTAAAGATTTCTATTGTAGACGTTAAGGACTCTCAAGCCCCAGATTATGACCCATACGGCACTTTCGGCTTGCAGGTTCGCCGCATCGATGACAAGGACACAAGACCACAAATTGTTGAACAATTCAACAACTTAAGCTTGAATCCTAATTCTCCAAACTTTATTGCAGCACGAATTGGTGACCGCGAGATTTCCTGGGATGATACAGAAAAAAGAAATCGTGAGTACGGAGAGTTTGACAACCAGTCTAAGTATATTAGAATCTCAGTCAATAGAGATGTCGCTGCTGGTGCAACAGACCCAAGATATCTTCCATTCGGATTCAAGGGAGTTGTTAAGTTTACAGACTTTAGAATTTGCTCCGGTTCGCGATTTGCTAAAGCATACGGAAAGGGAGTTGGAGCTTCCGCCGGCGCAGACACAGATGAAATTTTCGCCTTGGGTGCAGAAAACATACACAACACGCCACCAGCCGCCCAGGGCACTCACAATGCCTCCGTGGCTTACTTCGCAAGGTTCCCAGGCACCGTTTTCGGTGGTACTCCAACCACAGCGAGTGTTTTGTTCCCATCAATTCCATTGCGACACTCCGGTACTGACGGCGGTGTACGAGACGGACGAGACGCATATTTCGGATATCACAACGGAAGAACAACAACTTCCACTCTCTTTGAGGAGAGCATCCGAGACATTGCTAGAATGGTACCAGCTGGGTTTTCTGGAAACAGAACGAACCCATCTGGAGTTAACTGCTTAGAGCGAGGACCAGGGTTCTCCTTAGATAACCTAATTTATAACGCTAGTCAGCGCAGTGCTTACTATAGTGGCTCTGCACGAGTGGATATTACTAGCACTACAGATGGCGGTGGCCGCTCTGCCGGAACATCGATGACAGCTGCAAGTTCCTCCTACACAGAGGTTCTTGATCGCGGCTTCAATCGCTTCACCGTACCATTCTTCGGTGGATTCGACGGACTAGATGTTACAGAGAAAGAGCCGTTTAGAAATACTCAGTGGACAACCACTACTTCAGAACTTAATGATGCCATGTATTACTCTGTCAAGCGAGCCATTGATACGGTTGCAGACCCAGATCAGGTTGATATTAACTTGCTAGCCGCTCCGGGTATTACACACAGTCAGTTGACGGACCACATGATACAGGTTGCAGAAGAAAGAGCAGATACTTTAGCAGTAATCGATTTGGAAAGTGGATACACATCCTCATACGAGAACTCAGATGTTTTCTCTGCTAGAGCAGGTGACGTAGCCTCAACAGTTGCTAGTGTCAAGAACCGCTCATTCAACTCAAGCTACGGCGCTGCCTACTACCCGTGGGTACAGGTTCGCGACAGGTTGAACGGAACCCAGGTTTGGGTACCACCATCTGTAGTAGCCTTGGGCGTGTATGCAAACTCTGAAAGAAACTCTGAGCTTTGGTTTGCCCCTGCCGGATTCAACCGCGGTGGCTTATCACAGGGCGCAGCTGGTCTTCCAGTTACGAACGTTGTCGACAAGCTTACAAGCAAGCATAGAGACGACCTTTACGCAGTGAACGTTAACCCAATCGCCAGCTTCCCAGCAGAGGGAATTGTAGTCTTCGGTCAAAAGACCCTTCAGGCCACACCTTCGGCGCTTGATAGAATTAACGTTCGCCGCCTCTTGATCTTCCTCAAGAAGAGAATTTCAAGAATCGCATCTCAAGTCTTATTCGATGCAAATGTTGATGTTACATGGAACAGATTCATTGGTCAAGTCGAACCATTCTTAAGAGATGTTAAGAGCCGATTCGGACTCACTGAGTTCCGAGTGGTCCTCGATGAGACAACAACAACACCAGATTTGGTAGACCGAAACATTCTATATGCCAAGATTCTTTTGAAGCCTACGCGCGCAATTGAATTCATCGCACTAGACTTCGTAATTACTAGGTCCGGAGCATCTTTTGATGATTAGTAAAAGGGGCATGGCTTTTTACAGCCATGTGACTATTTAGGATAAATACGGGAGTTTTTTAAACTATGACTTTTTGGAGTAACGCAGCAGCAGAGCCGAAACGATCACATCGCTTTTTGGTTCAATTTGATTTAGGAACAGGCAACTCAGTTGAGTTTCTTGCAAGAACGGTAGATAAGCCGTCTTTTAATATTGGTGAGACCGAGCATAAGTTCTTAGGACAGACCTATTACTATCCTGGCTCTGTTACTTGGAACGAAGTAAAGGTTTCTTTGGTAAACAGCACCACTCCCGATCTAGATGAGTCCCTCGTTGAACTCCTTGCCGCTACCGGCTGGGTGGTTCCAGAGGACGTAGCTTCTGGCCAGGGTGTAGCTAACGCGCGAACAATCAACAAGCTTGACGCAGTTGGCGCCACTCCAAACGTCATAATTAAAGAATTAAATGGCGATGGAGAAGTCTTGGGAAGATGGAGCATGAGGAACGCCTGGGTTAAGGATGTTGCTTTCTCTGCTTTGGATTACGGTTCTGAGGACATGCTTACTGTTGATTTAACATTCCGCTACGACTGGGCAGTATACAACGCTGCTTAATTAGGGGCGCCCCATGACATTTTGGGACAACCAACAGAACCCGATTTCTATAAAAAGAAGTCATCGATTCGTTCTATTAATAGAATTTGATTCTGGCGAGAACCTATCCTTTTTTGTTCAATCTTTAGACAAGCCAAGTTTTACAACAACAGTAGATGAGGCCACCGACAGGGATGGCAAAACTTTTTATTGGGCCACTGGGCATTTAAAGTGGGAGCCGATAACAATAACGTTTGTTAACAATGAACGAAAGCCTAACTTTGACAAAATAGTGCATAACCTCCAGAGCGGAGAGTTAAGAGCTAAGATTTTTCCCAAAATCACTATTCAAGAGCTTTCCGGTGGCGGTATTAAAATTGGAGAGTGGCGTCTAGGCAATTGCAAATTAGAGAACGTGCAGTACTCTTCGCTAGATTATGGTAACGAAGATTTCCAGACTGTAACAATGACAGTTAAGTATCATTTTGCAAAATATCAAGAAAATATTACTTTCGATGCACAACAACGCGGGTCTTAACTATAAAGAAAGTTTGAAAAAAACTTAAACAAAAATTCTATATATAATATAATCATTAAAGAAAGAGGTTTTTATGTCCAGCAGAAACAATGAAGATAGGTTTGGCGCACCAAACCCAGACACTGACGCTCCACTGGAGCTAACAGAAGAGACACCAAGTTCAAGTCCGCTTAACTTTGTTGTCCCAACTGAATTTGTAGACCTTCCCAGCAGAGGAGAATTCTACCCAACAAGCCACCCATTGAGTGGAGAATCACAAGTAGAAATTAAGTTTCTTACCGCTAAGGATGAGGATATCCTTACTTCAAAAAGCCTACTTCAAAAAGGTATTGCCCTGGACAGAATGATTCAGAACATTCTTGTTAACAAAAAGGTTAGAGTGGAAGACTTACTTACTGGAGACAAGAATGCAATTCTAATCGCAGCCCGAGCCTCTGGATATGGTTCTGAATATGAAACATCAATCACTTGCCCATCCTGCACAGCTTCAGATAAGAGAACTTATAACTTAGAAGATTGTATTGTTACGAACGGACTAGACGAGGAGACAACAACTTTGTCTGGGGTCACCCTAACAAACGCTGGTACTTTTAATTGTACTTTGCCAAAGTCTGGTATTAGTCTTGAGCTTCGACTCTTAACAGGTCGCGATGAACACAATCTAATTCAGCTAGCCGAGAAGAGAAGAAAAAAGAAACAACAAGATCATATGATCACGGACCAGTTTAAGCAGATGGTTGTCGGCGTTAACGGCCATACAGATCGCACAACGATTGAAGCTTTTGTTGACACCATGACTTTGATGGACACACGATATCTTCGTGAAGTGTATGATGAAATTACACCAAATATAACAATGGAAAGTGAGTACGTCTGTAGCGAATGTGGCTACGAAGACACCATTACGTTTCCCGTTACAACCGACTTTTTTTGGCCTCAACGATGAATACATGCAGGATGTTTATGAACAATTCTTTGTTCTAAAATATCATGGCGGGTGGAGTTTTACAGAAGCTTACAATCTTCCTATAGGTCTTCGCAAGTGGTTTGTAGAAAGGTTGGTAAAGCAAAAGAAAGACGAAGCGGAACACATGGAAGCTGCCACCAGCGGCAAAGGCCAGAGCCAATCCCTAGGTCCAGGCGTAGCTCCTCCCCCGGGCCTAGCTAATAAGCGCGGCGCATAAATTGTTTCTATTGCTGTTATTTTAGCGTCTTACTATTTATAATAGACAATTAGGGCAACTTTACTATGGATAAATTAACACCACTAGCAATTGATTTGAACATCGCAAAAAAGGGCGAGCTAAACGAAAGCTGGCTTACTATGTTTGGTGGTGCGGTAGAAACAGTTCTATCAAGAATGTTTACAAACACAAGTATCCCTTTAACTGTCAGAGGTACCCCTTCTCAGGTTGCATCTTTTGGTGAGGCTCTAGGTAAAGAAAAAAAGTATATGGAAGCTTTTAAGAAGCATGGCTTAAATGATCCAAGAACTTTTAAATCTCGACATGACCTAGAAAAAGCAGTTGCTAATTTTGAAAGAGAGACCGGCTTGAAGTGGCCCTTTAACTAGGCGATAACTCATGGCTGAAGAAACAGAAGGATCAATACCATCTCTAGAAGGAACTGACGAAGCTGCAGCTGCAATTAGAAGACTAGCAGAAGCTTTTAGAGCCAACAAAGAAGAACTAGAGGCACAAAAAAAGATTTTGGAAGAAATTTCCAAACTTAACTTGGACACTGGCACTCTCATTGAAAACAACTTAGCCCTACGCGCCCAAGAAGTCGCAATTGCTGACGAAGAACTAAAAGAATTATCAAAGAAGCTTCAACTCAAAGCTGAAATAACAGAACAAGATCGAGAACAACTTGAAACTGCTGTAAAGAATTTAAAGAATCTACAGGACCAAGAAAAGGCTACAAAAAGTATCAATGTAGCAACAGACCGGCTGGTTAAAACAACACTAGGTGTTAGCGGAGCCTGGAAAGATACGGCTCTGGGTGGCATTATCAAGTCAAAAGATGGGGTTAAAGAGTTTGGCCAAGCACTAAAAGTAGCATTAAGTCCAGAAGATATTGCTGGATCTACCTTAATGAAGATACAAGAGTCTACAATAGCTCTTATTATGTTACAAGACAAACTGGGCTCCCAGTTTATGAAAACAACTGGCCTAGGCCGGGACTATGTTGCAGTAATTAATGAAGCTTATCTAGTAAATAGACAATTTGCAGTTAGTTTAGAAGAATCAACACAGGCTGCTACTTCTCTTACTACACAAATGGCACAATTTACAATGATGACTCGTAAGGAACGAGGATCTTTGCTTCAGTTCACTTCCCTTTTAGATGCGGCAGGTGTTGACTCTAGCAATGCAGCTGAGTCTTTCAACTTCTTATCAAAGGGTTTGGCTATGACCGGCCCGGAAATAAAAAAGGTTTCTCTAGAGTTAGTTGGCCTCTCTAAATCATTGTCAATACCTCCAGACATAATATTTAAAGACTTTGCTGCAGCAACATCTGAATTGGCGAAATATGGTCGCAACATGGTTGGGGTGTTTAAAGATTTGGAAGTTCAAGCTAAGAATACTGGTCTATCGGTACAAGAACTCATAGGATTGGCAAAACAGTTTGACACGTTTGAGTCTGCCGGCGAAGCTGTTGGTAGGTTGAACGCACTATTGGGTGGCCCATACTTAAACTCTATAGACATGCTCAATATGTCGGAGGCTGATAGAATTAAAACTTTACGACAGTCTATCGCGCTTACTGGAAAGTCTTTTGATTCTTTAAATCGATTTGAAAAGCAAGCAATTGCTAGTGCTGCTGGGATTACAGACATGTCTGTCGCAGCTCAATTGTTCGGTGGTACCAATGCAGACTTTGCAGCATATCAGGCAACTCAAAAAGATCTTGAAGAGCAAGCGAAACGAAACGCCGACATGATGAAGAAGATGCAAGAAGTCATGATGGCTTTTGGCATGAGTATGCTACCAGTGGTGAAAAGCTTAACTGGCTTCATCGATGGAGTTAATAAGATTTTAAACATTTCACCAAACTTTTCTAAGTTTCTTTTTGCGACAATTATTGGAATAACGTTACTAACTAAAGCGGTTAATTTTACACGCGCAGCGACCGGAGCTTATGCTTTTGTATTGGACCTTGTAGCAAAAAGGAAAGCAGCCGTATCGGCGGCTACGGCAGCAAACACCCAACTTAATCTTCTTAATACGGTTTCCGTCCGCGGTGCCACAACAGCGAATACGGGATTAGCCATCTCACTGCGCGGCGTAGGCGCCGCCATGAAGATGGTTTTCTTGCCGCTAGCAGCTGGAATAGTTACCTTTTTGGCCTTCAAAAAAATAATGGCAGGCATGTCCCCGGTGGTGAAGACACTTGTTGCCCTTGCCGCCGCGGCAGCTGCTTTCGCCATCGCGGCCACCGTCGGATCCGGCGCAATCGCTATAACTGCCGGCATGGTTGGTGTCGGCGCTGCTCTCGGTACACTGACTGCTCCTCCAAAGTTTAATAAAGGTGTTGACGGAACAACAGAGGGTCTATTCATTGCAGGGGAAGGTCCAACCGGAAAAGGTAAAAATAGAGAAATGGTCGCGACTGGCGGCAGAAGAACTAACGTTATTACAAATGAAAACACTGAAGCTCTTTTGGGAGCAGGCGGCAGAGGTGGTGCAATTGCTGCGCTGACTACAGAAATCAGAGCACTCAAGCAAACTATAGGGGCGTCTAAAGCTATGGGCCCAGCAAAGACCGGTCAGCCTCGACAAATAGTATTACAAGTTGATCAAGGAATATTGGGTGAGTTTATCGATGATCATTTAGATAATAATTCTGATATGTCACTAACTAGATAAAGGGATAAAACCAACTGATGGCAGTTATAAGAGACAAAATAAACATTTTTCACGTTCCAACAGGAGAAGCTGTTGTATTAGAAGGTTTAGTTACATCCTTTGAAGACAAGTGGTCACCAAAGTGGAACTCGGAAGAAGTTTATGGTCGAATGGATCCAATCATGACATTCCAGGCGACTCCAAGGACAATTGCAATTACTATCGATATGATTGGCAACACAAAGTCAAACGCTACAAGAAATTGGAATGCTGCGCAAAGGTTAGTTCAATTTATGTATCCCACTTACGATAGTCCAACACCCGGTGTCGGAAGTTTAGCTGCAGCCCCCCTATTGAAAGTTAAATGGGGCGCCCAAATTACAAATTCTACAGATCCTGCCCGCGGCCTTTTATGTGCATGTACAGATATAAGTTTGGGAAACACTTTTGGAATTAGTGATCAAAATATTGGATATCGTTCTGGTGAAACTTTAACTCCACAAAGGTTTCAAATAAACATGTCCTTTACAGTTCTGCACACTGGCCACAAAGTTGGCTGGTCTAGGGATGATAAGGCTTCTGCAAGAATACAAGGGCAGACTGGGAAAAAAGGCGGCGGAAATGTATTTGGTGCAAACAGGGGTTACCCTTATACTCTTTCCAAGCTAGATCCAAGCGATGCAGGAGTACCCGGCGGGAATACCACCCCGGGCGCCCCCAACACAAAAGATTCAAATGGTAAGGCCGCGGCTACCGCAGGCAACCGCCTACTCTCCCCCGGGAAGAAGAAATAATTATGTCACAAAGATACAACAATAGAACAATTATCGTTAATAGAAAAGAGATGTATCAAGACTCTTTTGAGAAGAGGGGTGTTAAAAAGATCAATCACTATAATACTCCAGCTTTAAGGTATCCAAACCAAGAGCAACTGTTGGAGTTGCAAACTCTTTCTCATATTTGGACGGTTGGTGATAAATTTTATAAATTAGCATATGATAACTATGGTAATTCAAAATATTGGTGGGTTATAGCAATGTTTAACAACTCACCAACCGAAGCTCATGTGCAACTAGGCGAAGAGTTGTTGATACCAGTGCCTCTTGAAAAAGTTCTCTTCTTCTATGGAGTTTAAAAATGAGTGATGACGGAAGAAGAGTAGATTCAAACGCAACAGAAAGCTATTTCCAAAATATACAAAATACGGTTGTCCAAAAAACAGCCGGCAGTCAGGCTTTGCAGGGGGATGTTCTTGCAAGAAATCTAGCTTTCAACGCTCAGTGCTTTCTAATGCAGAACGCCCACTCTATTAAAAAACATAATTATAGTTTTTACGTGCAACTTTATAATAAAAAAAGAAACAGTTTTCGTAATCTGAGCCAATACGTGACAGGTTACGAGAATTTTGCGTGCATAAGAAGTGATGTTAGTAATCCACCATCAGAAATCTTCTCACAATTATCGCGAGCCCCGACTCCAGAACCATTATTGGAAATAACCCCAGATCAAATGGCAGCTTTGGTGCCAACGATAAGACTTTATAAGATAGAATACAATGATGACGGTTCTATGGGAGAGTCGAATGAAATAATTTTTGATGACTATATTCACAATCATGATGTGGAAACTATAACAAGAACCGCCCAAGGCCGGTCTAGAGGCACAGGTATAAAAAAGTTTACATGGAAGTTGGCAGGTACTCAACCAGCAGAAGTTGATTACAACATAGAGGCCGATTTAGAAATCTTTTTCAGTTCCGTGCAAGATATATTTTCCTTGCAGTCTGGTGAAATAGTAAGACAAGCTGGGATAAAAGGAGAAGCGTCATTTTTAGACTTAATTATACACTCTCCAAGCAAAGCTACTGCCCGCCCCGTAAATCAGAGCGGAGACTGCAATCAACAGTTTTATGATGGCAACGCATTTGTTTTAAAGGCTGTTGTTGGTTGGGCTATCCCTCCAACAGCAGATTTTCCAACTAAGTTAAAAGAAGCTCTGGAGCTTAACAAAACAGTTCTTTACTTACAGTTAACAAAGCATAAATTTAATTTTAAGCAAGATGGTACAGCCACTTTAGTAGCGAATTATCGTGCTAGATATGCAATGGAAGATATTCGATACGATGTGTTGAAGCCATCAGACCAAAAAGATGTAGATCGACTCGGAGCCCTCAGAAAAAAAAGAGATGATCTTTCAACTGCAGACGGTGACACAAATCTTAACTCACAAGACTCAACCGAAGCAGCCCAGGAAAATATCAACAGCAAAATAGGAAAGCTGCTTCAAAGTAGGTATACTGCTATTAATGATAAATTACTAAATAAAATTTACATCGCATATGCAGAGCCTTTTGATTTGGGGATTATAACAAATTTTGATAGTAAAGAGGGCCTCACTGTAGGTGGCCGAGAGGCCCTTTATCAGGCTCAGAGATTCGGGGCCGGCAGCCAGGGTCAAGGAAAATTCAGGGCCGCTGTAGCCGGCGCCGAAGACATGACTCAATTGCGATTAGCACGGGCTCGTGAGCAAGCCCGGGCCGAGATCGAGCGCACTCAAAACCTACCTGGCCAAATAGGCGCCGCAGAACAAAACTTACAAGACCAAAGAAAGATTCTTAAAGATTTGCAAGAAAACCCTAGACCGCGCATGGTGTCCAGGGGAGAATCAGAGCAAGCATACAGAGACCACATTGCAGAAGATATCAAGCAAGTAGAGGAAAAAATCGCCTCCATCGAGGAAGGTTTAGCTTCCCTTCAAAGCCCGCGAATGCGCCAGACCGGACCTCTGATAGCAAAACTTGATAACGGAGATCCTGTTACTGGTAGACCAGATTATGAGAATCTTAGTGATGCAGACAAAGCAAGATTAGAGTCGCAGGGTGGAGTGATGGGCCACTACAACAATGTCGCTGGCAATGCCAAACAAGCGCAGATCCGTAGCTATTATTCTACAAAGTTAAAAAGAGTTACAAAAGCTATCGATGAATTAGACGATATACCACCCTCAGAAGAGGCAACTGATAACCCCGACGACGCTACAACAACAAGAGAACGTAATCCTAACGAACCAGGCCCCACGGCTATGATGGGCCGCAGATTTGATTCGGGCTCACGTGTTGGTATTCCTGTCAAGTTTCTTTTTTTGGGCGACATATTAGATGTTATCATTGGCATAGCATGCGGCGCTGAAACTAGGCGGCATGAAGTTAGATTTTTGATAGGAGATTTAGAATATATCGACACAAAACAGTTCATAAAAAATACTATTATGGACAAGGGCCACAAAGGCTATATTGAACGCTATAGATGCGGTATACCTCTAGAAGAGCGTGGCAACATCCTAGAAACAATCAATATTGCAAACATACCAATTGAATATAATCGATGGCAAGACTTTTTTATACAAAAAATAGTTAAACCAATGAGAGAGAGGTATTTTCTAGAAACCATGATAAGGGATATATTAACTGACTTAGTTCGCCCCGTCTTGAACGAAGGGTGCATTGATGTTATCCCGCCGATAAATTTAGACTTTGGATATAATGATTTTATAGGTGATCGCGAGGTTTGGACGTCCACCCTGACTCGCGCGCTCATCGGTACGGGCACAAAACACACAGTAAAAAGTTTAGCTCAGGGCCTCCCCTCCGAAGGAGGAACTCCATATTTGCCAATAACTCCGTTGAAAAGACATACGTCTTTTAAATATATTTTTATGTCTAGCGCAAACCTTGGCCATCGGGTTGGCGATGAACGAAAGGACAAACAAAAAGGAATTTATCATTTTAGTATTGGCAAAAGCTCTGGCTTGGTGAAAGAAATTACTTTTGAAAGGATGGATCAGCCTTATTTGCGGGAAGCAAGAATCCAAAAAGTTGGTGCCCTAGGCGCAGACCAACTAAGAGAACTATACAACGTTAATATGGTGATGTATGGTAACAACCTTTTAAAACCCGGCCAATATACTTTTGTGAATCCAACTAGTGTTGGAATGGGCGGCTTCGGCCAGGGTTCCCTCACAAGGCTTCTGGGTATCGGAGGCTATCACTTAATTACAGATGTTAAATCAACAATTTCTAGAAATGGCTGGGAAACTAGAATTAAGGCCCTCCATCAAGCAATGCCTAGGCTTGACGACGGCACATCAGTAGCACCGTTTAAAATCTCTGAATATGATGCAGTAGATTACGCTCAATATGAAATGGAACGAGATCCAGTTGAGGAACATGACCGAAATGAAGAGGCTGGACAATCACTGACAGTTGAAGCTCACATGGATGATCATTTTCAATATCAGTCTAGATCACGAACACCTCTCGACCCTGAGCTTGCTCTCCTGCTCTCGGAGGAGAATTAACCTATGGCATACAACCCTCTTTTAATAAGACATTATCTAGATCCCGCCGGGATGAATGGCATGGATTCTATAAAAGCTTTCGAAAGCAGGAGGTTTTACAAAGACTTTCCTTATTTTACAGAGCTTCCGAACCCTATGGACTCATGGTATGATAAGCTCTATTTCGGTCGCGTCGATAGGTTTCAAAATGGAATAGTGGTTTCAGAAGAAACTATCAACAGCAGGCTGGTACAGCTAAAAGATTCTAAAAACATTTTTGTGTTGGATTTTGTAGCAGACGCTTTTCACGATCTACAAAGGCACCTCCGCGCCGCATCCGACTCTGGATATATTAATAATGCTGGAACGAGATTCAACAAACTTAAGCCTATTCGTGGGTGGCAAAACTATAAAAATCAATTTGCGGATACAAGAGACTTTTTGTACGATATCTTTTTTTCTTATCTCCGGAGCAACACAGCAGCAAGTTCCAGAATTGTAAACTTTGGAACATTTTTAATTGAATTCATAAACTATCTTGAAACAAAGCCAACAAATGTACCAACTACGCTTAGTGGTTTTGTTGTTTCAAATACGTCTCACCCAATGGTATCTGGATTATCAATAGAATTGTTTCAAGGCGATCATGGCAGCGACACACCAAAAGTAAGAGAATATATGCTAGATCCAAACTTTGATTATTATGTCAGGGCAGCTAGGAAGTATGGATTTTACGTTCATAAAAATGCTCCGTGGAAACTAACAGCAGATGTGCTATCAAACCCGATGCTTGAATATTTGGTTGAATACGGAGTAAGTAAGGCAAACTTTTTTTCTCACTATTACGACAGGACATATACTTTAGACATGGAACAATTAAAAACAGATCTTCTTGGAATGTATAACAGATATGCCGAGGCGTTTCCGCTTATTAGAGAAACTCACCCGGCGTATGTTAATTCTTTAGAGCCGGGTAACCCAAGATTGTGTTCTAGCACCCACGTTACTTTCCAAAATAGACTAACAATGTCCCGTCCCGCGATGGAGGCCCAGTTTAATGATGGATATTGGATAGATTTCTATTGCAGGCTTCGATTCCGAGAAAAAGACCTATATATCAAGAATGTTAGATCTATAATATTAGAAGGCATTCAAAGAGCCCAGGTTTACGGGTTTGAATCCGGCATCAAGCACATCAACGATGCAGTGAAACCCTACTTGTATCAGAACTATTAAAAAACACTTGACAAGCAAGCTTCTAGCCATTATTATTAATAGGTCGAAGGGTTTACTGTGTTTTTCCAGATACTAGATTTCAAGGAACAGTGCGCAGGGGTATATTTTGATGGGCAACTGTCGGTAGACGATGTTCCAAAAAATAAAACTGTAACATGGGACTATTCACCAGCCTTGAAAAATAAAGATATCCAGTATATGAGGCTTTATTGTAATAAAACACTAGCCGAAGCATGCCCAGACAACATGCGTGAAAAATGGAATACCGTTACAAGCAAAATGCGCGCATTTATATCATCTTTTCATCATGCAAAGATAAATCTAAATGATACGTGTTTTTATGACCTAATGCCAGAGCATTTTTTGCTTGAATATTTTGATTTGAAGAACAAGATTACAGAGCATGTTTTTAAAAATTACGAAAAGCCAGAAAACTATGAATTTTTAGTAGATATGCAGAAAGTTTTGGCAGATATCAAAAGCCAAAACCTGCAAATTAATTCTGCAGCTATGAAGCCGTACCTAGGCTCTCTCCGCGCCCGCAACT
>CEUS01284532.1_pt1 | contig 20400 bp, 17 predicted proteins | sample 427031 | NCBI WGS metagenome assembly CEUS01 (sample SAMEA2622837, study PRJEB7988) | marine metagenome | biome: marine biome (ENVO:00000447); feature: marine epipelagic mixed layer (ENVO:xxxxxxxxx); material: "saline water (ENVO:00002010), including plankton (ENVO:xxxxxxxx)" | depth 140 m | reverse complement strand
GGCCAGGTCGGCTATCGCATCGAACGCGTTGCCTCGCCGACACCTCGTTTGGCCTGACCATCAAGATTCCTCTACAAGGCTGGGCCGTCTTGTGTGCCAATCTGTTTCCCCTTGAAACTGATGTGCTGCACGCAACAAGCGTGCCTCCTCAAATGGCGGGGCTTGTAACTGCAAGGCAATCGGTAGTCCCGACGCGGTCAAACCACACGGCAAAGACAAAGCAGGTATCCCGGCGAGATTCGCACTGACCGTATAAAGATCACCCAAATACATAGACAACGGATCGTCCGTTCGCTCTCCCAATGGAAACGCAGGGGTAGGCGTTACCGGACCGGCAATGACGTCCACCTGCTGAAATGCCGCATCAAAGTCATCGCGAATACGGCGCCGCACTTTTAACGCTTTCAGGTAATATGCGTCGTAGTAACCGGCGCTGAGGGCGTAGGTCCCAAGCATGATGCGACGCTTGACCTCATCACCAAACCCTTCTGCTCGCGTTCTCCGATACATACGCACAAGAGGCCCGTCGAGTTGCTCCGCGCCGTCGGCATCACCAGATTCGACCAGAAGCCGGCGTTCCTCAGCCAGTTCCTCAAGCATGCGTCCTTCGTCGGTTCGGTGCCCGTAATGTGCACCGTCATAACGTGCGAGATTTCCTGACGCTTCACAAGACGCGATGATGTAATAGGTCGCGATCGCATAGCGGCTGTGGGGCAATTCTACGGGATGTACGGTCGCCCCTAGTTGTTCGTAGATCGCTACAGCACGCCGAACCGATTCTTCGATTTCGCCATCGAGCCCCTCGGCAAAATGCGATTCCACAATCCCGATACGCAAACCTTGCAGCGGTTCACTCAGCAGTTCACCATAGGAGGGCACCGGCAAGTCCGCTGAAGTCGAATCCAGTTCGTCATGACCCGCGATCACTTCCAACAACAACGCAACATCCTCTGCCGTCGACGCCAGTGGGCCCACCTGGTCAAGACTACTCGCGAAGGCCACAAGGCCGTATCGACTGACTCGCCCATAGGTCGGCTTGAGACCTACCACACCACAAAAGGCTGCTGGCTGACGAATCGACCCCCCGGTATCACTACCCACTGAAAGTGAGGCCATCGATGCCGCAACTGCGGCTGCAGCGCCGCCGCTTGAACCGCCGGGAGTTCGCTGTCGATCCCACGGGTTTTCCGTAGGTCCATGAAAAGAGGTCTCTGTTGAGCTGCCCATGGCAAACTCATCCATGTTGGTCTTGCCCAACAATACCGCACCCGCCGCGCGCAGCCGCGTGATCACAGTCGCATCGTAAGGTGGAGCGTAACTCGCCAGCATGCGAGAACCACAGGTCGTCAGTTGACCTTTCGTACAGAGGACATCCTTAACTGCGACCGGAACCCCGGCCAATTTTCCGACAGGCTTCCCGCCTGCCCGTAACTCATCCAGTTCCCGGGCTTGGGCTAGTGCTGCCTCTTGTGTCACGCTAGCAAACGCATGCACCGCTGTGTCACACGACTTGATTCTTTCGAGAAACACGCGCGTCAAATCAACGGATGAAACATCTCCTGATTCAAGAAGCCTCACCAAGTCAGTTGCCGACGCCGCCAGGAGATTCATCTAAGCACCTTGTGTAAACCAGATCGTACTACGGCACAGACAGGGGCATGTCGCACCACACATCCGCTGCAGCACACGTTCCCAGCAGCACTGGAAGCACCGGACAAGAAACACAATCTTCGTCACTTGACCACGATTCTTGGAATTCCAGAAACACGACCTGCGCACAGCTTCTCCAGCGAAGGGGCCTCGCGTTACTCACCTAGAACTGCCGGAACTCGATAACACTCATCATCCTGTTTCGGCGCACCAGAGAGAACTTCAGCGCGTGACAACCCAGGACGAGGCTTGTCTTCCGCAAACACGTTGACCAGCTCACCGGCATGTGAGAGGGGGTTGACGCTCTCCGTGTCGAGTTCGGCCAGCTGATTTACATAATCAACGATCTGGCCCAGTTGGTGCGTCATCCGTTCAAGCTCTGTATCCGAAAGCTGCAACCGAGCGAGCATTGCGACCTTCTTGACATCCGCGAGCGACAGACTCACCTGACCCCCCTTCATCCACGGAGACGATGAAACACAGAGAATTCAAGCAGACCCAGGAAGCTTGAAGGGGCGCTGATGGATAACTTTGCGTACCGCTCCACTGCGGATGCAGCTGGTACATACTCGCATCGTCTGATTTGATCCGCCCGGAGTTGTCACCTTGATACGTTGTAAATTCGGCTTGAATTTACGCCGCGAGATTCCCGTAATCTTGGTTCCAACGCCCCCCAGATACTTGGCCTTTCCTCGCGTCTCGACGGAGTTTCCCATCTGGGACTTTTTACCGCAGACTTCGCAGACCCGCGCCATTGGAACACCTCTTTCGCTTTTCCCAAAAGACTAAAGCAGCACTGATCGCCAAAACAGCCACCAGCCAGTCAGTATACTGCCTTACTTGCGGTCCGCAACCGCAACTGAATCGAACCGCGGCCTGGAACCGCATCGATCTGATAGCCGAAAAACCGGGTGCTGAAGACCTGGCTGGGAGTGGCACCAGCCATGCCGGTAACGGCACAGCTGCGGAAATCAATCCTCTTCTCCCTTGACCTTGGTCATGGCCACATGATTTCCGGCATCGTTGAATTCGACCGAACTCATAAATGACTTCATGAGCATCAAACCGCGTCCCGACGGAGCCTCCAGATTCTCATCATCGGTAGGGTCTGGCACGGCCTCTGGATCAAACCCACCCCCTTCATCAGTGACTTCAATCTTGACGGCAGTGGCCGATACGTGCGTTTGCACCATCACCTGCTTCGCCGGGTCCTCTTGGTTGCCGTGCTTGATGGCATTGACCAATGCCTCCTCAACCGCCAGATGCACGCCAAAGACGTCTTTTTCTTCCCAATCCTGGCGTCGCAACTCGTCGAGCAGCTCCTCCAGCAGCACACGGCCTGCTGCCGTGTCGCTCGGGATGCTCTGCTCTTTTGACCAACTCCAACTGTGGTCATCTGACATTGTTCTGGGGGAAGCGACTGCTTCGTGCGTAGAAAAGGCGAAAAGACAACCACAAACGCGTTCTACTCAAACACCGGAACTCTGGCACAACGGGACCACCCCACGGCACTCAGATTTCCAGAGAGCTCACACGCGGAACCATCATAGCAGCGCAGCTCCCGTTCTCCAATCACCGGCATCGGATTCTCGAGAACAAAGTTTGAGACACGCTATTCCCCGCGCATCACAAGTGGTGCTACTGGGGCAAAACATAAAAAGCCCCCCGAATACCACTCAATCATCGGAGTTGAGATCCGCCAAGGCCTCGACTTCATCCTCAAATATTTGGAACAACTCATGCAATCGAGTAATCATGAAAACTTCGTTCAATTCCGGACGCAGATTCGTAAGCCGTAAACTCCCACTGACTTCCTTGACTCGCCTGTCCAGAAAAATCAGCTTGTTCAACGCGCCACTGGAAAGAAATTCAACCCCGTCAAAATTCAATAGTAACTTGTGGCTCCCAGGCTCCTCGAGCAGGGAAAACAACTCTTCGCCTAACTCCCCAATGTACGTGGTATCCAGGATCTTGCGGTCGTTAAAACGTACGACATGCACATCGCCCACGGTGTTCACTGTAATGCGGCGACGCTCTGACATCGAGCTAGAACTCCCTCTAGAGATATTTGGGACGAGATTGAGCCTCCGGCAACCAAACCCAAAATTCGTGGCCAAATTTGCCGGACGTGTGTGTAAGCCTATCCCTTCACGAATTTCTTTGCAACCGAACCGTTTTAGCTCCAACATCAAGCCAGCATTGCCAAGCCCCCCATTCCCCCTCACGTCGCAACCAAATGAACGACCACACCACCATTTCCTGGTACGGAAAAGCAGAAGAAGAATTCGGCGTTTGTGAAGCACCGTAGCTGGGCTACACTGAACACAACTGGCGACCGCTGTCCGCCCTCTGCAGGTATCCACAGGCAACCGCCGCAAAATCGCGGCCCACAAACCACAGTGTCTCCCCATGGCCGCTGTTGAAAAATACCTCAAGCCTGAAATTATTAACCAAATCAAGCGACTGGACCTGCGTGCCCAGTTCGTCGTCAAAGGCTTTCTGCAGGGATTACACGCCAGCCCATTCCAGGGCTTCTCGGTCGAATTCAGTGAACATCGCAAATATTCTTCCGGCGATGACCCGAAAGATATCGACTGGCTGGTCTACGCCAAAACAGACAAGTATTACGTCAAGAAATTTGAGGCGGAAACAAACATTACGGGCTTGCTGGTCATGGACTTGAGCCAATCCATGGCATACACGTACCGGCAAGATTTAACCAAGTTCGATTACTCCATTTGCCTGGCAGCGGCAATCTGCTATCTCATGATCCATCAGCAGGATCCCGTTGGCCTGATCACCTTCGATGAAGCAATTTGCCACAGTCTTGCTCCAAAATCGAAACGCCAACAGATCGCCACAATACTGTCCCACTTGACCCAACTAAAACCGAGTGGAAAAACCAACATCGCTCGGAGCTTGACGCAAATAGCGGCAATGCTCCGACAACGCAGCCTGGTGATGATTTTCTCCGACCTCCTGGCTGACCCAAAACCAGTACTGCAATCTCTCAGGCGTCTACGGCATGCGGGACATGACGTGATCCTGTTCCACATTCTCGACGAAGCCGAAACCAGCTTTCCGTTTCAGGGAGTAGTAGAGCTGGAAGATCCGGAAACGAATGATCGACTACAGATCGACGCCACCGCATTCCAGCAAGATTACCGTGCCGAAGTGGCCGCATTCTGCGATGAGTACCGACGCGAGTGCTTTCAATCTGGCATCGACTATGTTGGCCTGGACACCAGCATGCAGTTTGACAAGGCGTTGGTAGAGTATCTCTTCAGTCGACGCGCGAGGTTCTAGTCTATGGGACTGGTCAACGCGTCATTGATTGTTGGTGGCCTACTCGCAGCAGTGCCGATCGCGCTGCATTTACTGATGCGGCCCAAGCCGCAATCAATGGTGTTCCCAGCGGTCCGCTTCGTCCTCAACCGCCAAGAGTCAAACGTCCGCAAGCTGCAATTACGGCACTGGCTCCTGCTCGCACTGCGTTGCCTGATTATTGTGCTATTGGCACTTTCACTCGCCAGGCCCTCGGTAGTCGCAGCAGCGTACGGCCGGTGGCTGGTCAGTGGATTCTTGTGCGGGCTGTTACTGCTATCCACGACCTTGAGCATCGCAGCACACTTGCATCAGAAACATCGGGGAATCGTCTTGACCATGGCGGCAACTACCGCGGTCTTGTTCATCTTGCTGGGTAGCTCCGTGGTGTACGCGTTACGAGGTCGCAGCATCTTTTTAACAGGAAATCGTCTGGCGCCTGTGGCAACGGCTTTGATCTTTGACACATCATTGCGAATGGACTATCGGACCCGTAATCAAACACGGCTGGAAGTGGCCTGTGAGATGGGCAATTGGGTTGTTGAACATTTACCGCCGGATAGCCAGGTAGCTGTCCTCGAATCCAGAATGCCGGCTGGACAAAACAAGCAATTCGAGGCACCTGGATTCTGCCTGAACCTTTCGGGGGCAGAGCGAGCCATCGAACGTCTGCAAACAACCGGTCACACTCGTACTCTATGGCGTGTCATTGAAGAGAGCATCAACTTGCTGGCACGTAGCGAGTTATCCCAGCAGGAGATTTTTGTCTTTACCGATTTCACTCGTTCGGCATGGCTACGTGAAGAGGAGGCACGTCGTATTGGAGAACTGCTTCGCGAGCAAGAACACATCGTGCTGCATATCATCGATGTTGGCGTTACCGATCCGAAAAACATACGACTCGGCAATCTTGAACTTTCCACTCAAACCACAGCCCTCCACCAGCCTTTGGATGTCAGCGTTAGCCTTCACGCAATTGGGTTATCAGGCCAACGTACGCTGGAACTCACCGTCGAAGAAGCCAATTCAACTGGTCCGTTGGTGCAAGGTGAAAAGACCATTTTGCCGACCTCCCAAACCAGGGGGCAGCGGCTCGTAGATGTCAACGATGAGCGCAATCCCACCACGACTTTTTCTTTGCCCCAACTGCCTATTGGTATCCACCATGGACGTATCCGCCTGGTCGACCCCGATGGCCTGACTGCTGATAACCAACGGTTCTTCTCCTTCGAGGTCCGCGACCCATGGTCTGTCCTGGTTGTTGCACCCAAAAACGTAAATACCCACCTTTTCACTGAGGCATTGAGCCCGCAACAAGAAGCGTCTCGCGGCAACTCAAGCTACAACTGCGTGGCGGTTCCACAAGCCGCGCTGACCGCGGAACAATTGGCAGATTTTGCCGCAGTTCTCTTTCTGGATCCCAAGCCACTCTCTCCAGAATTGTGGCAAGCCCTGGCAGGTTATGTCCGCGATGGCGGCAACACGGCGCTTTTCCTGGGGCCAAACGCAAATCCAGCAGACCTGTTCAACCACCCAGTCGCCCAGGAGCTTCTGCCGGGAAAACTTGCCAGGCAGACACGCGCCGGCGACCGGCAGCTGTTCCTGCAACCAGAGCAGCTTCAGCATCCAGTACTGGCGACGTTTCGAACCATCCCCCCAGAGAATGTCCCCTGGCAACTCTACCCCGTCTTTCGCCACTGGGATCTGGAACCCGTCCACCCTGCAGCAAGCGTGATCATCCGGTTTGGCAACAATTTGCCCGCTCTGGTCGAACGACCAGTTGGACAAGGGCGTGTCCTGGCAATGACAACCCCGATATCGGAACCCCCAAGGCCCAATGGCCGGGATCCGTGGAATGAGCTTGCCGGTGCAAACGATTGGCCGCGTTTCGCCTTGATTAACGACCTGGCGAATTACCTGTCCCAGCACGATACTATCCCGGCATTGAATTATCAGGTCGGCGACCACGTCGTCCTGAACAACGATTCAGCACGACAGCCAGACCGCTACCAGCTCTTCGTCTCGGATGATGAACCCTACGAAACGCTTGCCCAGCGCGACAAGATCTCCATTCGCTATACCCAACAACACGGCACCTATCGTCTCAAGGGCCAGCGCGGGGGACTCGTATTGAGAGGTTTCTCAGTAAACATCCCAGCCCAGGAAACGGATCTGCAGCGACTCGAGGACGACGCACTCGCCGGCTGGCTAGGACCAGACCGTTTTCACCTGGCCCGAAAGAAAGAAGAAATCGAAGTGGGCATTCGCCAGGCCAGGGAGGGCCGAGAGCTTTATCCCTTACTGATCCTGGCGTTGGTACTGGTTCTTGCCATCGAGCACTTTCTGGCGAATCGTTTCTATCGTGACCACACCGACTCTTCCGAAACGTTCGCTCCAACTTCCTGACGGTCCTCCAGAACCCGCCATGAAATCCAGGTAATTCTGGCGGCCCAATGGGTCGCCTTCTCCCGGAACTGGAAACCGCTTCACGCCATAATTTCACGAACCGCATTGCCCGCCACATCCGTCAAACGGAAGTCACGACCGTTCTTGCGATAAGTCAATCGTGTGTGATCCAAACCCATGGCATGCAGGATCGTTGCGTGGATGTCGTGCACGCTAACTCGCTTCTCCACTGCCTTGAGCCCAATCTCATCGGTTGCTCCGTGCCGAGCACCTCCACGAACCCCGCCGCCAGCCATCCAGGTTGTAAATGCGTGTGGGTTGTGGTCTCGTCCGGTCCCTCCCTTCTGGACCAGCGGCAGTCGCCCGAACTCTCCACAACAAACTACGAGCGTCGTCTCCAATAGTCCGCGCTGCTTCAGGTCCGTCAGCAACGCTGCAATCGGCTGATCCGTCTCCCCTGCAAACTGACGGTGATTGGCATCGATGTTATTATGCCCATCCCAACAGTCCTTGTTATCAAACCCGCCACTGTAAATCTGAACAAACCGAACACCTCGTTCCACAAGCCTGCGCGCAATTAATGCCTGACGCGCGAATGCGTTGCAGCGGGGCTCATCTGTACCATACAAGCGATGGGTCGCTACCGTTTCCTGTGCCAGGTCAAGCGTCTCCGGAGCTGCCATCTGCATCCGGTATGCCAACTCAAAACTCTCGATACGTGCTTCCAGCACTTCCTCACCCGGCAGACGTGCGGCCTGTATCTGGTTGCGACGTCTGACAAAGTCAAGTTGGCGGCGTTGTGCGCTCACCGACCGATGGCGCGATGCCAAATGCGCGATCGGTGGGCCGTTGCTACTAATCGCGGTGCCCTGATACACGCCTGGCAAGAATCCAGCTCCCCACGCAGGGGCTCGCGACTTTGGCAAGCCGCGGCCACGTGAATCGTACATCACCATAAACCCTGGCAGATTCTGATTCTCGCTCCCAAGACCATATGTTACCCAGGAACCTACGCAGGGAAATCCCATCCGCGCCATCCCGGTGTTCATCTGAAACTGAGCCGGTGAATGGTTATTTTCGTGGGCGAAACACGAATACATAAACGCCATATCGTCCACATGGGAAGACAAGTGCGGAAAGAGTTCCGAGCCCCAAGTCCCACTCTCACCATGTTGATAAAACTGAAATGGCGACTTGAAAATAGGACCACCCGCTCCGGCAAAAAATCCGGTACTCTGGTCAAATCCAGCCAGCGTCTGACCGTTGCGTCTGGAAAGCTCTGGCTTGTAGTCCCATGTATCAATGTGGCTGGGTGCCCCGTGCATGAACACCCAGATCACCGACCTCGCCTGGCCAGCATAGTGCGAGGGACGAACTGCAAGTGGCTGCGCAGGGTCAATGGCTGACGCCAGGTTTGCCTCTGGAGAAAGCATGGTCGAGAGCGCCGCAGCTCCCAAACCCATGCCCATGCGCCGCAAGAAGTCGCGGCGACCTGACGGAAACATTGTCACTGGGGACAACAAACCGGCAGGGAAGCACGGCCCCACCGGGGACAGTTTCTCATTCGACATAAATAAACTCATTTAAACAAAAGAGCGCCTGGCAAAAATCGGCCATTGCCTTCTCGAGCGGAGCGACATCATCAACGACCAGGTACTTTTGCTGCAAATACTGATGCACCTGATACACTTCTTCTGGAGTCAGCGCTCGCTTGAATACCAACACCTCGGCAATCTGTCCATTCATCGCCCCCGACATGGTCTCATCCATGTCGCCAAGCTTGAAGTCCTGTGAATTATTGACATTGGTCTCAACTGCCTCGCGCATCGTTGCGTCGGCATTGTCCCCCTCACCGAGAAACAGGCTCAACACACCGGCCCGCCGCAACCCCGTTACGCGATGCCAGGCCCCTTTGCGCAGTCTCGATTTCGAGTCCAGATAATTAACCGGCCCCTTGCCGGATTTCAAATCACGGGTAGAAAATCGCAACTGTTCCGCGCGGTGCTGAAAAAAGAATCCCGTGTAAGAATTGCCGCCGGAAAAACTATCTTTGCCCAGGATTTGGTTATCTCCGCCTGCCGCAGGGTCCACACGAAACAGAACACTGATTGTGAAATCACCGGTACCAAACTGCAGCGTCTGCCGGCCGGGCATCCGCATAACCGTCGGCAGCGGCCCGAATCTGACCGCAGGCTGTTTGAGCGTGGTTGCGGTCGACTCCCAATGAGGTGCCTGGCCTTCGATCGCGTGCACTTCTGCAGAACTGTTTCGACCAAGCCACCGCGACAAGGAAGTGCCTCCCACTGCTTCCTGCCCGACTCGCGTCGCATCGAGCCACAACACCGTCGCATCTTGGGCCGGAGGCACCATGACTCTCGGCTTGGCCTGGCGGTACTCCGCCTGTTGGCTGGTAACAAAGGCGGCTGCATCGAGCACCTCCGTATCGGTTGGCATCCGCCCCAGCGCTTCGGCGTATGCCAACGCGAGCACCTCCGGCAAACCCTGCCCACGGCGACACAAACGGCGTGCAAAAGATTCTGCCAGATGGCGAACCGTCCCGGAATTCATCATCGCCAATGCCTGGGGCGCCACCGTCGTCGAAACTCGCACCGGCGTTGACTGAAGCGTGTCTGGTGCATCGAATACGCCCAGGAAAGGAATCTGTTGACTACGTTTGACACGGAAATAAATACTACGCCTTGGCTGCTGCTCATCGAGTGTTCCTTCGCCAAACATGCGGCGATCAAACGTATCGCTAACCGCCAACATCTGGTCACGGACAATCTCTGCCTCGAGCCTGCGAACTCGATGGCCACGAAACAATTGATCATCACGTGCTGTGCGCGGTGCTCCAAGTACGTCTTGCTGCCATGTAGCACTGCACAAAATCTGCCGATGCAGCCGCTTCAGATCCCAGTCACCCCGAATCAACTCATGCGCCAACTGATCAAGCAGGTACGGGTGCGTAGGCGGACTTCCCCGCTTGCCAAAATCGTTGGGCGTAGCAACAACGCCTCTACCAAAATGGTATTGCCAGAGCCGATTCGCCATCACCCGCGCCAACAAAATGCCGGCTCCCAGCGACACATCTGTCATCCAATAGGCTAGTCGCGCCCTGCGAAACGTCGAACTACTGTTCTCTGCTGCTGGGCGTGCCCAGTCCTTCAATGACGTTCCTGGCTGTGCGAGAACCGCCGGCACTTCGGGCAAAACAGTGTGGTCCTTAAGGCGAGCGTCCCCTCGTCGGAGAAACCAGGTCTGTTCGTAAAAGGCGGGAGGAGGATTGTAAATACGCGCCAAGGGCTTGAGCCCTTCGCCTGCTACCAACACCGTAACGGGCGTTTCGCCAGGCCAGATTGACATCTCGGTCTCGCCACGAATTGTCCTCTCAAAAGTCGCCACGAATCGATAATAGTCCTCCTGCCGGAGAGGATCGAACTTGTGGTCGTGGCATCGTGCGCACCCCAAAGACAGACCGAGCATCGCATTACTGATGGTAGACGCCATATCGTCCAATTCGTCATACCTCTCCTGCTCAACGCGTACTTTGGCAATATCTGCGTTCCTGACGCCGGCCGCGAGAAATCCTGTTGCCATCCTGGCAAGTGGTTCATCGGGCGCTAACTCGTCACCTGCGATCTGCCACTGAATAAACTTGTCAAACGGCAAGCTCTGATTCAATGACCGCACAACGAAATCACGAAAATGAAACGCGTTCGGATTGTCCAAATCGTGTTCAAATCCATAACTCTCGGCAAAACGAACTACATCGAGCCAATGGCGTCCCCATCGTTCCCCGTAATGTGGACTCGCCAACATCTGATCGACAACACGGGGCCAGGCATCCGGTGCATCGCGGCCAGAAAATCCCTCCTGCTCAAGTACCGATGGCGGAAGTCCCAACAAATCTAACATGCCTCGACGAAGCAGTTGCAAGCGACGTCCGCGCGGTGCTGGCAATAACCCTGCCTGCTGTAAACGACTGAGGATAAACAGGTCAACCGGTTGCTGGATCCAGGAACGTCCCACCGGTGAGGCAGTCAATGCCAGAACCGCAGGCGGTTTCAAGTCAAGCGGCCGAAAAGACCAGAAGCGGCGATCCTGCTCGGTGATTTCTCGTGGCTGCTGCGTGCCAGTCTCCGCTGTCAACGGTTCCAGATAAGGAAATCCTGCGTCCAGCCAGCGAGCCACTACCTGCACATCTGCGGCATCAAGCCGTGGCCCACCCTTGGGCATATAGGGCTTCGCTTGATGGGCAATCATTCGATAGAGTCGACTGTCTCTGGAACCTCGCGCATCGACTGCAGCTCCACTGTCCCCACCCTGCATCAGCGCCTCTCGCGTGCTGAGGTCGAGCCCCCCCTCACGCGATTCTGGATTGTGACAGTGGAGACATTGATGAATGAGCAGATAACGAACCTTACTGCGAAACAACTTGCCGCCCAGGACGGTGCGTTGCACCTGCGTGCCTTGCACTGCCGCCGGCTCTTCTGCCAAACCATCTACCAGACACAGCCATCCAGCACAAAGAACAGCAGTCACGCTGGCTATTCGGTTCCGCTTCACGGAATCACCGCATCGCTCAATGGATACTAGCGAGCTCATTCGCTGCCTCATCCCCATCATGCTAGAACAGAATACCAGACTGTAGCCGGCTGCCATGCCGCCTGGTCGAGAACACACGGAGATCTTGTTGTGCCGGCACTGACCAACGACAATCCCCACACTAGGTATCTTACTGCCCATCCTTGCTGGTGAGAAACCGTTTCGGCCCCATCCCCCTGAAGGACCCTGGCTCTCATCAGTTAGGGTCGATGGACAGTATCCAGAACTACCCACCGCGGCAAAAACTGACGTTGACGCCTGCACAGCGTGAACGATACAAGGAATTTGAAAGCGTTGAGAAATTGGGCGAATAGACCTTAACCCGGAACGTCGCTATGAGTCTGGCGGTCAGTACAAATTCCGTACAAACCGAGCGTCCAGCCAGGAAGCTGTCCACGACTCCCTGGGGCTGCCTCCCAGCCCGAATGCGAATCCTGTTTGTATCAGGGCGTCAGCGTTCTGGGGAATGGCTGGCCGAGTCCATTGCTACAGACAGCGCATCCGAAGTCCTGCTGGAAAAATCTACCGGCATGGCAGCCGGGCTGGCGCGCCTTCGTAACGAAGTCTTTGATGCGGTTCTCTTGAGCCATGAAGTCGAGGGGTTTGATGCACTCGAACTCCTGGACGCCGTGCGTGCTGGAAGTAGCGACGAACAACCGGTCATCGTACTAGGTCAACAAAGCGAACAGGAAATGACAGCGGTTTGCCTCGAATCGGGCGCGGATGCTTATGTCTGTGCAAGCACCGCCACGGTTCGATCGCTCCTCTGGGTTATCGCGCGGGCCATGGAACGTCACCGCTTATTGCGTGACAACCGCCACCTGCAGAACAGCCAACGACACCACCTGGAAGCGGACGGCAATGAAGCCATCCGCCTGCTTCAACAACAACGCAAAATGCTGCACCAGCTTGACGCAGATCAGCTTGACGAAACGCCAGGGATTGACTTGGCGGGCGGCAACAGCGAAAGCACCCTGGAATCCACACCCTCGCTACCGAGACAACTCGTTGAACATTACCAGGAGTTGCTGCGAGCCTATGTGATTATGGGATCCGGAAATCTCGCTCCAGAAATGAGCCAACTCGCCGAAGTCCTGGCGGCATCGAAAGTCAGTGCTCGACAGGCGATGCTCTTGCACCTGAAGGTGCTTGAAGAAATGGTCGTTAGCCTGGGCAATCGTAGCGCGCGGCACGTTATGAATCGAGCCGACATGCTCGTTCTCGAACTGATGGTCAATCTTGCCGAGCGTTACCGCGGACAGTATCTCCTGCAGATCCACCCGCCACACCAACAGTGGTTGCCCGGCTTTCTCGGAACTGGCTGACCTCCACACGCCGGCCCGCCGCATCGCACTGTGCGTAGCGAACCCCTGCAATCTGCGCAGTCTTCGAGCGGTGACAAGCGACGAGCAGAGTCACATTCCGCACCTACCAAAGGGCGCTGCACTAGATCAGCCGCGGGCCTATTCGGAATCACCAAACGCCTGCGTTAACTCGGCGATCACCTGCTCTTCGACGGAAGAGATCTTGTTGCCGATTCCAAGAATGCCACCCGCCGACTGGGCAACCTCACGCGCCTTGCCAAGCACTTCGGCACGAATCGCAGCACAGCGCTCAGCGCCCAGAGATTCCGCGAGCCCACTAGCGTAAGCCCTCCAGGCAGCCTTGACTTCTTCAGTCAACGGCTCTGCAAGCCAATTCTGCAAAAGCTGGTACGCCACATCCGACGGTCGAATACCCTTCGACTCGGCAGCCGCCAAAATCGCTTCGCGTTCGGGCTGGGCGATCGTGGCATCCGCCCAAGCGACTTCGACCAACGGCAACAACTTGAAGGCCAATAACGACTCGACGGTAATGTCAGCCTGGATCAACAGATCAAGTGTGCCTTCATCATCAATCTGCACTGCAGCAGACAAGGCCTGCTTGCGATCCGCCTGCGATATTTCTTCACGTAACGCATCGAGCAGCTGTTTGTTCTTTTTGGAGAAAAAGGACTCCTCCAAAGCTCGCCGCCGATCTTCCAGTGGTGATGCCATCATCGTGGGTTGCCCAATCATCCTCGAATGTGAATTTCTCGGTAGTCGCCGGACATCCCAACCTCAAGTTCGTCATCGAGCCCGAGCTTCGCTGGCGCCAGCAGCCCCATGCTGGCAGTTTATAGCTAGTGTGCGAACTTGTACAAGCCACCAGCGACCAGGGCACAACACAGAACAGCGTCAATCTGGTTATTCTGCTGACCACAGCAAACGCAGACCTCTGCAGCCACGCCTTGCCTGACCGGCCAATTCGAAAGAGTCCGGCCAGTGCACCGCAAACCACGGCCCAGGGTACGGCGAACGGCCAAACGAACGCCATTCTCACCACGCCAACCGCTGTTCGGCATGCTACGCAGACCTCAGCCACTGAAGGGCCTGTGTTTCCAGTACGTTTCACGGATTTTGCTGTTGTGATCACCAGCGAAAAGGTGGAAAATGGGGCATTTGAGTCAGATCCGTCAAGGTGGAAGAAAGTGGGAAATAGTGCAGGTCTACCCATTAAGTAGAATTGCGAATGTTGATTTCAAGCTTGTTTCGGACTTTGTCGCGTCAATCTAGATATCCGAATAAACGGCAAAGGAATCCGTCAGACAAGTCTACTGCTCAAGCAGGAACCCTCATTGCAAATCCTGCTGATGCCCTGCCGTGGTTCAAACAAGGAGTTCAGACGTGTTCGCCAGGAAATCCCAGGCCGTTCTGCTAGTGACCCTGTCCTTATTCGCAAGCACCCAGGCGGCGCCAGCAGCCAACCCTGGACGTCTTGGTGCTCTGTTACGGACACTCCTTCCTGGCCGAGAGCAAACAGACGTAGAGTCGGAAGGCACACCAAAAGATGCTACGTCGCCGCCAGCGGCCGTCGTGCTCAAACGCGATGCACTTGCTGAGCACGCACTCGCGGCAGGCCGCAACTTCCAACCCAAAACCGCAGAAGACGTCGCGGGAGCTATTGAACAGCTGCAAGTCGCAAGGCAATCTCTGGAAAAGTTTCTGGCGAAAGACGCTGCCCCCACAGTGGACTGGAAAATGCATTTAAGGTGGGAAGACACCACAAAACTTTTAGCGCGGGAAAAAGTCCCCGAATTACGAACGTTGCGGGAAATCCTGCAGCGTTATCGCCAAGATATTCCCGGTATCGAACGCAAACCGTTCACGAGAGTACGTGACAAGCTAGAAATACTGACCAACACCATCCTCTACTCGAATTCACAAATCACCAAAGTCTATCAACAACGTGTCAAGCAACTCGCTGACCGATTGACGGCGTACTCGGAAACGTCGACGGCTGATGATGGATTTCTGATTGGGCGGCTGAGCGGGTTCCTGCAACAAGGGGGACAGGCGGACTCTCTGGTCGCTTCGATCCACCACCACTATTCACACCCCAATCTCATGCTGTCCATCTCCCAGGACCTGATCACGCGTCTGCTATCGCAACAAGTCGAAGATACGATGCCGCTGGAAGATCGAATCAACGGGACAACACTACGTGGAACCGTTCACACCGTTGGCGATGTCACAGTAGAACTCGTCGACAATCCCTCCCGCGGAAATCTCAGGGTCCGACTTCAGGGAAGTGCCAAATCCAAGAGCATCGGCACCAACCTGGGTGTCACTGTACATACGACAGGCAATACGACAATCGATGCCAGCAAGCTTATTCATCTCGATGCATTTGGACTGCACCCACAACCAGCATCTGCAACTTGTGAAACCGAGTCTTCAATTGACTCCATCTCTGCCCGTTCACGCTGCATTGAAAAGATCGCCTGGCGACGGGCGTTGGCCAGCCAATCTCAAGGTGAGCAAATGGCATCCCGACGCGCTGAAGAGCAAGTTGCTGAGCGTGTCGATCAACAAACGACAGACATGCTCAAAGACGCCAATCATTTCCTGCAAGAGCAGTTTCGGCAACCGCTGATTCGTCGCAACGCATTTCCCAGGTTATTTGAATTTGCAACCATCGACGGCCACCTGAAATTACGGATGCAGCAGAGCAACGATCGTCAGATGGCGGCTCCGGGACCTGCCCCGAAGCATGATGGCACTCCGGACGTTGGCATCAAAATCCATGAGTCGCTAATCGGCAACTTGTCCGAAGCGATACTCGGAAGTACGGTACTTACCGGAGAAATCCTGCAAGGTCTGCTGGAAGACCTGGGGGCCGAAGTACCTGCAGAGTTGCAAGGCGATGCCGGAGAACCCTGGTCAATTACCTTTTCTTCCAATCGCCCTATTCGGGTCTCATTCCAGGATAACGTCACCTCGATATCGATTCGTGGACGCCGTTTTACACGTGGCGACACGGTCGTTGGCAATGTCATCGATATTACAGCACGTTACGCCGTAAATATGACACCGACAGGGCTCAAGCTCAGCCGCCAAGGGGACGTAGAAGTGGACTACGTCAACCGCCGAACCCTGGGGGTCCCGCAAATCGCGATCAAGACAATGCTGCTGAAGAAATTTAACTCTCTTTATAAACCAGAATTGGAAGTGCAAGATATTGTGCTCCCTGAGCGTTGGCGACAAGCTGGCAATTTGAGACTCAAGAATTCACAGGTCTCGACTGGCTGGCTCGTACTCAACTGGATACGTCAGCCTGGTACAAAAACCGATCCTAAGGTCGCACAAAAACCATGAACCGCTGGGTGCTAATCGACTTCGAGTGTCTGCCTTTGCGCAGCGTAGGGCGTCTCGATATACCGCTTGACGCTTCACCGAAATTCCAAGAGCAGTGCCTACGTGTCAAACAGGCGATCGACAAACACGGCCGCCATAACACGTACTACCTGCATCAAGCCACCTGCACCTACCACCTGACGAACCAGGCAGATCTGGGATCACTTTCCTTCCGTTTCGAGGGCACAATCCTGACTGATGCGTCAGACGTGCGTGCGGAGAGTTGTGACCTGGAAGTCACACTTGCTGCGGAAACATGCAGTTGGCTTACCGAACCGATGGTGGACTGGTTTGCAACAACGGTCACCCACAGCGTCAAATGCGAATTCGACCGCTACATCGAAGCCGGCGACCTGGAGAAAACAAAGCAAAGGATTGAGGAACTCGAGGCGTCGAGTGACGCATCAGGTGGTTACGTCGGCATGTACCTCTAGATTGACAGCCTGCCGCGCTCCCTCCCATCTGCAGTAGCAGCCTGCCCCTCGATTCTCACTTCCATGTCAAGCAACACACTGCGAGTCAAGTCACTCGCGGTTATTCCGGGCCATCGACCAGAACCTGAGCCAACTCCTCTAATGGTTCACCATGGCGTTTACGCCGTGCGTCATGGAGCACTTCCAGTAACAGTTCCACAACATCCTCACGGCGACTGGCAACGTCATTGACTTCCCATCGGTCATCTGGTTTGACAAACAACTGATGCTGCCCTTCCTGTGAAGTGGAAAGAAACCACCCGGGAGTGCGAACCGCCTGGTGCCCTGTCGCCACACTGAATCCTCTGTCGCGGAAAGTGGCGATCTCTTCACTCGGCAACAGCATGCTATTTGCCCAATGAGATGGAGGACGCTCCAGCACATCAAACCAATCTGCCAGTGTGTCGTACAAACTCGTTGGTTGAATCAATCCACGCTCCCGGACTGATGCCGATTTTCCTTCCGGAAGTCGGCACAAGAGTGGGACCTGAATCAGCTCTCCAAAGAGCGCGTGGTCACAAGCTCCGACACGATGGTGCTCTCCTAACGGAAATCCGCGGGGGGAAGTCACGATCAACAACGAGTTATCCGCTACTCGAGATGCGTCGATGGCGTCAACCAGGACTTCCAGACATGCGTCCAACAAGACGACCTGCCCCGCGCATGCATGCTGTATCCCTAGCAGCCAATCTGGATCAAATCCGTGGTCCAGGCGACGCTCCGGAACCTCTACAAAGCCAGGAGCCGAAGGGTCGTCATCCTCCGCGAATTGCTCTCGCAGCTCCAGAGGTCCGTCCCAGGGCCCACTTAGCCCGGTCGCATGCACCCACAAGCAAAACGGTTCTTGACTGTCCAGAACCGCATCTGCCGCGGTTGCAAATAATCGCGCGAGTTGGGTGTCCCCCATCGTCTCCGCGTTGGAGTCAACAGCCATGCAGGGAACTTCGGTGAGACGATCAAAATCCGAGACAAATGGAAAGCCTGTAAGCTGCTGGCAATCTGTCAGCAAGTGAGTTTCAACTGCGGTCGATGTCAGCAATGCACTGAGGCTATTCGAGCCATCGCAGGAGTTGGCACGCGCATGCTGTCCAGCCCAAACACTGCGGTAATAAGATGACAGTTCAGCGCTATCACTTAGTGCCGTCTCAAACAGTAATGACTGGCTGGCCAATCGGTTAAACCCCGGAGTCTCGATCCAGGTGTTGCCATACGGGCCTAGCCATCCTGCGCCAAGCCGATCAACAACCACGACCACCGCACTTCTTTGAGTCACCGGCAAACCATTTCTTGCATGAATTCACAATCCTTCAGATGAGAACTCCGACTACCTCGACACCAGCACCACATCATACAGTCGACCGGCTGCAGCACCTCCCTCACGCATGGCCTCTGACGAGCCCTGGCGTCATCCGCACGCCCATCATTGTGACAGTTCTACACGACTACTGCAGCACCTTGAATAGCAAGACAAGGAATACAACAACGACTACTCACGTTCTCTATTGTCCTAACGTTTTCTCCATAACGACTCGTCCGTAATACCAAGTCGCCGCTGGGTCGTCGTGATCTCAGCCTTGAATCGTTTCGCATCCACAGGGTAGCCGGCAGTCGGACGCAAACCCGGAAGCTGGCAAGTCCAAAAGTGATTGAACGCCAGCATTGCAAGTTCACGCAGGTACTTGGCGGTCATCGAGGCCAGAGCCGTCGGCAGAAACTGCTCTCCTCCTGCAACAAAACTGATATCCACACGTTCATTCGCGGGGCCCCAGCGGTACACGCTTTGCGATCGGCCTTCATGAACCACTTCAATGAGATATTCAGGAAATGTCGCTTGCAGCAGTGGACCGTAGCGGCTCCGACCTCCATGCTTATCACAACGAATTGTCACCAACTCGCCAATCCCCCACTCTCCACACTTTTTGATGAGCTCCAGAGTTACCTCGGAAAGCAGAGTGCCTTTTGAACCCACCGCATCGACGCGCCTATTGAATTCTTCTGGAAAAACTACACGAGCCAGTACGCCAACCAGTTCAACTTCCCGAGCGGGCAACGCTTCACCCAAACGCATCTGCCACCAATCAACGTCCGACGTGGCAATATCACGCGGTAATGCGAGCTCAAACCCCGTGTGCCAGGGCAGGGCAGGGAACACCATGTCGCGGTCCGGAGCGACAGCCGGCCATACATTCGTCCAACTGCCTACTGGCTTGCCAGTAAGCGCCAGAGCTGCCAGTACCGCACGCTCCAAATGCCCCCAATCTGATCCCGGCCGATAGAGCTGTTTCGAATCCGCAACAGCAAGTCGTTGATCCTGTCGGGTACCTGACAAAGGTTTTCGACACACGATGTCGTCTAATTGCTCGTAAAGATCCTGACAACCTGCCGCTTCGGAAGTCCGCCAAATCGTCGCGGCGACAACCAGTGGTCCTAAATTGGGGCCGTACCCCGCTTCATCGGTCCCAATCAACAAACCCACGGTCAGCTACTCCCGACTTTGCTCATCAATACCTGGTTTCACAGTAATTGCAGTAAATCGCGTCGCTGCCCTGTCATCATATATCTATTCACGGAAGTGGCAGGTCTTTTAGTTCAAACGGCAACCGCACAGGGATCATTAACGCGGGAGCCTTGTAGACCAGCCGGTAGGAGGACAGCTGGCCTTTGACGGCAAAAAAGTAACCGACCCCCGTCTCACTACGTCCCTGCAAGTACTCCTCTGAAGAGACCAGTTCCGCTTTATTTCCTTGCCGGTCCAGCAACTCGATTTCATTACGATGCACCCAGCCGCGATGACTCTCTAATGCCTGATTGGGCTGCTCGAACCGCAGCCGAACCCGCACTTCAACAACACCGGAATCGTTACTCTTGAGAAGGTCATCAAAGGTAACTCTGATACCGGCGCGAGTTTGGCTCTTTCCCTGAGACACAAGCAAGTCAACAAATTCAAAAGTCGTAAAACTCCCCGGAATCAAAGCCACGATGTTTCCTCGCAGTGACGCAATCTGTCGCGCGGCGCGAGATGGCAATGGCATCGGTAGATCAAGTTCAACGGATGACATGTCCGGAATCGGTCGGGCAAACCGAACTCCTTTCAACGGCAGATTGAATCGCTCCCCCGATTCAGACCGAGCTTCGACCTCACTGAGTGGCAAAGACAGTGAAAGTGGCGTCACCCTCGGTTCCCAGGCTACTTCAAGCACAACTTGCAAATGATCCGAGTCAGGATT
>CEUS01550340.1_pt1 | contig 20402 bp, 16 predicted proteins | sample 427031 | NCBI WGS metagenome assembly CEUS01 (sample SAMEA2622837, study PRJEB7988) | marine metagenome | biome: marine biome (ENVO:00000447); feature: marine epipelagic mixed layer (ENVO:xxxxxxxxx); material: "saline water (ENVO:00002010), including plankton (ENVO:xxxxxxxx)" | depth 140 m | reverse complement strand
GCAATTCTTACCGCTGAAGGACAGCGCCAATCAGAAATATTACATGCTGAAGGAGAAAAACAAGCCGCAATTTTAAGAGCAGAAGGATTTAGCAGTGCCCTAGAACTTATAGAACAAATCGCGAAAAATATAAGTGGAGATACTCTTTCTTTACAATATTTCGAAACCCTTAAACATATTGGAGCAAGTGATTCTACCAAATACATTTTGCCAATGGAATTCACAAATGCTTTAAAGCCTTTTATTAACAAAACTCAAGTTGAATAGATTGTTTTCAGCAAGATTTGAAAATCCAAAGACTTTTAAGTAAATAAAAATTTTTTTTCGTTCGTTATTTATTGTAATATACCGTTTTCCTTCAATACCTCAATTTCATCGCTGTCCATTCCCAATATATCTGAGAGAACCATATCAGTATGTTCTCCAATTGAAGGAGCAGCAAATTGATTATCAGGAGTTTTTGGAAGTCGAAAGCTTGGTCCATCATAAGGAACATCCCCCATAGTGCTGTGATTTAAAACTCTAAAATGATTTCGATGCACTAATTGAGGATCTTCATGCAAATCTTTAGTATTAGCAACGATACCTGCAGGAATATTTGAACTTTGCAATTTTTCTTGTAAACTCCAAGGTTCAAATTTTGAAGTCCATTCTGATATGTTCATGTCAATTTCATCTTCATATTGTTTCCGACCTTCAAACGATAAGAATTTTTTGTCACTTGCCCATACTGGACTACCCATAGCTTCTACTAGGCTTTTCCATTCTTCATCATTAGATATGGCAATTGCAATCCAACGATCATCACCTTCACATTGATAAGCACCATGTGGAGCATGTTCATTTGATCTGTTCCCTTGCCTCTGAAAAATTCTACCATTTACAGTGTATTCCATGACCGAAACAGCAGAAAATTGTATGCCAGCCTCTATTTGTGATTGATCAATATACTGACCTATTCCTGTTCGGCGTCTATAATCCAAAGCACCAACAAGAGCAGCAGTTAAAAACCTAGGAGAAACAAAGTCAGTATATGCTCCATAAACATACGTAGGGCCTCGATCTGGCCATCCAGTAATAGTATAAAAACCTGCAATACCCCCGCCAGTATTTCCGGCTCCAGCAAATAGTGCATGAGGACCAGTTTGACCCTGTTGACATGTGCTGAACATTATAAGATCAGGCTTAATCTCTCTTAAACTTTCATAATCCAAACCCCAATTTTTCATTGCTTTAGGTGTATAACTTTCAGCAACAATATCAGCCCACAAAACTAGTTTTTTTGCAATTTCAATTGATTCTGGTTTCGACATGTCCATAGATAAGCTATATTTGCTGGAATTAAAATTTGCAAAAAACTGACTATTGTTAATTCCCGGTACGCCATTCAAAGCTGGTTGTCCTAACCTTAAACTATCAGGACGAGTTGCTGACTCTATGTGTACAACTGTAGCACCATGATCAGCTAAATATTTTACTGTTATTGGGCCAACACCAATCCATGCAAAGTCTGCAATTTTTATTCCTTCAAAAACCTTGCTAGTCATTCCACTACCTCCCCATTTAACATTATATGATTGATTCGTTCTTTAGCTGCTGGAATAATGAATTATCAATTGCTAATTCATTTATGAAAATTTCATCATTATGTTCACCAATGGTTGGCGCAGATCGATGAATAACTATAGGAGTTTCACTCATTCTAAGAAAAGGACCTGGTAATCGAATTGTTTTTTCTAAGTATGGGTGGTAAACATCTATAAGGTATTTCCTAGCTTCTAACTGTTCACTTTCAGCTATATCTTTACCGTTTGTCGCAGTTCCTAGTCGTAATTGTCTTTTTAATCCTTCTGCGAACAATTCTACCTTAGTTTTAGTAAAGAAAAATTCTTGGACGTTCCCTTCAACCTTATCAACTACTTCTTGTGAAACTGAAGATCGATCGTAATCAGTGGCCCAATTTATACTTTTGATAAAATCAGATGCCATACCTTCTGAATCCATCCAATCTACCATTCCTTGAGCAACTCTTCTCTGTGAGACCGCAGCCCCTCCAGATATAGCAAAAACAACAAATCCATCCTTACAAGCCCAAGTTGACCGCATTTCAACCCCATTTGGATTAACATTCTTCATGTTATTTCTTCTTTTATATGTACCTAATAATGGCCAATATCCAGTAGCATCCATGTTGGTCCATATTACACATTCTTGAATTGAAACATCTACATGTTGAGTTTCTCCAGTCCCTTCTCTGTGATAATAAGCAATCATTGAAGCAGCAGCACCTTCAACACCACCATGAAGGTAAGACTGAGGGATCCCGGGTCGAACTGGTGGACGATCAGGATCACCAGTCATGTACATCAAACCTCCTCGAGCCATATTAATCAGATCTGTCGTTTTATGGTTAGAATGAGGTCCACTTTGACCATATGGAGTTATTGAGGTCAATATAATCTTAGGATTGATTTTAATCATCTCTTCATACCCTAATCCGATACTTGACAGATAACCCGGATCAAATGATTCAATAACAAAATCAGACGATTTAATTAAATTAACAACAATATTTTTTGATAATGGAGAAGCAATATCTAATGTTATGCCTCTTTTATTCATATTACAAAATAACCAGGGAAGGCTTTTTTCAGGATGAGGATCATCTTGAAAAAAAGGACTGGTATTCCGGCCAAGGTCACCTCCAGGAGGTTCAACTTTAATAACATCAGCACCTAAATCTGCAAGAACTTTACCACACATATAGCCCTTAACATCGGTCAAATCCAATACTCGTCGCCCTTGCAAAATACTATCCTGAGTATCTACAACAGCCATAATCACCTCCCCCTGAACTTGTGGATCAAAATTACCACACGACCTAATCATAAACAAGAGCAACTTTCAACGAAAAATGTTTGACAGAAATAGAAATACAAACATATGATGCAACTTAAATACAACTTAAATACAGAAATATATAGAGGTGCCATGCAGATTTATACTGGACTCAACACAAAAAAACTCGCAGATATTCCAGCCTTAGCAAAAAAAGCAGAGGATTTGGGATTTGATGGTGTAGGATTTGGAGAAGTAAGTGTTGATGCATTTCTCCCTGCAACACTTTCTGCATCTTCTACCAATCGTTTATTAGTTGGCACAAGTATAAGCCTAGCATTTGTTAGAAGCCCTATGGCAACAGCGTATACTTCATGGGGCATTCAAGAATTATCTAATGGAAGATTTGAATTAGGGTTAGGTACTCAGGTAAAAGCACATAATGAGCGACGTTTTAGTGTGCCTTGGGTAGCTCCAGCTCCTCGACTCCGAGAATTAGTAAATTCAATTCGTGCGATCTGGGACTGTTGGCAAAATGGAACAACATTAAACTTTCAAGGGGAACACTACAACTTCAATCTCATGCCACCTGAATTTAATCCTGGACCACTAGCATGTGGGATTCCAAAAATCAATATTGCAGCAATGAACACCAATATGGTTCAGTTAGCAGGAGAAGTTGGTGACGGATTTCTCCCGCATGGATTTAATACCTCAAAGTATGTAAATGAAATTACATTACCTGAACTTGAAACCGGTGCAAAACGAGCAGGTAGAACTTTGAAAGACTTCACAATAAGTGGAGGCGGATTTATTGCAAGTGGACTTGATGATAAAGAAGTTGCAAGGCAATTCGAAGTTGTACGCAGACGGATATCATTCTATGGTTCTACACGAGCTTACAGACCAGTTTTAGAAGTGCACGGATGGGAAAAAACTGGCGATCAATTACGAGAAATGTCAAAAAATAATCAGTGGGATGAAATGCCTGGATTAGTAACCGATGAAATGGTAGAAGCTTTCGCAATAGTAGGAAAGTATAAAGATTTACCTGATATGTTAAAAAAGCGATATCATTATGCCAGCAGAATTAACTTAGAATTCCCCAAAACAGCTGAGGCAGAAGAGGAAATTTTAGCGGCTATGGCAGCAATGAAATCATAAATTATCTATCTTGCATAAATGACAACTAACAATTTTATCAATCCAAATGAAAATTCTGAAGGAAATTCTTTCAAGTATGGTTCTGTGGCACTTATAGGAAAACCCAATGTGGGCAAGTCAACAATTCTCAACTCAATACTGGGTGAAAAGCTATCAATCACTTCTAGACGACCTCAGACTACAAGACATAGAATACTTGGGATACTCACAGGTAATTCATATCAAATTGAATTCCATGACACCCCTGGATTCTCTAATCACGTAAAAGATTTATTAAATCAAAGAATGCGATCAAAAATACGGGAGGTTATTGGACTAGTAGATTTAATTTTACTGGTCGTACCACCATATCCTCCATCTTTAGTTGAAAACAAACTTATAGAGGACATTCAAAAAAGTGATAGCAAATCAATATTAGTAATTAACAAAATTGATCGAGTAGTAAAACCTTCTCTTCTTCCACTTATTTCAAATTATAAAAAAACTCATGATTTTTTAGAAATAATTCCTATAAGTGCAAAAAAACATGAAGGGATTCCTACGCTTATTTCTAAAATTATTCATTATCTCCCCTACGGATCTCCTGTTTATGAAAACGAGGAAATAACAGATAGAAGTGAACGATTCATTGCTTCTGAATTAATCCGAGAACAATTATTTATACTCTTTGGGCAAGAAATTCCATTTGATACTGCAGTAGAAATAGAAACATTTAAAGAAAATTCCCAGAAGAATCAAAAGGATTTAATCGAAGCAGTGATTTATGTCAATAAAACAACTCAAAAACAAATTTTAATTGGTTCAAGCGGTAACAAGCTTAAAACCTTGGGAATTAATTCTCGACAAGAAATAGAAGTAACTTTAGGTAGAAAAATTTTTTTAAGTCTCTGGGTGCAAGTAAAAGAAGAATGGAAACAAAATCCTGCTTTCCTTGAACAAATTGGATATTAAACACTGTTATTTATAAATGTTACAAAAACGTAATCTTGCTGTAATCCTAAAGTAAAATGCATCATGTATATTTTTTTCGTATTCATAAGAAAGGAGAGTATCTTCAATGATTAAAATAGAGGCAATAGTAAGGCCAGAAAAAGTTAATCAAGTCACTGCTGCACTTTTAGATGTTGGATGCGGTGGTTTCCATTACCAAAATGTAACTGGTCAAGGCCGACAACAAGGAGTGGAAGTATTCACTGGACGGGGAGGCCAAACAGCAACTCGGGCTGCTATGCCTAAAACAATTATCACAACTGTAGTCCAGGACGATCAACAAGCTACAGTAGTTGAAGCAATTATTGCAGCTGCCAAAACAGGAGATGAAGGAGCAATAGGTGACGGAAAAATATTCATCTCAAGTGTTAGCGATGCAATCAGAGTCCGAACAAATGAATCTGGTGAAGATGTACTTTGATAACTAAGATTCAATATTTAATATCACATAAACGTAACATTTACGTAATTCTCAAGAAATAATAAGAGAATAAACTGATTTACAGAAATTTAAATACGAAAGGATCTTTTTATGGATAGCGGAAATATGGCATGGATGCTTACCGCAAGTGCTTTGGTTCTTTTTATGACGCCAGGCCTTGCTTTTTTTTACGGAGGATTAGTTAGAGCAAAAAATATTGTTAATACCATCATGTTAAGCTTTATAGCGATGGGAGTTGTCAGTATTGTATGGGTGCTTTGGGGTTATAGCTTAGCATTTGGTCCCGGTGGCAGTTTTATAGGCAACTTTGATCATTTTGCACTTAATGGAATCGCAGCGGATGATGGAGAAACATTAATATTTGTAGTATTTCAAATGATGTTCGCAATTATCACTCCTGCACTTATTACTGGTGCATTTGCTGAGAGATTTAAGTTTTCGACATATATGATTTTTCTAGTTCTTTGGGTAACTCTTGTATACGCACCTGTATGTCACTGGGTTTGGGCTGCTGATGGATGGTTAGTTGAAAGAGGAGCCTTAGATTTCGCTGGTGGTACTGTTGTTCATATCAATGCTGGTATAGCTGCTGTTGCTGCAGCTTGGTTAGTTGGAAAACGACGAAATATAGACCGGGGAGTTGAACCTCATAGCGTTCCATTTGTAGTTCTAGGTGCAGGCATGCTGTGGTTTGGTTGGTTCGGTTTTAATGCTGGATCTGGTTTAGCAGCTAATGCTTTAGCAGCAAACGCATTCCTCGTCACTAACGTTGCAGCTGCCTCAGCCGCAGTTAGTTGGACAATAATTGCTCAAATAAAAACAGGTAAATTTAGTGCTGTAGGTGCAGCATCTGGTGCTGTTGCAGGATTAGTAGCAATAACACCTGCTTCTGGATTTGTAGATGTTGTTGGTGCTCTTGCCATAGGTATTGGAGCAGGTGCAATTTGCTACGGAGCAGTTCTCATTCGAGCTAAAGTTAGCTTAGATGATGCATTGGAGGTATTCCCAGTTCACGGTATAGGTGGCATCTGGGGCGCCTTAGCTACTGGCATATTTGCCGTAGAAGCTATTGGTGGTACTGCAGGTCTTCTTGAAGGAAACGGTGCACAAATGACAGAACAGTTCATAGCCGTTATAGCTACTCTCATCTATTCCTTTATTGTGAGTGTAATTATTCTAAAAGTACTTGATGTAATACCAGGATTGGGGTTACGTGTCTCTGAAAAAGACGAGGATGCTGGATTGGATATATCATTGCATGGTGAAAGAGGATACGTTCACGACGGTGCTGATTAGATGCTTTTCTAGATACAATAAAAAGGAGCTTCTATTCAAGAAGCTCCTTTTTATTGTATTGAATAACCCAAATAAATTATTATCCCAAAACAAAGATTTGCAAAACAAAAAACTATTCCATTAAATTTGTCATCCTTTAACCAAAAATAGTTAGGCTTTGAAAACTCATCAGATGTAATCGCAGGATGTAATTTTTCAACTACCCCAAGTAATATTCCAAATATAATATATTGAACTAGTATCAATAATACTGTTACAAGAATAATTGATCCTTCAAAAGAATACGCATATGTATACATAATCCCTAAAATTCCAAATATAATCCCGCAACATAAACTTCCAAATATATAAATCCCTGATACGTCAGTAAACACCATTGAACCGATAAAATGAAATGGATTTATGCTAAATAAGTTTGGGAATTTAAAATGCAACAAATATATACTAAATAAAGCCACTGATCCGGAAAAAATACCTAAGACAGCCCCAAACAAAAGATCTAAAAATTCCAATTCCATCTTTCCTTTATATCTTAAATAAAAACTAATATAGTTAACTATTTATAAATACTCATAAAGGTTAACTTGCACAATTTACTCTGATCATTCACAATTTACTCTGATCATTATAGAATAAATCAATAAAAATTGTAGGATAAATTAGATGGTACGTGGTGGAAATGGACCTTCATTCGATGGAGGTAAATTTTTTGACTCCTTTTCAGAATTATTCAGATCTGTGTTGGGTCGAGGGTTTTCCTTTTGGCTAGTAATAATTGCAGTTATTGCAATTATTTGGCTTGCTACGGGAATATATTCAGTCAAACCCAGAGAACAAGGTGTTATCAGGTTATTCGGTTCATTTCAAGAACAAACAGGCCCTGGACTACATTGGAGATTCCCTGATCCAATAACTTCCCTTGAGCGAGTAGACACTGAGTCAATACGAACAGCTACAATAGGATATAGAATAAATGAAATAGGTACAGTAACTCAGGTTCCACAAGAATCCCTTATGCTTACAGCTGATAATAGCATCGTTGAAGCACAAATGGTTGTTCAGTACAAGGTTGGAGACGCTAGGGATTTTACTTTTAACGTTGCAAACCCTGAGAAAGTATTATTTACTACCGCAGAGGTATCACTTCGAAGCATAGTCGGTAGAACTAATCTTGTAGAAGTATTAACTACTGGTCGTTCAAAAGTTGAGCAGGATACACGATTATTTCTGGAAAACCTACTCGAAAAATATCAGGTTGGTATATTAGTTACGGATGTAAAATTACAAACAGTTGATCCACCTGAAGAAGTTAAGGATGCTTTTCAAGAAGTCACTAGGGCTCTGGAAGACGAAACTAGATTAGAAAACGAGGCAAAAGCATATGAAGCTTCTCAGATTCCTGTAGCAAAAGGTCAGGTTCAAGTGACAATCCGAGAGGCAGCAGCATATTACCAACAAGAGGTTGAACGATCTACAGGTGAAGCTTTAAGATTCTTAGCGTTACTTGAAGAGTATAGGACTGCCCCCGAGATTACCATCGAAAGACTGTATATTGAAGCTATGGAATCTATACTTCAAAAGACCGATAAAACAATAATAGACACAAATGTTGAAGTGTTACCATTATTAGATATTGATACAGGTACACCACGTTTAGGAACGCAATAGTAAAATGATAAAATCACCAATAGTAATATCCATAATAATAATAATCGCAATACTAATTTTTGGAAGCCAAGCAGTATATATAGTGGATGAAACTAATCATGCAGTTGTTACACAATTTGGTAAAATCACTGCAACTAAAAGCACGCCTGGATTGCAATTTAAAACACCATTTATACAAAATGTTTCATATCTAGATAAAAGAATCCTTACGCTAGATACCCCTAGTCAAGAATTTTTAACATCTGATGAGAAACGATTACTTGTCGACCAAGTTACTCGGTGGAAAATTACTGAACCAAAAGCATTTTTCCTCTCAGTTAGAACAGAGTCAAGTGGAGAAGCACGAATCCTTCCTATCGTTGAGGCTGAATTACGAGCACAAATTGCAAAAAATTTATACTCAACAATGATTTCCGCAAAACGTGATGATTTAATGGTCAGCGTGCAATCAGAAGTGCGTGATCGCGTCAATGAGAACGGCATAGGTATTACTATAGTTGATATCCGAACAAAAAGAGCAGACTTACCAGAAACCGTTGAACAATCAGTGTTCAATCGAATGGAGTCTGCAAGAAGGATTGAAGCTGATAGATACCGTGCAGACGGACAACAGAAAGCTGACATAATTACTTCAGAAACGAATAGATCAGTAAAAGTAATGCTTGCTTGCGGGGATCGAGTTTCTACAGAAGTAATAGGTCAAGGTGATGCTGCCGCAATAGCAATATTTGCAGAAGCATTAAGTCAGGATCCAGATTTTTACTCAGTAACCAAACGTCTTGAAGCATATCAAACTACTATCGGAACTGGAAATGACAGAGTCATTCTAAGTTCCGACTCCAATTTTTTAAGTATGTTAAACAGGGAATTGAAGTCAAAAATTTCAATTCCTATCACATCAGGACCAGTAACACCTCTCAGTGAATCACTTATAAATCCGTATGATGAAATTGCTACGAATGAACTAATAAAGCAATGTCTTCCTGACTAGTATATTTCATTATTTATAAAATGAATCAACCTTGGAAGCCATTATGAAATCGTTCCTGTGAAGATTTCTTATTTTATGAGTCCACCAAAAAATTGTTACCGATCCCCATTCAGTAATTATGCGAGGATGATGCCCTTCTTCTTCAGCTTTTTCACCCACTAAATTACTAAATTCCATTGCGTTTTTAAAATTATCAAATTTAAATGAACGAGTGAGTTTTGGTATCCCTTCCTCAATAATTATATCCCAATCAGGAATACTAACATGGAGTACTTTTCTTTCTTCATCAGTAACATGTGGAGAATCTCGCCTACAAGCAACACATTTTTCAGAACTTAGTTGCTGCATTTTTCACCCCTTTTTATCATCCGGAAGCTGTGCATCATTCATTTACATGCTACACTTAATAACGATATAAATAAAATTTACGAGAGAAACTTCTATGAATAAAATTAATTTTGAAAAGCATGTTTTGCCAAATGGTCTTCAAGTAATTCTCCATGAAGATCATACTTTGCCAGTAGTATCAGTTAATGTATGGTATCACGTAGGTTCAAAAGATGAACAATTAGGGAAAACAGGGTTTGCACATTTATTTGAACATATAATGTTTGAAGGTTCAAAACATCACAATAGAAGTCATTTTGATTCACTGCAAGTTGTTGGTGCTACTTTAAATGGATCAACAACAACTGATCGTACTAATTATTGGGAAAATCTTCCATCAAATCATCTTGAGCTTGCTATATGGTTAGAATCTGACCGTATGGGGTTTCTCCTAGAAGCTTTGGATCAACAAAGATTTGATGTTCAAAGAGACGTGGTAAAAAATGAACGAAGACAAAGCTACGAGAACAGACCATATGGAATGGCTAGCCTAAGACTTCAGAAAGAAACTTATCCACTTCCTCATCCATATCATTGGCCAACAATAGGTTTTCACGAAGATTTAGACGCAGCTAATTTGGAAGATGTGAAGGATTTTTTTCTTCGTTACTACATACCTAACAACGCAAGTGTTTCAATTGCTGGAGACATAGAACCTAAGAAAACATTAGAATTAGTCAATAAATATTTTTCTGACCTTAAGCCAGGAATGCCTGTAGAACGAATTAAATATATGGATTCACCCTTGCAAGGATCCAGTGAATTAAAATTATATGATAATGTCTCTCTCCCAAGAATTACTATTTTATGGCCTTCTGTTCCAAGATTTCACAAAGATGAAGCACCATTAGCTTTATTGGCAGGCATATTGGGAGATGGTAAGGGAAGCAGATTATATCGGTCATTAATTTATGATAAACAAATAGCTCAAAGTACTAGCTCATATATGGATGCAATGGAAATAGCTGGAGATTTTCTAATAGATGCTACCGCCCCAGATGCAAAATCTTTTCAGGAAACCAGAAACGAAATCTACAAGGAAATAGATGAACTTATTTCTAATCCCCCCTCGATGCATGAGCTGGAAAGAGTCAAGAATAGACTTGAAATGCAATACTCCAGACAGATTGCCAATATCGGAGGGTTTGGAGGAAGAGCAAATAAATTAAATTCATTCAATATATTTACAGGTGATCCTGATCAAATTAATACAGACATGCAGAGATATCTTGAAGTTTCCGATAATGATGTTAAAAGAGTTATAGACAAGTATCTTGGCTCAAGAAGAATTGAAATGTCAGTTTTGCCGGTAGAATCCTACTCTCAAAAAACTTTTGCAATAGACAGGTTTGCTCAGCCCAAACCAGATCCTGAACCAAAATATACACCACCCCAAATACATAAAGAATCATTAAAAAATGGAATGGATGTTTATATAGTTGAAAAACAAGACGTGTCTTCAGTCCTTTGTGGTCTTTTAATAAAAGGAGGATCATCAATTGATCCCATTTCACAATCTGGGATTTCATCTCTAACCACATCAATGTTGCAAGAAGGAACAAGCACCAGAACAAGCGAAGAAATTGCAAATGAATTTGAATTTATGGGAAGTAGTCTGACTAGTATTACTAGTCGAGAATATTCATTACTTGGAGCAGAAGTTCTTTCAAAGCATTTTAGGGAATCTTTATCCATTCTTTCTGATATAACCCTAAACCCAAGCTTCCCACAACATGAATTGGATAGAATAAAAGCACAACGAATCACTCAACTCAAAAGAATCCATGATGATCCAAACTCTCTTTCAGAAATCCTGTTCCCTTCCATAATTTATGGAAAGAACCATAAGTATGGCCATTCATCTATAGGAACCAACCAATCATTATCTTTAATAACTCAAGATAATATTAAAAATCATTATAGGGCAACATTTACCCCTTCCAATACAAGTCTTATCATAGTTGGTAATGTATCTGTTACTGAAGTTATAAATCTTGCTAATCAGGAATTTAGCAATTGGATACCAAATTCGATATCTATTAAGGATAACAATAATTCTGCCAAAACTTTACCAGAAAAAATCGAAATCATGCTTGCAGATAAACCCGATGCCAGTCAATCTGTTATACGAGCAGGGCACTTAACCATACCTCGATCCCACAAGGACTATCAACCCTTGATGATGCTTAATCAAATCTTGGGGGGGCAATATACCGCTAGATTAAATATGAATCTTAGACAAGACAAAGGTTATAGCTATGGATACAGATCATGGGTAGAATGGCATAATGACATATCTGCAATTGTTGCAGGTGGAGATGTTCAAACTTCCGCAACTAAGGAATCTATATTTGAAACAATAAATGAATTTGAATCTTTATATACAAAAAATCCAGTATCATCTGAAGAACTTGAGAACGCTAAATCATCAGTAATACAACAATTCCCTTCATCGTTTGAAAGTTTAAATCAAATCCTTGAACGAATTATAACAATTGTTTTATTTGATTTAGATATTAATCATTATGGTAATTACATAAACCGTATTGAGAAAATTACTCTTGATGACATTCAAAATGCAGTAACCTCTCATATAAAACCTGATCAATTAAGAATTTTAGTAATCGGTGACCAAAAAGTAATTGAGAATGACATTAGTCAACTAGGAATTCCTATTGAAATTATCGTACCCTAAAGCCAAGGAGCATATTAATTGTGAATAAAAACTATTTAAGCCCTATATTCCTCTTTATTACTTCAATTTTTATTACATCATTAATTGTTTCTAACGTTACAGGAGTAAAATTAGCATTACTTTTTGGTGAAGTATTACCTGCAGCAATTATTATTTTCCCGATTACATATATTATTGGAGATGTTCTTACTGAAGTATATGGATTCAAGAAAGCAAGATCAGTTATTTGGCTTGGCTTCTTTTGCAATCTTATATTTGTAACAGCTATATGGATAGCAGGATTATTACCCCCTGCAAGCTTTTGGTCTGAAAATCAACAATCCTATGAGAGCATTCTCGGATCTACCCCAAGACTTCTCATTGCTTCCCTTTGTGCATATGCAATAGGAGAATTAATTAATTCGCTTGTATTATCCAGATTAAAGATAGCAACAAAGGGAAAGTGGTTATGGTCAAGAACTATTAGTTCAACTGTAGTAGGCCAAGGATTAGATTCATTGATATTCATTACAATTGCATTCACTGGAACTCCAGGAATTGTTAGAATGATTCTTCTCCAATGGGCAGTAAAAGTAGTGTATGAAGTTTTGGCTACACCTATAACATATTTAATAGTCGGATATCTTAAGAAGAAAGAAAATATTGACACAACTGATCATGAAATTTCCATCCTTCCTTTTTCAAACAGCAATGATTAGAGTTCTTCATAAACTTCCATCATTTTTTTCATTCCGTAACAACGAAATCCCTCTTTCAAAAAATCATCAGGTTGAACTTCTTTCATTTTTTCGATGAATTTTTCTCTCCCCCCAGCTCTATCAACCCAATCCTGAACTTGACTACGATGAGCCATCACCGCATTAGCTTTCTGTTCAACCGTATCGCTTATATCTATAAATATATCTGGTTCCTCTGATCCCCAAAAATATATTTCTTCAACATTATGTCCTGCTAATCCCTGTTCAATATGTTCTGGGTAATGCAATCGGTCTCTTGCATAAGGAAAAACTGCATCCAAACTTACTAAGCCAGCAATACGATGATCTCTATGAATATAAAATGATTTTCGAAATGGATCTGTTGTAAATAATATATTAGGTTTATATATTCTTATGTTGTATACAAGAGCACTCCGAAAAGGATGATCATCCTCTAAGTTTCCATCACTAAATCCTAGATGAACTATGTGTTTAACTCCTAATATCGAAGCAGCTTCTTCCTGTTCTTCTCTGCGTTTATCATTTAAATACTCTTGAGACATATCTGTGTCTCGTCCACCTCTATCGCCACTTGTGGCAACTACGTAAATTACTTCCTTGCCATCATTTGTAAGTTTTGCAACCGTTCCACCACAACCAAGTTCAGCGTCATCTGGATGTGGTGTAACAACCATTACGCGTTCAATATTTTTGAATATTTCCATAGCATACCCCTTATTTATGATAATACATGGGTCTTATATTGTCAGATATTAAAATGTTGGGTTTGAAATAATAATCAATTGGCAAGATTAGTTATCAAACTATATAATTAGCGTGTATAGACTTATATCAATTCAACAATTTACCCATGAAATCATGACAAATTCGGAGTAACCTCCTTGCATGTTCGACAGAAATGAACGAATACAGAACCTGAAAAAGATGTTGCAAGCTCGCATCGTAATTCTTGATGGTGCTACTGGAACTGCAATACAAGAATTAAACTTAAATGCAGAAGATTTTGGTGGTGAAGAATACGAAGGATGCAACGAGCATCTTTGCATTACAAAACCTGAATCAATAGCAAACATTCATCATTCCTATTTCAATGCTGGTGCAGATATAACGGAAACAAATAGTTTCGGCTCTACTCCACTAGTTCTACAAGAATATGGTCTTGAAGATATAGCTTGGGAATTAAATTACAATGCAGCAAAAATTGCTCGTGACGTAGCGAATTCTTTTGAAATCAATAATCAAATGAAATTTGTTGCTGGTTCAATGGGGCCTACTACAAAAACACTGTCTGTAACAGGTGGGGTTTCATTTGAAGAATTAGTTAAATCATATGAAATTCAATCCCAAGGTCTAATAGAAGGTGGTGTTGACTTTCTATTGATCGAAACAAGTCAGGACCCACTTAATCTTAAATCTGCATTAATAGGTATTGACCAAACATTCGAAAACATCGGATTTAGTATACCAATTGCTATCCAAGCTACTATCGAATCAATGGGAACCACATTAGCAGGTCAAGATATTGAATCATTTTATGAAACAATTAAGCATCGAGATTTACTATGGGTAGGGATAAATTGTGCAACAGGTCCTGAGTTTATGACTGATCACATTAAAACCCTTTCAGAAATATCTAAATTCCCTGTCTCCTGTGTTCCTAATGCAGGTTTACCAGATGAAAACGGTTTATATTCAGAATCGCCACAACGAATGTCCTCATTTCTTCAACGATTTCTAAAAGAAAGATGGATTAATGTGGTTGGAGGATGTTGTGGTACAACACCTGCTCATATTAAAGAAATAGCAAGTCAAGCAAGTAGTCAAACACCAAGGAATATTATTTTAGATACTGATACAAAAATTTCCGGATTAACAACTGTAACTGTTAATAAAGATACAAGTCCAGTATTAATTGGTGAACGATTAAATGTATTAGGAAGTCGGAAATTTAAACGATTAATCAGTGAAGGCAAAATAGAGGAAGCCGCCGAAATTGGAAGGGATCAAATTGAATGGGGTGCCCAAGTTTTGGATATCTGTTTACAGGATCCCGATAGAAATGAAATGGAAGACATCAAAAATTTTCTGAGACAAGTAACTAAAAAAGTTCGATCTCCAATAATGATTGATACAACAGATAAAAAAGTAATGGAAGAAGCTTTAAAGCTTACACCTGGAAAATCAATTTTAAATTCAATTAATCTTGAAGATGGGTTAAAGAGATTTGAAGAGATAGTACCACTTGCAAAACAATATGGTGCCGCATTAGTAGTGGGGTGTATAGACGATGACCCAATTCAAGCACAAGCAATAACTAGGGAAAGAAAACTAGAAGTTGCCCAAAAATCATATCTAATACTTACTGAAACATTCGGAATTGCACCTGAAGATATAATTTTCGACCCTCTTGTTTTTCCTATAGGAACCGGGGATGAATCCTATATTGGTTCTGGAGTTGAAACAATAGAGGGAATAAAGTTAATCAAAAAAGAATTTCCATTATGCAAAACTGTTTTAGGCATCTCAAATGTATCATTCGGTTTACCATTAAACGGAAGAGAAGTTTTAAATGCAGTTTTTCTTTACCATTGTGTTCAAGCTGGACTTGATATGGCCATTGTTAATCCAGAAAGACTCGAAAGGTATATCAGCATATCAGATGAAGATAAACAGGTTTCAGAAAACCTTATTTATTGGACAGGCAACGATCCAATAGGTGATTTTGCTTCTAACTTTCGAGGAAAAGAAGCTTCCAAACCTAAAGCAAACATTACTCTACTTCCGTTGGAAGAAAGACTTGCAAACTACATTATAAGGGGCTCAAAACAAGGCCTTATTGAAGATCTTGAGAAAGCCTTAGAAATATCCACTCCTCTTGAAATCATAAACGGACCTTTAATGGCAGGAATGGATGAAGTTGGTCAACTCTTTAATGATAATCAAATGATCGTGGCCGAAGTTCTTCAATCGGCCGAGTCTATGAAAGCTGCCGTATCCTTTCTTGAACAATTCATGGACAAATCTGACACCATTGCAAAAGGAAAAATCATGCTCGCAACTGTAAAAGGGGATGTTCATGATATTGGAAAAAATCTTGTAGACATTATATTATCCAATAATGGATATACAGTTATAAATTTAGGTATAAAAATTCCACCTGGAGAGCTTATCCAAGCGTACAATAAACACAAACCCGATATTATTGGCTTGTCTGGATTACTGGTTAAATCAGCACAAATGATGGTAGAAACTGCTCAGGAATTTAAAGAATCAAACATAACGGTACCAATTCTCGTAGGTGGAGCTGCTTTAACAAATAGATTTACTCGATTAAGAATTGCACCAGAATATAATGGCCTTGTTGCATATGCTCAAGATGCAATGCAGGGATTAGGAATTACAAATAGACTATTAAATGAAAAAGAAGTGCAATTGCTTACCAAGGAGCTAGCTAATCTGGATATAGAAATGCAAGATTCTACCCCAAAAGACATCCCATACATTCGTCCTGTAGAAATCCCATCAACCATTGTAAATACCAATTTAGATATCCCGGAACCTCAAAGCTTAACACCAAAAATCTATACTAATTATGACTTGAAAGAAATATTTTCTTACATAAATCCAGTTATGCTTTACACCCGTCATTTAGGATATAGAGGAAGGTTTGAAGAAGCATTAATGACCAATGATCCAAAAGCGATGGAACTTTATGATTTAGTTAAAGAAGTTCAAAATGAAATGATCGACAGGAAAGATATTATAGCTTCGGCAATTTATAAGTTTTTCCCAGCTTTTTCTGAACAAAAAACACTAATAATCTATGACGATGAAAGAATTTTGCCTATTGAAAAATTCGAATTTGGACGTCAATCCACAGGTGATTTACTATGTTTAAGTGATTTCGTATCTTCAACAAAATCGGGTAAACCCGACCACATTGCTATGTTTGTTACTTCGATAAGTGATTCTGCAAGATTATGGGCTGACAAACTACGATCAGATGGTGAATTTCTACGTTCACACATCGTACAATCATTAGCTATAGAGGGTGCGGAAGCTTTCGCTGAAATCATACATCAGCAAATAAGAAATGAATGGGGTATAAAAGACAAAAAAGACATTACCCTAAGGGAGTTATTTCAAGCAAGGTATACGGGTAAAAGATATTCATTTGGATATCCAGCTTGCCCAAGGCTTGAAGATCAAGAAAAATTATTCCGACTTTTAAACATTCAATCATTACTACCTGTAAGTCTTACCGAAGGATACATGATGGAACCAGAAAGCAGCGTTAGCGCCTTAGTAACGCACCACGTTGATGCTAAGTATTTCAATCTTAATGTTAAAGATATTGAAATTCTCGAGAAGGACATAGAAAATAATCAATGAACACTATCCTTTTGAAGGTAATAAGATTGTAGCTTCTCCTGGTGCAGTTTCTTGACCATCTTGATTTTTCAGACTTATAGAAAAATCTACTAAGTGTTCACCATTTTCAAATCTCTTATCTATAACTTTAGCAGTACATGTCAAAAAATCATTCTTTTGATTCTTGGCTCGAAATTGACACCCTAGTTTACGAACCTGAGCTTCATCACCAGCCCACTCACGAAACATATTATGGAAATAAGCGAATCGAAGATTACCCATTCCGAACGCACCCTGTTCATTCAATGCAGCTTTCCCTGCTTCATCATCCATATGGATGTAAACAAATTCATCATTTACAGCTGCATAACGATTCCAATGCATAAAATCAGTTTGCCTGCTCCATGGAGTTACTTCTTGTCCAATCTCAACATCTTCCCAATACACATTAAAAGTCATGAGTACTCCTCTTTTCAATAATTAATAACGAATACCAATAGATTTACGTATTTTTACAAGATCTCCACGTTGATTTACCCATCGTGTTTCAGTAGTTGAAAACAACGTTAACCCCAAGCTTGTGGTGCGTTCATTCCATTCAGATAATGCAGTACTAGAGGAAATCACATCTCCAGGTCGCATAGGTGCATAATATTCTTCTGTTTGCCCACCATTCATAGCTCGGGTGCCTACACCTCCACCTTGAGGTGTTTGTAAACCAACTGGAGTAGGTTCTTTTTCTACTGGCCACGCAAATGGATTAAATTCGGAAGGTGCTATGATACCACTCCAATGAGTTGTTTTTGCATAATCAGTATCCCAAAATATTTTAGGTGGGGTTTCAGGCCAGTAAACCGCTATAGCCCACTTGCGAATATCGGAATCTGAAATAGGTGGTGAAACTTTAGCTTCACTCCAAACACCTTTGCGATCTAACATATCTTGTGTTACGAGTGTTTCAATTTGATCCGACAAAATTCACCTCTTTATTTGAATAATTTTCAGAGGATTATACCTTTTAAATAATAACAATCAAGAAAAAAATTGAATTTTAGTATTTTTATTCATCCTGGAAATTCAATTCATACAATTCACGGTAACGACCGTTCCGTTTAAATAAATACTCATGGTTACCCATTTCAACAATTCTTCCAGATTCCAATACAATAATATTATCACTGTTTACTATAGTAGAAATTCTATGAGCAATGATAATTGATGTTCGATTTTTTAGCATAATTCTCATTGCATCCTGAATTAATTTCTCTGATTGGGAATCAATATTAGCTGTAGCCTCATCAAGTATTAAAACCCTAGGATTCATCACCATTGCCCTACAAAAACTTATTAATTGACGTTCACCCATACTAAGATTTCGACCACGTTCTTGAAGAACAGTATCATATCCATTTTCAAGATTCATAATAAATTCATGTGCTCCTAGATGTCTGGTAACCTTCTCAATTTCTTCATGAGTTATTTCCTGACGGTTATAACAAATATTTTCTCTGACAGTCATGGAATACAAAAATGGTTCTTGCAAAACCATACTAATTTGATTTGAAAGAAAACTTCTTTCTAAATTAGTAATGTCATATCCATCAAGAATAATTTTACCTGAGGTAGGGTCATATAATCGTGATAAAAGTGAAGCTAAAGTAGTTTTCCCGGCACCAGTCAGTCCAACTAGTGCGATTGAAGTGGATGGAGGTATATCAACATTAATATCTTCCAAAACAGTCTTTCCGTTATCATAATGAAACCCAACGTGCTCAATCTGAATATGTCCTTTTGATGGAACGAGACCTTGGAGTTTACCTTCATTCTTCATTTCTGCATGAATATCCAGCAATTCGAAAATTCGTCCTCCCGAAGCCATTGCCCGTTGAAAAACTGTATATTGCATTGAAATAACACGTACCGGCTCGAACAATCGTTGTATATACAAAAGAAAAGCTACAAGAAACCCTAATTCTAAAGTTCCTTCAAAAACCATTAATCCCCCAACAATTATCACCAAACCCATAGAAACAATTGTTAATACATCAACAACAGGCAGCAAAATTGCTGAAAGTTTTGCTGCGTGAATAGCAGCATCTCTATGCGCAGCATTCAATTCATCAAATAAATATAAATTTTTGTCCTGCCTATTCATACTTTGAGTTACACGCACACCTGAAATATTTTCTTGCAAGCTAGCATTAACACTTGATATTGCAGTTCTAACTTTTACAAAAATTGGTTTTGATTTCATTTGCCAATAAATCATAATTCCAATCAGAATTGGAAATGTAGAAAGAGTAACAAGTGCCAGAAAAGGATTCATGAAAAACATTATTGCAATTATGCATCCTAACATTGCAATATCACCTACAGTAATAATTCCAATATCCATGAATTCTTCTAGTTGATTGACATCATTTTGCACTCGGGACATTATTCGCCCAACAATTGTACGATCAAAGAACGCTGTGGATTGACGCTGCAAATGATCAAACATAGATTTACGAATATCAGCTAAAACTCTTACACTCAATCGTGCTAATGAATAATACTGTAAATAGTTGGAGAGCATATTCAAAATAATAATTCCAAAAAAGGATGCACAAACAAGATTAAATGTCATCCAATTTGGACCAAAATTCACACTTGGAACAATAAATCCATCAATAGCCCATGCAATAATTAATGGTTGAAGGGACATGGAAAAAATATGCCCAATCATTCCAATAACTGCCCAAATACCCCACTTGTAATAAGGTAGAGCATAATTTATCAATCTTCTAACTACTATATGATCATAGATTTTACCTTGAACAAGTTCGTCTAGTTCGGATTGCC
>CEUS01046394.1_pt1 | contig 20445 bp, 14 predicted proteins | sample 427031 | NCBI WGS metagenome assembly CEUS01 (sample SAMEA2622837, study PRJEB7988) | marine metagenome | biome: marine biome (ENVO:00000447); feature: marine epipelagic mixed layer (ENVO:xxxxxxxxx); material: "saline water (ENVO:00002010), including plankton (ENVO:xxxxxxxx)" | depth 140 m | reverse complement strand
TCGCTTACCAAGCCGACGCGACTCGCGTCTTCACGTTCATGTTTGGCCGGGAACTGGGTGGCCGACCATACCCGGAACTTGGCATTCCCGAAGGCCACCATACGGCATCTCACCATGGCAATCGCACCGAAGACATGGTTCGACTTGCAAAACTGAACGCGTACCACGTGGAGTTGTTTGCCCATTTTCTGAAGCGGCTGCAGTCCACACCGGAGGGCGACGGTACATTGCTAGACCATTCGCTCCTACTGTATGGGGGCGGCCTAAGTGATCCGCAACTACACACGCACATCGACGTTCCACTAACCATTGTGGGCGGCGGGGCCGACTTTAGGGGCGGTCGTCACATTGCAACGACCGGGAACCCGCCGGTGTCGAATCTTCTGATGAGCATGCTCGACAAGGTCGGTGTTCATCCAGAACAGATCGGCGACAGCACTGGCCAGGTCGACTTTAGTGACCCGTTGAGCTAAACGCAGACTTGTCATTCGCGGCCGACTGGTCGCTACGCGAATTGTGACAGGCACAGCAGTATGACGAGTAGGAGTCGGGAACATGAAAAACCAACGATCAATTGATACGTCACGAAAAGGCCTTAAACTTTTGCTGGTAGGGACACTACTGGTGGTTTTGGACATGGGTGCGGCCGCACAGCAGGACATCACGCTCATTGAGGCCGTGACGACCGGCAACACTGCGGCCGTGCGCACATCACTAGAGCGGGGTGACGACGTGAACGTGCAGCAGGTTGACGGCACGTCCGTTCTGCTGCTAGCCGTGAGTGATAACAACCTCGATGTGGCGGACCTCTTGATCCGCGCCGGTGCCGACGTGCACGTCGAGAATCGGTATGACGTCTCGCCGCTCTCACTCGCGTGTCTTAATGGAACGGCAGCGATGGTTGAAAAACTGCTGGAAGCCGGTGCTGATGCCAATAGCACTCAGCAGGGAGGCGAGAGCGTCCTTATGACAGCCGCGCGCACGGGAAACGCTACCGTCGTGCAACACTTGCTTGACCGGGGAGCCGATGTCAACGCAAGAGAAGAGTGGAAAGGACAGACGGCACTGATGTGGGCTGCGGCTGAAAACAATGCTGCCGCCGTACAAACTCTTATCGCAGGCGGAGCCGACATCGCAGCGCGCTCAAAGACCAGTCGTGGTGTCAATGAGTTGGGCAACAGGGGGTTTACTGCGTTGACGTTTGCAGCGCGGGCTGGCGCGATTGACGCTGCTCAAGCACTCCTTGAGGGGGGAGCAAATGTGGACGAGGCGCTGTCGGATGGCACGAGCGCCTTAGTCCTTGCCGTCATGAGTGCCCATTATGAGATGGCCGCATTTTTGCTTGACCACGGCGCCGACCCGAATACTGCCGGGCAAGGGTGGACGGCTCTGCATCAGATCGTGTGGACGCGCCGACCGAACCGAGGGTTCAACACCGTCTTCCCAGCCCCTGAAGGCCAGGTCGATAGCTTGAACCTTGCGCAGAAACTTCTGGCACATGGCGCCGACATCGACGCACGGGCCACCCAAGGGGCACCTAGTTCGATTACTGGTCGCAACCTCTTGAACGTTATTGATGCAACCCCATTATTCTTAGCTGCGCATCGTGTCGATGTTGATTTGATGCGCCTACTCCTAGAGAACGGGGCCGACCCTCGACTCCCGAATGAGGACGGAACAACGCCACTTCTGGCTGCTGCTGGCGTCGGCCTCTACAACCCCGGCGAAAATCCTGGAACGCCCGAGATGTCTGCCGAAGCGGTAAAACTGTGCTTGGAGGCCGGCGGAGATGCGACGACTGTTGACGGCAACGGAGACACTGCACTCCACGGTGCGGCCTACTGGGATTCGCCCGGCGCGATGGACCTGTTAGTGGCCGCAAACGTTCCCATCGATACTGTAAATAACAGAGGCTGGACACCATTACGGGTCGCCGACGGTGTAATGGTGGACCCAGGTACGGCCATACACTACGGTCCGAATGTAGCTGCCCAACTTCGTGAGTTACTGAAAGAACGTGGACTGCCCGTTCCAGATCCGGAACCCTTTGACTATGGGGAGAGAACAGGACCCTATGGCGGGAGGACCGGAAACGCATCGGCCTCTGAGGTCGGACCAAGGGAATAATTCCCCTCATCACCGCTCCTTCGGCGCCTGCGTCATCGCAAGCAACCCGCGCTGGCCAGTTGCGGCGGCGGAGTCGTCGTGCCGATGGTAGGAACGGATGGGCTGTACGGTGGGCGAATCAGCCGACTGGATATCCGTGCAAACAGGTCATCAACTCGGTGGCAACGCTCTATCAACGATTGTGGTGGCAAGTTTGACTTAGTCTATTGCTGAAGCTGGCCACTACAATAAAGGTTGCATCCCATTGAACACAGACGGCAAGCTAAACCACATGAAATCGAATGATTGAGGTCTGGAAAACGCAGCGACACTTATCAGATGGCTTCTAAGAACACTCCGGTTCATCACTAGGACCACTGCGTCATAAGACACCGTATCTACCTAAAGTCGCATCGACGAGTAGAAAAGTCTGCATCGCCCTCGTTAGTGGTTCGATGTTTCTTTAATATGGCATTAATTAGATAAGCAATGTCTGACTGGCTGACGATCTCAGCTTCTGTTACCGAAAGGATTTATTGTGCGATCTCTCCGTTACTCAGTGCTGTTCGTTCTTCTTGGTGTGCTATCGGCCTGTACACCTCAATCCATGACCAGTACCAGCCCCGGTGGAGATGTGCCGGAAACCGAAGATCAGAAGATCCTTAACGCGTTGGGCCAGGCGCTTGCCCAGAATCTAGTCGGTGCCGGTTTTTCGGCTGAAGAACTCGCGTTTGTTCAACGCGGCTTGAGTGATGCCGCCCTCGGCCAAGATGCTCTGGTAGAACTCAGTGACTACGGTCCACAGATTCAAGGTTTTGTTCAAGGGCGACTTGCAGGATCCGCGGAGGACGAGTTGGCTCAAGCGAACGCATTTATGCAAGAACAGGCTGCAGTTGCCGGAGCCAACCTTACTGAATCCGGAATCGTGATACAGGAAATCACCCCTGGAAGCGGGGACAGCCCAACTGCTGATGACACCGTGCAGGTGCATTACCACGGGACACTCCGTGACGGAACGGTGTTTGACAGTTCAGTGGACCGGGGCGAGCCTGCTACCTTTCCCCTGAACGGTGTAATTCCCTGCTGGACCGAAGGTTTGCAGCACATTGGTGTCGGTGGCAAGAGCCGCCTCGTCTGTCCCCCGGATCTCGCCTACGGCCCACAGGGACCACCTGGTATTCCAGGTAACTCGGCCCTCGTATTTGAAGTAGAGCTACTGGAAATTATCCAAAACTAGCTAACCAACCGCAGGAACCAAACGTTTGTCGATTTACTGATTAGTCAACGTTAAAGGCTCCCATGCTGTATAGACGCAAGTCATGATCATCGTAAGTTTTATTCTATTCCTGCTTGTTTTTATCTCCATCGGAGCCCTATCAGCTCTTCAGAGCGACCGCAGTAGCGCCGACTATTTGCTTGCCGGTCGGAATGTCAGTCCATCACTCGCTGGCATATCAGCCATGGCAACCAACAATAGCGGTTATATGTTCATTGGTGCCATTGGGTACACCTATGCCAGCGGCCTCGAATCGATTTGGGTGATGTTTGCGTGGATGGCTGGTGACTTCCTGGCCAGTTTTTTCGTCCACAAAAAAATGCGCATCATCTCCCAACAACGAAGAAGTTTGAGCTTTGGGTCGATGGTAGCGACTTGGGATGGACAAAACTTTAAGAACGTTCGCATGCTGGCAGGCGTCATTACGGTACTGTTTTTGGGTGCCTATGCCGCGGCTCAATTCAACGCGAGTAGCAAGGCTCTCTATGTGGTCTTTGGGTGGGATTATGGCGTCGGTGCAATCATCGGTAGTGTAATCGTCTTGATCTACTGCTTAGCAGGTGGAATTCGTGCGTCAATCTGGACAGATGCCGCTCAGGTCGTGGTCATGTTTATGGCTATGACCCTGATGCTTGTCACCGGCATCAATGAGATTGGCGGTGTTGAAACGTTTTTTTCAAGACTCACGACCGTATCACCCACCTACCTCAACCTCTTTCCTACCAACGTTCAAGGTAGCGTTTTCACCATCGCGCTCTTTGTCTTAGGTTATGTGGCTGGCGGTATCGGGATCGTCGCCCAACCTCATATAATGATCCGATTCATGGCCTTGGATGATCCAAACCACATGAAACAAGCACGCGCATACTATTACGGCTCTTACTTCTCGTTTTGCGTAGTAACATTCTTCGTCGGTCTAAGCGCCAGATTGATTTTCCCTGATATATCAGCATTTGATCCGGAACTGGCGCTTCCGATGATGACGACACAACTCCTGCCAGAAATTCTGGTCGGTCTGGTCTTAGCCGGTATCGTTGCAGCCTCTATGTCAACTGCAGATTCACAGATACTAGGTTGCAGCGCTGCCCTGACGGAAGACATCATCAATAAGCCAGAGAACTCCGTATGGCTGCGACGATTCGCAACAGCGATCGTGACTGCGATAGCGCTTTGCATAGCGCTTTTAGAACTTGATAGCGTTTTTGGCCTCGTTCTTTACGCCTGGTCCGTTTTGGCGGCAGCCTTCGCTCCTCTGATCATCATTTACGCACTCGATGAAAAGATTACGGAAATAAAAGCGCTACTAATCATGGTCTCCTGCACAGTGATCGCCTTGGCTTGGCGCGCTATGGGTTGGGGTGCCGTAGTCTATGAAGTGGCCCCAGCCATATTCTTTGGCGTTCTAGGTTACTTCTTCATTTTGAAACCTCTCCTAGGAGCACCAAAAAGCTCACAAGAATGACTAGTTCTAATCTTAGTAATTTGAAGAAACTACTAGACTTGGCGACTGCCTCGTGACAAATTAATGATCGTTAGACTCAAGAGTTGGTTTCGCATCACATTGCTGCTTGTACTCCTTATTTTCTCGACGGCAGTGCGCCTTTCCGCACAAAACTCGGAGTCTGATGAGACACGGGAAGTGACGTCGACCGGTGTCCCATTGGCTCGGGCGGTTGCAGTCGCAGAAGCACCCGAAGTTGATGGCAATGTCTTAACCGATTCAGCCTACAACCAAGCCCATATCGCAACGGGATTCGTTCAGAGTCGACCGTTTGAAGGACAGCCCGCATCAGAACGAACGGAAGTCAGAGTGGTCTATACGGAAGACACCCTCTACTTCGGTGTCGTGTGTTACACGGAGGACTCCAGCACCATCATCACGGCTGACAGTCGCAGGGATTCAGACTTAACCGAAACCGATAGCTTTCAAATTCTCCTGGACACCTATCGCGACGGCCAAAATGGATTCATCTTTGGAACAAATCCCGCAGGGGTTGAGTATGACGGACAGGTAACCAACGAAGGCCAGGGCACCGGTAGATTCGGCGGCGGTGGCGGTGGGCGCCCGAGTAACAATCGTCAGCAAAGAGGATCAGGTGGTGGATTCAATCTTAATTGGGACGGTGCATGGCAGGTCGTAACCAGCGTGACGGACGTAGGGTGGACCGCGGAGATTGCAATTCCGTTTCGTACACTGCGTTACCCACAAAACGAAATGCAGTCTTGGGGCATAAACTTCCAACGTAACATCCGTATTCGAAATGAACAAGCCTACTGGTCTCCACTGCCTCGTCAGTACAACTTGAACCGGATATCACTCGCAGGCGAATTACAAGAGTTACAGGTTCCACCACAGCGAAACTTACAGTTAACGCCGTACCTACTCGGCGAAACATTGCACCGAACCAAGAGCGCCAGCAGTCTGAACAACGCCGACATCGGCACCGACCTGAAATATAGCGTCACCCCGAGTCTGACGCTTGACATGACCTACAACACTGATTTCGCACAGGTGGAAGTCGACGACCAACAAATCAACCTCGACCGGTTCAGGCTGTTCTTTCCGGAGAAGAGACCGTTCTTTCTTGAAAACGCGGGCCTGTTTTCGGTCGGCCAACAGGGCAGCGTCGACATCTTCTTTAGTCGGCGGATTGGACTGGATTCCCAAACGGGTCAACAAATTCCCATCATCGGGGGTGGACGCTTATCAGGCAAGGTTGGAACAAACACGAATATCGGGTTTCTCAACATGCAAACCCAATCCGTGAGTGCAACCGGAACACCACAGCAGAACTTTACTGTTGGCCGTGTGAGACAGGACCTAGCGAACCGTTCAAACGTGGGGGTAATGTTTGTCAACCGACAAGCGACGGGAGATTTAGCTGGAAATAATGACTACAACCGAAGCTATGCAGTTGATGGTCGATGGGGTATCGGACAAGGTGGCACTGTTGCGGGATTTTTCGCGAAAACTAACAGCCCAGGACAACCGAGAGATAAGACGCATGCTTACACTTTGACGGCCCAACACCAATCCGAGAGACTTCGCCTAAACCTCGGATTTACAGAAGTCGCGCCGAACTTTAACCCGGAAGTGGGCTTCTTATCCCGTCAAAGCTATCGGCGGATGAATGCCAGTGTCTTCGCGACGTTCCGCCCACAAGACTTTTGGGGACTGCATGAAGTACGACCGCACGTTTCCCACAACACATATTTTGACTACACCACAGGTCTACACGAAACCCAATTCACACACATCGACAACCATCTCGAGTGGCGAAACGGATACGAGATCCACACCGGCATGAACATCACCCAAGAAGGGGTCTTTGAACCATTTGAGATTTTCCCTGGTGTCGTTGTTCCGCCTGGTAATTACGAGCACAAAGAAGCACAGTTTGCTGGTAACACGAATTTCGGTGCGCCAGTGAGCGCAAATGTCAATGCGTTCTTCGGAGGCTTTTTCGGCGGTGACCGCGCCACGATTACACCGTCGGTGTCCGCTCGCGTCGGTGAAACCCTCAACGCCACCTTAGAATGGTCATATAATGACCTGCGCCTACCGGGCGGAAATTTTAAAACCAACTTGGCTCGCTTTCGGGTGTCCTACTCCTTCACAACGCGCATGTTCTTTCAGGCTTTGGTCCAGTACAACGATCGCGCTGACCTCTGGTCGTCCAATCTTCGGTTTGGCTTACTCTCGGATGCCAACACCGGACTTTTTATTGTTTATAACGACATCCAAGGACTCGGAAGCGAAATTCCCTCAGGCGCGGGACGAACCCTGACGCTGAAATACAGTTACCTGTTCGACCTATTGCGGTAACCTTCCCCAAGAAAATGGCACCGCTTCAGTTCGCACTCGACATCACACCCCAGACTAGGGTGTCTCTCACTGATGTCCGTAGCCACGCTGCTGCAACAGTTGGAGACAACCTGGACCGTTATGCACATTGTTTCTATAGTTCACTCCACACAACGGCCGGATACTTGCCACAGAGCCTGCAACGCCGCCTCGTCGGACAGCAACAGGGCGTTACTTCATATCTCGATCTCTATCGAGCCCTGTTCCCTGAACGCGGTGGTTATCGACATGATGACCTCGGTGATCGGAGTGAACTGACGGCAGAGCAACGACGTCGTGAACCGTTGAACGGAGACTCGCACCTCAGGTTCATCTTCGGTGGACTTCGAGCATGCGTTTCATATCGATTACAACCGGCTCCAGTCTACTTCGTCGACCTCGATGGCATTTTCGAAAATACACCTCGAAAACGAACGACGGTACTCGTTGGCTACGACGAAGAAGTTACGGTGGCACATACTGATCTCAAGATACCAGTGTCCTCCCATCCCATCGAGGCTGTCAGCCTTAAGGACCCCCGATATGGACTGCATGAGCAACTCACTGATTTTGTCAGCCGCCACGATTCTGGAAAGGGTCGGCTCAGACTAGAGTTGGCCACTGGAGAGAAGCATGCATGCCTCACGGTCAACGAGTATGAAACACTATTGATGCGGCACGATTTAGCTGACGTGTTACGTGAACCATTTCGCTTCGTGGCAGAGAAGGCGCGGCACGTCTGGAACGAACCCCGATCAGTTCCACTCAAAGCACGGGCTTATGCTCGCTACGACGTTGTCCAAGCGGTAAACCAACTCGTGGATGTATTAGGTCTACCCACTTCACGCATTGAGCAATTGGTAGCACGAGCATTAGCTAAGCCCGCAGAACGACTATTCGGAGTTAAACGTTCTATCGATCTACTGGTTTCAAACGTTAACCCCTCAGGACAAACCGCAGTCGTTGAAGGAACCTACCAAAGTCCCATTCTGATTCACTGGCGGAACGCGGAGCGGAATACCTACACTGTGCGCGCCACCCTTTCAAGATTCGTTTAAATCCTCTTCAACTGTCTGAAAAAATGGCTAGACCCTGCGCGTGCACCATGATTCACTGACCTTGACCGGCTTTCGGTTGGTGAACAGTTACCCCAACTGGGTTGGTATCTGTCACAGGCTTGAAACGATGTCAGATTCCGACAGATTGCCGGAGCTACTACGAAAATCAACTATCCCACGCTGGTCCCATCGGGATCTCGTCGAGTGTGACAATCCATTTTCTCCGACCGATGACCGACATCCAATTTGGGAAAGAGCGACTCGTACCGCAAAAGCCACACTTGTCCGGATTGACGAGCAATTCGCCACCAATCCGGATCAACATCTTCCTCGTGAATACCAGGCTCAGGTGGTTCTCTTGGCAAGATTTCGATTTGATGTCTGGTCCGAACGAACGTTATCAGTGGTCATGACAGAAACCACGGTAGACGACTATAGGCATTGGCTAAACAACTACACCGACAACTGGCTCCAGTATGCCGCCGACACCTGTCCCAACATAAACATCCGACACGACATGCGTGGTCACCTAGCCACTCAGTCACGATTCTGGGTCAATGAGGCGAATCGGCGACTTGCAAGGACAGACCACCACGGAGAATCGAGGTAAGACCGCGCTTGGGTCGATCGAAAGAAATATTTCGGATAATCTCCAAGTCTCTGGGTCTGTATGATGAACGGATGACAGGACCAACCAGCTTCACTGCTTTTCGGATTTTCAACGACAACGAACGGATTGAAGGAAGACTCGTTCAGACTTCACTCGACGAACTCACTGAGGGTGAAATTGTTGTTAAGACTGAGTATTCCGGTATCAATTACAAGGATGCTCTCGCGGCTACCGGAGCCGGAAAGATCTTGCGTCGATTTCCCCTCATCGGAGGAATTGACGCTGCAGGCACCGTCATCTCTAGCGGTGACCACCGCTATCAAGTTGGTAGTCAGGTTCTCGTCACAGGTCATGACCTCGGTGTCTCTGTCGATGGTGGCTTTTCTGAATATGTACGTGTCCCGGCTGATTGGATTGTACCGGTCCCTGACGGGTTTACAACGCGCGACGTGATGGCGATCGGCACAGCCGGCTTCACGGCGGCCTTGTCAATTATTCAAATGGAACGTAATGGATTGAGGCCAGAAAGTGGTCCTGTTATCGTCACCGGCGCCACAGGAGGTGTCGGGAGCCTAGCTGTGCACTTTTTGGCAACCCTCGGCTACGAAGTCACAGCATTGACAGGTAAGGATGATGCACATGAATACCTCCACACCCTAGGAGCCACCCATGTGAGCTTACGTGGAGAACTTGCAATGGGAACGCGGCCACTTGAGAAAGCACAATGGGCAGGAGCTGTGGACCCAGTCGGGGGAAACATCCTGGCATGGTTGACACGGACTATGAAGCCCGGCGGCTGTATTGCAAGTTCAGGTTTAACAGCAGGTGTCGAGCTAAACACGACCGTAATGCCGTTTATTCTGCGAGGAGTCAATCTACTAGGTATCGATTCCGTCCTCTGTTCAACAGACCGCCGTCATGACGCATGGCAGCGGCTCGCGACAGATATGAAGCCAACCCAATTAGAATCAATCATCCACGAAATACCGTTCAGAACCCTTCCAGAACTCATAGGAAATTTGCTCAAAGGTTCTGTCAAAGGCCGTTACGTAGTCGCGATTGGCTAGCCAACGTTAGAATCCTTATCACTCTCACCTACAGGTTCTTCGAAGTCAACGGAAAAGATGTCCGGAAGTCCGCGATATTTCTCGGCATAATCCATGCCGTAGCCCACCACAAAGCCACTTAGAAGTTCAAAGCCCACATAATCGGGTTTAACCTCGTGCAACCGTCTTTGCTGCTTGTCGATTAATACACAAATCCGAAGTGAAGCTGGCAATCGTGCCTGAATAGCTTGACACAACAATGTCATGCTTAAGCCACTATCTAGAATGTCCTCCACGATGAGCACATCCTTGCCCGCCAGCGGTAGGTCACTCGGAATTTGTATGGCTGGAGCACCGGAAGAGTCGGCACTCGTGCCGTAACTGGACACACTTACAAATCCCAAGCGCACGTCTTGCTGAAGCGCTCGTAGCAGGTCCGCCAGAAAAACAACAGCACCATTCAACACGCCCACAACTACCAGCTGACGTCCAGGATAGTCGCCAGCAATCACCTTTGCGAGTTCGGTAACACGTTTCCGGATCTGAGCTTGAGAATACAGAAGGGTCAACTGCTGTGAGCCGTCCGACGGATTCATCTGATCACCAAGAGCTGTTGCCGAACTCCCACTACTCGTGATTTATCGGAACACACTCGGCAGCAGCCCTGGTAAGTTGAGTGCTTCAGACGAAGCAGTGTCCTATTCTCCAATCACCTTGACTAAAACGCGTTTGGATCGATTTCCATCAAATTCGCCGTAAAAGATCTGTTCCCATGGCCCAAAATCAAGCCGGCCGGCAGTAATCGCAACTACCACTTCACGTCCCATAATCTGACGCTTCATATGAGCATCGGCATTATCCTCACCAGTCCGATTGTGAGCATATCTCGTGGGTGAGGCGTCAAATGGCGCTAAGTCTTCCAACCACGTCTTGTAATCCTCATGTAAGCCCGCTTCGTCGTCATTAATAAACACAGAGGCGGTAATGTGCATAGCGTTACACAAAACCAAACCTTCTTTCACGCCACTCCGGTCGACGATTGCAGCAACCCTTGCCGTGATGTTTTCGAGTGCCATTCGCCCTGACAGGCGAAAAGTCAGATATTCCGTGTGGGACCGCATGGCTGCTATCCATTACGGGTTAGACCCAGCTGCTGACTCCTGCATCCGAATCAAATTAGCTGGATTAGCATCTGCCTTAGGTACAAACTTTAACGTTCGCCCCATCACGTTATCTGCGCCGTACAAGTTGCCGTCTCCATCAACCGCAAATTGGTGTAGTTCTCGATATTGCCCAGGGCCTTCTCCGGCAATATCCCACGTGTATTCTCGGTTGCCATTGAGATCAGTGCGGACAATCTTGGGTGGCTGATTATCAGCAATCCAAACGTTGTAGCCGTTAATAATGATGTCGTTTGGAAAATCAAAGTCAGGCCAGACACCAATCGGCGCTATGTTGGGGTGATACCAAGCGGCAGCACGCGTCGTTTCGTTGAAGACCTGAATCCGACCGTTACTCCGGTCTGCAACGTAAATACGGCCGTCAGCACTGGTCGCAACCGCGTGGACACCATCAAATTCACCTCGGCCGGTACCCTTTTCCCCAAAGTGCGTAATATAGGTCCCTTCAGGATCGAACATCACGACACGAGAGTTGTCGAGGCCATCGGCAACAAGAATTCTTCCGTCGGGCATAAACGCCACATCCTGAGGGCGCCCAAAATGAGAGTCGTCATTCCCCGCAACGTCCTTTTCTCCAAGAGTCATTAGAAGCTCGCTTCCATCGTTTGAGAAAGCAAACACTTGGTGACCGGTCTCATGCACAACCCATATCCGACGCTCCGAATCATATGGGCTGATTCGAATCTTGTGGGGACCGTTTGAGCCTTCAAATAAATGGTCCCACTGGTCCCAGGTTTCCACCAAGTCGCCATTACTATCAACAATGAAGATGCAGTTCTTCCAGACCCTCGCACCTTCGGGTCGAAGCGCGTTCAGACCGATAGAACCAACGAAACCTGAAAATTCTGACGGTAATGGATCCGGCAGTCGAAACTCACCTCGCTGGATCACAAAGATCCTGTTTGGAGAATCGATTGCAACACCCGGGTGCGAGCCCCACGCATACCCATCATCAGCAAATGGTGTCATCCACTCATCAACTACATCGTACGGGCTGGGTCCCATCGGCCCACTTTCTTGGAGCAACGCCGGACTGGCGACTAAACCCGCCATAAAGACGACGGCAAGGACAAGCGCAGACGTTCGCATACAGTTACCTCCTCTTCTATTCTCTGGCCGAATATCTTACTCCGAGCCGACCGGTTTTCGAATAAATCAAGTCCAACTCTGAGACGATTGATGGTCAGATGGGTAGGTTTCTAGTCATTTCTTTACTTAGACTCGATGAATCAAGGACAATTGACTGGGTAAGTTTTGACTTCTGTACATCTCTGTATTCGCTCACAACGTCACTGCTGGATGCTCCGCATCTTGGCCTATACCTTGATTGGCGGTATGTCCTTGAGTTTCGCAGGCTCCAATGTAGAAGCTCAACAACCAACAGTGGCTTCAGAAACTACGATTACTAGTCCTCAAGAGATGGTCAACCAATACTGCATCACCTGCCACAACGAGAGACTACGGACCGCCGGCCTGGCCTTGGACAGTGTTGATGCTGCAAACGCGGCATCTCATCCAGACATCTGGGAGCGAGTTGCCACAAAATTGCGGGCAGGTTCCATGCCCCCGCCAGGAATACCGCGACCAGATCCAGCGATCTATCGCAATGTGGCTGACCTCATCGAAGCACAGCTTGACCGTGCTTGGACAGATAACCCGAATCCCGGTCGGAACAGTGCCGTTCATCGCCTCAACCGAACTGAATATCAGAACGCCGTACAAGACTTGTTGGCAGTCGATATCGACGTGAAGTCGCTATTACCGGGTGATGAGACGGCCGACGGCAGCTTCGATAACTTTGCGGATGCCCTAACAATTTCAAGAGCCCACTTGGAACGTTATCTATCTGTCGCCCGCCAGGTCAGCCGGTTAGCTACAGGTATTCCGCCGATGCGGCCTGGGGCCGACACCTTTGAGGTTCCATTACACGTCGTGCAGGATCAACGACAAAGTGAACTGTTACCTCTGGGATCTCGAGGTGGCATGGCTGTCACCTACAACTTTCCTGTCAACGGAGAATACGTCATTAGAGTCAAGTTGCGACGGCAATATCAAGCCTATCTCGTCGGAATGGGCTGGCCTCAGCAATTGGATGTTCGCCTTGACGGAAAACTACTTGAGCGCTTCACAGTTGGAGGCACCGCGACCGGTAGGCCGGCTGGAGCCAGCTACGCCGGCGACGGAGAGCCAGGTTTTGCCGGCGACCCCGACTGGGAAGAATATATGCAGATTACGGGCGACGCCCATCTCGAAATCCGTGTGGCGGTTGAAGCCGGTCCACGGGTCGTTGGCGTGTCGTTCATTCGGGAACTTTGGGCGCCGGAAGGACTTCCGCAACCGCTGCAAAGAGGTCGAGTCATTACTAACGACCAGATCTACATGGACTATGCCGCCGTAGGTTCCGTAGAGATTGCGGGCCCTTACGCCCCGGTCGGTATAAGTGACACGCCGAGTCGACGAGCAATTTTCAGCTGTCAGCCAGAAGCCAGACAAGAAGAGCGCCCGTGTGCTGAAAACATCCTCTCGAGACTGGCCCGTTTAGCATATCGTCGACCCGTAACCGAAGAAGACCTCAATCCACTTATGGAATTCTTCGAAGCCGGCCGCAATGCGGCGGGACATTTCGACGACGGCATCCAGCTAGCTCTCGAAAGACTCTTGGTTGACCCAGACTTCCTGCTGCGTGTCCATCACGACCCCACCGATCAGACTCCGGCACAACGGTCATATCCACTAAGTGACCTCGATTTGGCGTCCCGGCTTTCCTTCTTTCTATGGAGCAGCCTACCGGATGAAGAACTGTTAGCCACCGCCGAGGCCGGTGAACTTTCAACCCCTGGCACGCTTGAACAGCAGACCCGACGCATGCTGACTGACCCACGAGCCGTCCGCGCGCTCGTAGAAGATTTTTCGGCTCAGTGGTTAAACCTACGGCGTGTGGGTGAAGCAGTTGTCGACCCAAATCGTTACCCAAATTACGACGAGAGCCTCCTACTGGCCTTTGAAGAAGAAACAAAGCGCTTCGTGGCGTCAACGGTACGCGAAGATCGGAGTATCCGTGAACTCCTGGACGCAGACTACACATTTGTAAATGAACGGCTTGCGCGCCACTATGAAATCCCGGGTGTGTACGGTAGCCGTTTCAGACGGGTAAACCTAACCGACCCAAACCAACGCGGTGGATTACTGGCGCACGGTTCGATATTGACGACAACGTCGTATCCAGATCGAACATCCCCGGTGTTGCGGGGCAAGTGGCTATTGGACAATCTGTTTGGGGTACGTGTTCCGGCGCCGCCTCCCGGCGTTGATACAAACCTTGAGACGGCACCAGGGGCCGTACCGGCCTCGATTCGTGAACGACTTGAACAGCACAGGCGAAATCCAACTTGTGCCAGTTGTCATGCCGTTATGGACCCGGTTGGCTTTGCCCTTGAGAACTTTGACGTCATCGGTGGATACCGTCAGACCGACGCCACCGGTCAACCAGTTGACGCGACGGGCACAACCACGACCGGCGCCCAGATCGAAGGATTGGCAGGTCTGCGTGGACTACTCCTTGAAGAACGTGAGCAATTTCCGCGCACGGTAACAGCCAAGCTTCTTGCCTATGCCTTGGGGCGTCCGCTCGAACATTACGACCAGCCTGCCGTACGGCAGATTGTCAGAAATGCCAGAGCCGACGATTACCGGTGGTCATCGTTAATTTTTGGCATTGTGAAGAGTCCGGCATTCTTGACCCGTGCAACTCAGCTAGCAGCAAATTAAGGGAGATAGAAGTATGCCTTTTTTGACCAAAAAACCTTTGCCGCGTCGCACCGTGTTACGGGGTCTCGGAGCAACTATGGCACTCCCGCTTCTCGACGCCATGTCTCCTGCCTTTTCGGCGAAACCCAACGCAGCCACTGCGGCGACACAGCGATTTCAAACATTCTATGTACCAAATGGTATGGCCATGGAATACTGGACTCCTCAGGGAGAAGGTCGAGCATTTCAACTGTCACCAATTCTTGAACCGCTGGCCCCGTTCCGGGAACAGTTACTCGTCTTGTCTGGGCTAAAAGCTAACTGGAATTACATTCATGCGGGTGCTTCAGGTTCATTTCTAACCGGGACATCACGTGGCGGCAGGAATGAAATTGAAATTATTGCAGACGTGTCGATGGACCAGATCCTTGCGCGTCACTTCGCTGACCATACTCAAGTGCCATCGCTCGAACTCGCAATTGACCCACCGGCAAATGCCGGAGCATGCACAGGCAATCTGAGTTGTGTATACACGCACACGTTGTCGTGGAGAAGTCCAACCCAGCCATTGCCAATGGAATGGAATCCCAGAGCAGTATTTGAAACTCTTTTTGGGGACAGCGGTAGCACCGACCGAGCAGCACGCGAAAGCCGATTGACTCAACGAAAAAGCCTTCTTGATTCTGTGAACGAGAAACTGTCCGATTTAAAACGTCGACTCGGCCCCCAAGATCAACGTCAAGTCGACCAGTACAGTGAAGCAATCCGAGATGTAGAGCGTCGGATACAGAAAGCAGAAGAACAAAGTGATCTCGAGCTCCCGGCAATGGATCAACCACAGGGTGCTCCCGCCGTATTCGAGGACCACCTGGAACTGATGCTAGACCTTCAATTGCTAGCATTTCAGGCTGACCTCACGCGTGTCATTTCGTTCATGATCAGCAAAGAACAGAGCGCGCGACCCTATCCTCAAATCGGTGTTGCAGAAGCTCACCACCCACTCTCTCATCACAACGACGTGCCTGACCTCGTGTCTCACATGTCTCGAATCAACCGTTATCACGTCCAATTGTTCTCCCAGTATCTGACCAAGCTTTCGAACACACCTGATGGCGATGGAACACTTCTTGACAACGTCACAATCCTGTATGGGTCTGGAATCTCTAACAGCAATCGGCACTCCGGTGACAATCTGCCACTACTACTAGCCGGTGGAGGCGCCGGGCGTATCAAGGGTGGACGCCATTTGATGTACGCCAAAGCACCATCAATGGCAAATCTACTGGTTACTTTGATGGATAAGATGGACGTGCAGGTCGAGAAGATTGGCGGGAGTACGGGTGCGCTACCGATCGATACTCTGTCAGGGGTATAACATCGTGAATAACCGTCCAGATCCGCAAATGGAGAAAAACCCAACGACATGCGTCGTGGTTGTCCTCTGTCTGGTCTTTGTCACAACAACAACGGTCATCACGTCCGGGCAGGAGCAAGCAAACACACCTCTTCTAGTCGCCGCGAAAGAGAACATTCACAGTCAGATTCCGGCCCTCATTAAAGATGGCTCTACGGTCAATGACTCCGAAGCGGACGGCACTACCGCGCTTCACTGGGTCGCCTATCACGACAACATTCTAGCCGCCGATCTATTGATTCAAGCCGGTGCCGATGTTAATTCAGCCAACGACATGGGTGCGACACCACTCTGGATTGCCTCGCAAAATGGTAGTCACGCAATGGTCAAGACCTTACTGGGAGAAGGAGCAAATCCGAAATTGCCGCTCCTGTCCGGCGAGACGCCGCTGATGGTTGCGTCTCGGGCTGGCGCTTACTCGGTAGTAAAAGAGCTTCTCGATGAAGGAGCAGACGTAGATGCGACCGCTACTCGGGACCAAACAGCACTCATGTGGGCAGCCTCGGAACACCACGCCAACATTGTAGACGTCCTCCTAAACCATGGTGCGGACATCCATAAACGCTCGGCTGTGTGGAGTCAGGTCATGGCTGTACCGCCTCACGGGAAACTTGAGTACAACCGTGACATTCCACACGGTGGGAACACAGCGTTAATGTTTGCGGCCCGTGTGGGAGACCTGCCCTCGGCAAAACTGCTGGTTACAGCGGGTGCCAACGTAAACGACACAAATGCTTGGGGAGTAAGTGCGACGGTGTTCGCCGCACACTCTGGCTATGTCGAATTAGTTGAATACTTGCTTGACCAGGGCGCCGATCCCAACCTTGCTGCTGCGGGGTTTAGCGCTCTTCACGAGGCTGTGATGCGCCGGGATAAACGAATGGTAGCAGCACTTCTGACGCACGGCGCCGATCCAAATATCACGTTAGAAACTTGGACACCAACGCGTCGATCATCCCGCGACTACAATTTTTCGCCATCATTGATCGGTGCCACACCGTTCTGGCTAGCTGCACGATTTGCTCAACCCGACCTCATGGGACTCCTTGCAGAATACGGAGCCGACCCCTTCTTTGTGCACGAGGTGGAATACACACCTGATAGCTTAGCTGGAAGTCGAGCCGGAACGATCCGAGAAGCAACAACAACCCTCATGGCAGCAGTCGGAATGGGTGGTAGGCGAAGGCTGCGAACATGGGTGCCGCCAGACCGAAGCCAAATTGAAAACCAGGTTCTCAAATCAGTAAAACTTATGATCGAACTTGGCGTCGCCATAAATGCCGCCAACGTCGATGGACGAACGGCCCTCGATGGTGCCACGGCGCTAGGCTACGAAAGTGTGATCGATTTTCTCGTAGAGCAAGGTGCCCAATCCGGATCGATCTAATATTCTTCCTCCCGGAGAGCAATTTATGCGAACAACATTGGCAACGGCAACCGTAATCCTTGGAATGTTACATACCGCTCAAAGCTCCGCTCAACCCAATTGGCCACAATTCCGTGGTAACTCGGCAGGAGTCGTGATTGATGATCCCTCCTTACCCGAAACATGGGGCCCCCAAGAGAACGTCTTGTGGAGTATCGACGTACCAGGACGCTCTTGGAGTTCACCGATTGTATGGGACGACCACGTGTTTATTTTATCGGTCGTTAACATTGAGAATACCGAGAGTCCTCTGCGACCAATCGAAGATTACCGAGCAAGATCACTCGGGGGGGCAATGACTGCAGCAGACATCGTTGCTGCAACGGGAACGCTCCGATGGATCATTTACGACGTTGATCTTCAGACTGGGAAGATTCGGTGGGAACGCATACTGCATGAAGCAATTCCATCAGAACCGACACATCAAAAAAGTTCGTTTGCCGCCGAAACTCCGGTAACCGATGGTGAACACTTATACGTGTATCTTGGGGACATTGGTCTCTACGCAATTGATTTTGACGGCGGATTACGCTGGTCCATTCCGATGGAATGGCTACCGCGAAGAAATTGGGGTGCAGCCGCATCACCCGTAATACACGATGGGCGACTCTATCTCGTTAACGACAATGAAAATCAATCGTATGTCGCCGCGTATAACACGTCGACGGGCGAAGAATTATGGCGAACAGACCGGGAAGAAAGATCCAACTGGGCAACACCGTTCGTGTGGGAAAATGAGATTCGAACCGAACTCGTCACATCTGGCACGGGCGGCGTCCGGTCGTATGGGCTGAATGGAAATCTTTTGTGGTCACTCACTGGCATGTCGTCGCTAGTCATCCCAACCCCGTTCTCCAAACACGGCTTCCTCTACATCAATTCTGGTTACGTGGCTGATTCAACGCGACCGGTTTACGCAATCCGCCCAGGGGCGACCGGAGATATCACGCTTGCGGAAGGAACGACTAGTAATGATTATATTGTGTGGTCACATCCGCAACTAGGTTCGTATAACCCATCGTCTATCGTCTATGGCGACTACCACTACACCTTGCTGGATCGAGGCATCCTAGCTTGTTACGACGCGAAAACGGGAAATGAGGTCTATCGTCGGCAACGCATCACGGCTGGCACACTGTTTACTGCGTCGCCCTGGGCATACAACGGCAAGATTTTCGCACTGAGTGAAGACGGAGACACGTTTGTCATCAAGGCGGGTCCTGAATTTGAAGTACTCGGTCGAAACTCACTGGATGAGATGACCCTCGCCACACCAGCAATCGCAAACGGCAGTATCATTTTTCGCACGGCCTCGAAGTTGTACAGAATTGGAAAATCACCGAGTGAATAAATGTAGTCTGTACTGTGATTAAGTTCGACGTCATATCCAATGACTTCTTCGTTTATCGAGACTTCCTTACTGTGACGCCGGTCACCATTCGTCCAAATTGTTAGAAAGCTCCGGTCAGGTAATTGAACCAACTTTTCTTCGATCGCACCTGCCCATACCGTACGATGAATTGGCGGCATTGACAATATGGGACCCATACACACCTGTATACTCAATATGAGGTGCTGTCATGACGAAGACGACAGAGACATCGTCCGCCACGGTGACCAAACCGAAAGTAACCAACACCTCTGGGCGAACTATCCACCCTCTCTACACAGCCGACGACATTAGTAGCTCGACCGCCGACGAAACGGCTGGGACATTTCCCTACACCAGAGGTATTCATGCGAGTGGGTACACTGGAAAAATGTGGACGATGCGACAGTTCGCAGGTTTTGGGACACCTGAAGAAACCAATCAACGATATCAAGAACTGCTCGCGGCGGGCGGCAACGGTCTCAGTGTAGCGTTCGACCTTCCGACGCTAATGGGACGCGACCCAGACCATCCTTTTTCTCTCGGAGAAGTAGGAAAGTGCGGCGTCAGCGTCGCGTCGCTGTTCGACATGGAGACCCTCTTCGACGGAATTTCACTCCGTGACATCACCACCTCGATGACAATCAACTCACCGGCAGCTGTGATCTTTGCAATGTACCTTGTCGTCGCCCAAAAACAAGGTGCCGATTGGTCGGAACTATCGGGCACACTGCAGAACGACATTCTTAAAGAGTACATCGCACAAAAGGAATACATTTATCCGCCGCGGCCGTCGATGAGACTTGTGACCGACGTGTTCGCGTTCTGTAAGGAACATGCACCAAAGTGGAACACAATATCCGTAAGTGGGTATCACATTCGCGAGGCTGGAGCGACTGCCCTCCAAGAACTCGCCTTCACACTTCGAGACGGTATTGAATACGTACAATACGGAATCGATGCCGGCCTTCAAGTCGATGAATTTGTGCCACGCATATCTTTCTTCTTCAACGCCCACAACGATTTCTTTGAGGAAATTGCGAAATATCGTGCCGCCAGAAAACTCTGGGCTTCTGCAATGCGAGACCAATTTGGCGCGGTTGACGAGCGATCGTGGAAACTACGGTTTCATGCACAAACCGCTGGCGTCTCTTTGACATCGCAACAACCGCACAACAATGTAGTCCGAACGGCCGTTCAGGCCCTCGCTGCGGTTTTGGGTGGAACAAACTCTCTGCACACGAACTCACTTGACGAAGCTTTGGCGCTACCAACCCGCGAAGCTGCGCTGCTGGCTTTACGCACTCAACAGCTCATCGCTCACGAAAGTGGTGTGGCGAATACGGTAGACCCCTTCGGCGGGTCTTA
>CEUS01269434.1_pt1 | contig 20495 bp, 19 predicted proteins | sample 427031 | NCBI WGS metagenome assembly CEUS01 (sample SAMEA2622837, study PRJEB7988) | marine metagenome | biome: marine biome (ENVO:00000447); feature: marine epipelagic mixed layer (ENVO:xxxxxxxxx); material: "saline water (ENVO:00002010), including plankton (ENVO:xxxxxxxx)" | depth 140 m | reverse complement strand
CGTAAATGATGTTTGCACCCGCCTCTTTTCGGAGAAACCCTTCTGCGAGTAGTGCTGTGATGAAATCCCCAGAAACGAATTCACCATCACCATCAACAAAAAAACATCGATCTGCGTCGCCGTCCCACGCAATGCCCACATCCGCGTCATCTCTCTGGACTTGGCGGACAAGGTCTCTGCGGTTCTGCGCGATTAGAGGATTCGCTTCGTGTTGCGGAAAAGTGCCGTCGATGTCAAAACAGAGCGTGGTAGTTTGAAACGGTAGCCGATCAAACAGGGCCGGTGCTACGAGACCACCCATTCCACTACCCGCGTCAAGGGCGAGTTGAAAAGGACGAAGTGCGCCGAGATCAACGAATGAAAGGATGTGTTCGAGATAGTCGTCCAAAAGCTGTTCTTCACGTAAGCTGCCATAAGCAGTGGGAGTAGGAATTTGGTCCGCCAAGATCATCTCTCGAATGTCAGAAATGCCAGCGTCGCCACTCAACGGAAATGCCTGTTGGCGAACCATTTTAACGCCGTTATATTCCTTTGGGTTGTGAGAAGCGGTAATCTGGGCGCCGCCATCAAAATGGTCACGCGCGACCGCGTAATAGAGCATGTCGGTTGCTAACATTCCAAAGTCGACAACGTCAGCGCCTTGGGTCTGCGCCCCATCGATAAATGCCGCTGACAGTGTTGGTGAGGACACGCGCATATCTCGAGAGACCGCAATTCTCTTGGCCTCAAGAAATGCCACGAAGGCTCGACCAATTTGGTGTGCTAAGTCTTCGTTGATTTGACTGGGATAGAGACCGCGGACGTCGTAGGCTTTAAAGACGGTTTGATCGATTGTTTGCATGGGTATGTTGAATGCGTTTCCAGGATTGCTACTCGATACGACTATACGGACTGATTACGGAATTGTCCCCGATTACTGCTCGTGGGCCTATCACAGCGTGGTCGCCGACGGTTACTTGGCAACCTAGAATCGAACCGGTGACCGTGGCATTTACACCGACGGTTGCTCCTGGCCACAGGATGGCTCCATCAATTACAGCACCAGATCCGACTCGTGCACCTGTTCCAACAACACTGTATGAGCGTATGGCGGCGCCCGGGTCTATTTGGACTTGGTCAGCGATGAAGCAAACACCTTCCAGTTCTGCATCGGAGCTTACCGTGGCAGTTGTTGCGATATTGGAACCACCAGTGGAGCCATCAGGGAATGGATAGGATCGACACGTTCCGGTCATGATGTCGCGATGTACTTGCAGGTACTTTTCCGGTGTCCCGATATCGATCCAGTAGCCACGGTCAATGTAGGCGACGAAGGTCTCTCGGTTTTCGACTAATGACGGAAAGTATTTTCTCTCGACTGACCAGTTTGTGTTTTCTGGAATTCGGTCGAACGTAGTTGGTTCCAAGACATAGATTCCAGCGTTGATGGTGTTGCAGATGATTTGATCGCCCGAGGGCTTTTCTAGGAATTGACGGACGTTTCCGACTTTGTCGGTTTCGACTAATCCATAGGCGGATGGATTATCAACCGGTGTGAGAACGATGGTTGCCTTTGCGGCACGAGAGCGGTGAAGGTCGACAACCTTTCTCAGGTCCGTGTTTGTCAGGACATCGCCGTTAAATACAAGAATAGTGTCCTCAATGTTCCCGGCTGCAAATTTGATCGCCCCTCCCGTTCCAAGTGGCAATGGTTCCACCATATAGCGAATTCGGACGCCTATTTCTGAGCCATTACCGAAGACCTCTTCAATCGCGTTCGGTTGATAGTTTAGGCTCAAGATAATCTCGTCTATTTCAGGAAACTGCTTTAGTTGTTCAATCTGATATCGCAATAGCGGCCGGTCAAAGATTGGGACGATAGGTTTGGGTGTGTGGAGTGTGAGTGGGCGGAGGCGGGTTCCGAAACCTCCAGCGAGTAAGACAGCCTTCATAAGTAGAGATCATAACTTAGCAGCGAGTGACGGTCTGTGCTACAAGCGTATTTCTCTGACGGGTTACAATGACAGCAGTTAGTAAAGATTAGTTGATTTATGAATCTTCCAAACTCTCTAACGCTGGTGCGGATCTTCCTTGTGCCGTTTCTTGTCGTCGTCTTATTGACGAGATTCGAGGCTGTACTAATCTTTGGTTTGCCTAAAGAAATGATCGGCGCCGCCATTTTTGGACTCGGTGCTCTGACAGATTGGCTTGATGGCTATCTGGCTCGGCGGCGCGGACAGGTGACGGCACTTGGTCAGATGATGGATCCATTGGCAGACAAGCTCTTAGTCACTGCTGCATTGGTGTCGTTAGTCTGGATGGAACTAGCTGCGGCGTGGATGGTCTGGGTGATACTGGGAAGAGAATTGGCGGTGACGGTTCTCCGGAGTATTGCTCACGGGAGAGGTATTAGTATCCCGGCGTCGGTGTTGGGCAAAGTCAAGATGGGCATGGAGATTCTTGCGATCTTGCTGCTCATGTTGAGCAATCAGGTTCAGTGGTTTTACATGCTGGGCACTGTGGCGCTTTGGACTGTCTTGATCGTGGCTGTCATCTCTGGCATTGATTATTATCGTCGTTACGATCGTTTACTTTCCGATCCTAAGATCACTGATTTTGAAGTCGCCCGTAGACGGGCAGACCAGTCGTCGAGGCGAGCTGGTTAATCGGTCTTGAAAGATCACATCTCTCGGGAGTGGCGGGTTGAATCGGAGGCGTGCTCGACGGCCTTTATTCCTGATGAAATGGCCTAGGCTGCAGATGAATCGTTAATTTGAAGGCGGTTTTCAAAAAGGAACCGCGCAACAGGGCCCTAGTCTTACCTAGGGCTTTGAGATTCCACCTGAATTGAGTTAGCGCCTGACTCTGAGTTGCCTTCTGTCTGGGAGGCCAGTCTGTTTTCAATGTCGGCTATGGCCATTTGGGTGTCGGCCAGAAACACACTTTGAGGAAACTCCTCCAGTAATTGTTGGAACAACGGAAGAGCGTCTTGCAAATCTCCGTTGTTTAAGTAGGCGTCAGCCAAATAGAAGTATACGCGTTCACGGTGACTATATTGTGGGTCGGAATCCGCAATTGTTTCGAACCGATCGATGGCTCCTGGCCACCATTCGTTACGATAGTAATACTCTCCGACTAGATATTCAGAGTCTGACAAGCGGTCCTTAGCTTCTCTGAGGTATCTGGTTGCTTCTGGAGCGAATTCACTATTAGGGAACCGGTCAAAGAACAATTCGAACTGGTCGATTGTTGACAGAGTCCAGGACTGGTCTCGTTCAGGTTGTCGCATCTGGTGGTGATGGACGATAGCGAGTTTGAACTGGGCGTAGGCAGCACGAGGATGTGTCGGATAGAGCCGAAGGAAGTCTTCATATTCAGCGAGAGCAGAGGTGTATTGGGCTGCGCCGCCTTGTCCTTCATAACTGTCCGCGACGCCGAGCCTGGCATCTGCTCGAAAGTCGCTTTGCGGGTAGTTGTCTCGAACTTGGACAAAGAAACCTCTGGCGTCACCCCAATTTTCTTCAGCCAGAGCTGCTTCTCCCCGTTCGAACAATATGACGTCTCCGCCAATCGTCGCTGGAGTGATATCAGGCGGGTCTTCTCCGCCACAGGCTGAGCTCAGGCAAATGAGAGCGAGCAATAGAGTTCGTGCGGCTCGCTGCGAATAAATACCTGACAAGAAGTGAGCATTCAGGTTGTTCACGATCCTAGTTCCGGTTCCGTCTTGAGCCACTCGTACTCAGCGCGGATGCCGTCCTCCAATTCAACAGACGGAACAAAGTTTAGCTCGGATTGCGCCAGTGTGGTATCAGCATACGTGTCGCGCATGTCACCTTTTTGAGGCGCTTCGGAATTAATAATTGGAATGTTTCCAATCTGAGCGGCCATAAGTTGGATCACTTGGTTTACGGATACGCGGGATCCGCCGCCAATGTTGTATACGTTTCCAGGATGACCTTGACTGGCCGCGTTAATAGTTGCGGATACGATGTCATCGATAAACGTAAAATCCCTGGTCTGTTCCCCGTCACCGTAAAGTGTGATTGGTTGCTCTCTTTGGATCGCTCGAAGGAAGCGGTGAAACGCCATGTCGGGTCTTTGGCGGGGGCCGTAGACGGTGAAGTAACGCAGCGATACTGTGGGCACTTGGTGATTGATCCAATATAGCGAGGCTAGATGTTCCGCGGCAAGCTTTGTAACCCCATAGGGCGACACGGGCTTCACGCGAACATTCTCAGACATTGGTATCGGGGCTTCATCGCCGTAGACCGAAGAACTTGAGGCGTAAACAAATCGGTCGATAGGTCTATTGACGCACGCCTCAAGTAATACTTGTGTTGCATCAATGTTACGGAAGGTATAAATCGAAAAATCTGTTCCCCAACTTCGGCGAACACCGGCCTGCGCGGCCAAATGAAACACCTGGTTCACGTCTACCAGCAGCTCTTTCCAGTCGGCTGTAGTTATCTCAGCCTCCAGAAAATTAAACCGCGTATGCTTATGCAAGCTGGCTAGGTTGCGCTCTTTACTCTTTCGGGGATAGTAGTCCGTAAAACAATCTAGCCCGAGTACTGAATGGCCGGCTGTGAGTAGTCGCTCAGCGAGGTTTGATCCGATGAAGCCAGCGACGCCGGTTATTAGCGCGTTCATCTCAACACCGCCTGGATCTCTTGTGGCAGCCTGGATGGTTTTCCCGAGGTGTCAATAGATGCATGAACGGTTTGACCGGTTGCCAGATGAAGTTCGTCGCCTTGTCTAAAAACGTCGTAGTGGAACTGTATGCGAACTTGAGACACTAACGATCCCACGGTCACAATGCTTAATAAGTCGTCGTATTTTGCGGGCTCGTGGAATTCACAATGGGCTTCGATCACTGGCAGATAACGTCCGGCCGTCTCGAGAGACCGATAGGTTTGACCGAGCGAACGAAGAAGTTCCGATCGTCCGACTTCAAACCACACAAAGTAATTCGCATGATACGCAACGCTCATCTGGTCGGTTTCTGCGTACCGGACCCTAATCTCGCAAGAGTTCGTTTTCACTAGTCTAAATGGATTGATTGGAGAGCGTTTCAGGCTCTTCCATAGAAGCGGCCGCTTTGCGCAGCCTTTGTGTCGCCTGTGTTGAGTCATCCGCTCCGTAGATTGCGGATGCGGCTACGAGAATCTCAGCACCTGCCTTGACTATTTCGGGCGCATTTTCAGATTGAACACCTCCGTCAATTTCGATCGGCGCTCCGTTGCCTGCAGCATTAAGCAGTTGGCGAACGGCTCGAATCTTCTCAATGCTCTCGGGGATGAAAGCTTGGCCAGAGAAACCCGGATTGACGGACATTACAACCACGAAGTCAACGAGATGAGCAACTGGTTCGAGCGTCTTTTCCTGGGTTGCTGGATTGAGCGCCACCCCTGCCTTCAAGCCAAGGGATTTGATCATCTCTAAGGTTCGATGAAGGTGTGGGCATACTTCGATATGGACCGACATCATTGACGCGCCCGCTTCAGCAAACGTTTTAATGTGACGGTCGGGTTCGATAATCATGAGATGAACATCAAGCGGAAGTTCGGTCGCCTTTTTGAGAGCGGTTACTATCGGGACCCCAATAGTTATATTCGGAACGAAACGACCGTCCATTACATCAATGTGAATGAGGTCCGCTCCGCCTCGTTCAACGTCTACTACGGCTTGGGCGAGATTGCCAAAGTCAGCTGAGAGAATCGAAGGCGCTATCTGAAGCGTCATTGACTGACCTCCAGAGAGATTGACTCACCGGGAGCAATTTGAAATCCCGCTTCGGGAAATTGACGGAGAACGATTCCCGTCGGAACACCCGGATAGGGATGGTCGTCAACGACTGTAATTCTGAATCCTCGTGATCGTAAAACGGACGATGCTGTTTCATTCGCAATACCAATTAGGTCAGGCATGACGTATGTTTGCCCTCGTTCACCCCGGTTTACTAGGAGTGAAACGCGTTGTCCGGCGTTGCCAGATAGTCCGTCTTGTGCAACCACCGCATCAACCGGATAACGGCTCGACCTAATTTCTGCCAGTCCATTTAGTGAAAATGCATTGTCCTGAAGGCTACGTCTGGCAGCTTGCTCGGAGGCGCCTATCAACCCTGGCAGGGAATCGGGCGTAGAACCGGAACTGAGCCAGGTTGTGACGCTCCGTTGACTCCGAGTGGCTACACCAGGCGTCGGATCCTGTTCTGCAATTCGCCCCATAGTGATCGTTTCGTGTACCCGGCGACTTTGTTCTGTCCGCAGGTTCAACCCAACGTCATTTAGAACAACTTGTGCTTCTTCTGGCGTCAAACCTCTTAGGTTTGGAACGTCAACTTCACGAGTTTTTAGGGCCATTTGGAGGGTGAGAAGTGCGAATAGCCCGAAGGTGGCACTAAGTGCCCCGAGGAGCACCACAGCTTTACCGACTCCAAGGGCCCACTTCTTAAGGGGCGACTCTGCCGCCATTAACCATAAAATTGTAGAGGAAGTGCTTATTCCACACAAGGTTCAGGCTGTTTCGTTCTTCAGCGTGGCTGCGAAAAACGCCTCTAATCCGTCTCGATGGGGAAGTGTCCGAACGAAACCGTCTTCGTCAATCAAAGGATCGATCTGGGGGTTCATTGGTCGTTCGATGACGAATCGTGGGTTCCTTTCGAGGAACTGGCGGACGACGTGTTCGTTTTCCTCCGGTTCGCTAGAACAAGTTGAATACAGAATCCGCCCGCCGGGTTCGATCACTCGGGTTGCTTCCTGAAGAAGCTGGGTTTGCAGTGTCGCGAACTGAGCGAGGTCCTTCACGTTACGTTTCCAGCGAATGTCAGGATCACGTCGCAATGTTCCAAGACCTGAACATGGTGCATCTACAACGACCCACTGCATCACAGGCGGAAAGGGCAAAGTGCGGCCGTCCAAACGAACGACTTTCGTCGATTGGGTTCGATATTCTTTGAATTTGCTCGCGAGGAGTTTCGTCCGAGCGGGGCGAACGTCCGCGGCAACCACTAGGCCTCGGTCCTTCATATGCATGGCTGCTATGAGCGCTTTTCCGCCGGGTGCAGCACAGACGTCAAGTATTTGGCTGCCTGGTTGCGCCGTCACCAGCTCACCAATTATTTGCGAAGCCTCATCTTGTAACCAAAACAAACCTTGCGCCGCGAGCGGCGTATCTTGGGGGTTTCCTCGGGTTACGACTAGTGTATGAGGACTCCACGTTGATGGACGAGTCTCGACGGCGCAGGCAAGCAGTTCTTCGGTGAGGCGAGACGTAGAGCATTTCAGAGTGTTGATGCGCAATGAAATTGGCGCCACCGCGTTGTTAAAGACTGTCCACTTGATTGTCGCATCCGCCCCGTATCGGTCGCACCAGCGTTCCATGAGCCACCTCGGATGAGATTGGGTGATGCTCAAGTAGTCCAAGACGTCGCTTCGGTCGGTTTGTTGAGCATTAATAGGCCGAGCGGGTAGTTGCTGAGACGCCGTTTCTCGTGCGATTGTTCTAAGGACGGCATTAATGAAAGGTGCAGCGCTCTTCTTGCCCAGTTCAGGCGCCAGACTAACGGCTTCATAGACGACCGCGTATGCAGGGACGCGGTCTAGGTAAAGTAATTGATATGCAGAAAGTCGCAGCAGATCAAGAAGGTCAACGTCAATACGGTTCAGCGACCGCGAAGATGCTTTTTGGATGATGAAGTCTAGCTTGGCTCTCCATCGAAGTGTTCCGACGACGATCTCGTGAACCAAGGTTCGGTCGCGCTCATCGATCAGTTTTGGGCGGATCTGAGCCTGGGCATTCGCGAGATCTAGTCGTTGAGCCTGGACCTTCCTAAGAATTTCTAGTGCGGCGTGCCGAACCGTTGACCTCATGGTGATTGAGACTGAAAAAGTGACCCAACTGCGATAGGGTGCCCTGCTAGAAACGCACCTGTGGCAAGCGGCGCACGTCCAGGCAATTGAATCTTGAGTATTCCGAGGACGTCTGCGCCACCGGTGGCGACGATGATGCGGTCCTTCAAGACTGTGATGATTTGTCCAGGTCTTGCCGTGTTGTTATCAGGCGACGAGAGATTCATCACTTTACTCTGCAAAATAAGAAATCGAGTGCCATTTAGGTAACTATAAGCATGCGGCCACGGATGCAGGCTTCGTATTTGGTTGTGAATTTGCTCGGCCGAGTTCGTCCACTGAATCTGTCCGTCCTCCTTTGTGATTCTCGGTGCGAATGTAGCTTTTGATTCGTCTTGATTCTCTTGGGTGATATTTCCTTGCGCAATGTCATTGACACAGGAAACCAAGAGGCCCGCACCTAGTTTCGCTAGTCGTGGTTCAATGGTCTCCGTGGTGTCATCTTCGGTTACCGGAATAACTCGGTGTTGCAGCATCGGCCCAGCGTCCATTTTTTGAATCAGTTTGATGATCGTAATGCCCGTTTCTGTTTCGCCGGCCATGAGAGCTCGTTGAATTGGTGCGGCTCCTCGATATTTTGGGAGCAACGAGGCGTGGATGTTGATCGTGCCGAGTCGAGGGAGTTGCAGGACGCGATTAGGGAGAAATTGGCCATATGCCACCACGACGGCCAAGTCTGGACGCAGTTTGGCTAGTTCGTCGAGGAATTCGACGTCGTTCAGTTTCGTCGGTTGAAGTACGGGTAATTGTGAATCTAGGGCGACCTGTTTGATCGGAGAGGCAGAGAGCCGTTGTCCTCGGCCTCTTTGCCTGTCTGGCTGTGTCACGACGACTACAACAGAGTGCTCGGAATTGAGGAGTGCCTCAAGTGCGGGAACGGCGAATGATGGTGTTCCAAAGAAGACTATGTTCACCATTTCCCCAATCGTCTGAGCTTTTTTATCTTTCGTATAATCAGGTCTCGCTTGAGGCCTCGCAGATGGTCAAGAAAAAGTGAGCCATCAAGATGATCAATCTCATGCTGAAAAATGCGTGCCAAGAGTCCGGTCGCTTCCAGTTGTTGCGGCTCTCCATGTCGGTCGAGACCTCGAACTAGGGATCGGGTCGGTCTGGCTATCCGGGCTTCGAACCCAGGTAGACTCAGACAACCTTCGACTTCCAATTGAATTCCATCACGTTCGACAATCTCAGGATTGATCATAACTACGAGGTCATCACTATCTCGCCCGAATGACGGATCTGCGATAAAAAGTCGAATCGATAAGCCGATCTGAGGGGCTGCTAGGCCAATACCAGATGAGGCGTACATTGCCTCAACCATGTCGTCAATCAGTTCTTGTGTGTTACTTGTGATGTTAGTGATTTCCGACGCACGGGTCTGGAGAACAGCGGCGCCGTATTTGGTGATGGGATGTACCATAACTGAATTTTATTGCCTTTTTACGGTTTACTTGAAGGAATTGAATTGGTCACAGCTCGAGAGAGACCGTGTGGCGTGGATTAGGGTGTTTTTGAGAAACATCTGATCTTTGTTAACGATAGACTACCAACAATGCTTACTCGTCGCGGATTGTTCTTGGGCGCTCTGGCGTTACCCATGTCGACCATGGGCAGGGCCCAGTCAGCAAGCGAAGGCAGGATGCTGCTCGGCTTGCATCAGAATACGTCGAGAGGATCTGGGTACCAGGGGTCTCTTGAGGGCTGGGCGCAAGCTGGTATTCGTTGCGTTGAACTAAACGACCGCCTGTTGGATGATTTTCTTCAAAATGAATCGCTGCAGACAGCGGGAAGAGTGTTGACCGATCTTGGCTTGACACCCGTGTCGGCAGCAGCGGCATTGCCCGACCTCTGGTTGCCTGGACCAGAGAGAAATGCTTCGCTTGAAGTGTGGAGGAAGCGCTGCGATCAGTTCTCGTCTATTGGGCTTCGCCGTATCTATTCGCCGTCTGTTACCAGGCGGCCAGTCACAGCCGACGATTTCGCGGCGACGTCTGACTGCGTTCGAGAAGTAGCAGAGATTTCGGCAGAGTACAACTTGATCGCGATGATCGAATTTCTCCGTGCGTCAACTCACTTGGCAACGTTAACATCGGCTTTAAAGGTGATTCGTGATGCTGCGCATCCAAACATCGAACCGATGATTGACTTTTTTCATTTTTGGTCTGGTTTGAGCAAGCTTCAAGATCTAGACCTCTTGAATCACGGCGAACTGGGCCATGCACATTTTCAAGATTTGCTTGATACGCCGCGCGAACTGATTGATAACAATGCACGGTTGATCCCTGGCGATGGCATTGCTCCATTGGTTGCAATTATTCGGAAGCTGGCCGAAAAGGGTTACGTTGGAACATTGTCGGTCGAGTTGTTTCGACCTGAGTGGGTGCAAGGAGATCCGTTCCAGGTGGCCACAGAGATTCGACGAAAGAGTGAAGCGGTTATGCGTCGAGCAGGTGTGTTGTGATTGGGTTGTCGTTTACGAGAACACGGTTCCTGGATTGGTTGCTCGACTTGTGCGACCCAGGGACACGTTGTTTGTTGAAGGATGGATGGGACGTATAATTCAAGAGTGTGGCGCTGCAACGATGCCGAAGCCACTTGAAGTTCGAGCGGACAGCTAGATCCCATGTGGGACATGGTTAGGAGGAAGTCATGTTGAAGATCGAAAATTCGAGGTCGTTGGTTCGGATGTGTGCCAGCCTGATGATTCTCGTCGTCGGAGTCACTGCTTTTGCTGCCGCACAGGGGTCAATGAAGAACGGTGTGGCTCATCGTGACATTGATTATCTTGCTGGCGTTAACCACGCGGATGCGAAGGATACGCTTGACGTCTTTATGCCAAAGGACGCGGTCAATGTTCCAGTCGTCGTTTATTTTCATGGCGGAGCCCTTCAGCGGGGAACTAAAGCGATCGGAACCGGTTTGGCGAAACAATTGACGGCGCGTGGCATTGGTGTCGTCAGTGCGAATTATCGTTTGTCTCCTGCTTTCATGCATCCGGCACATATGGAGGATGCGACAGCTGCGTTTGTTTGGACGAAGAAGAATATTCAAATGTATGGTGGCGACCCGAATCGGGTCTTTGTTTCCGGCCATTCGGCCGGTGCTTATCTTGCTGCGCTGATGTCTCTTGATTCCACATATCTTGGCGCTCATGGGATGAAGTTGTCCGATATTCGTGGAACTATTCCTATCAGTCCATTCCTTTATGTAGAGGAGAGGGATGTTGCACCCAGTCGTGATAAATCGGTCTGGGGCACGGATGAAGCCATTTGGAAGAAGGCGTCGGTGTCGTCATATGTAGGACCACAAAAGCCACCGATGTTGTTAATCTACGCCGATGGAGATGATCCGTGGCGACGAGAACAGAACGACCGACTTCAAGCGCAACTGCTTGAGCACGGGAACGAGGTTGCTCTTGAGCAAATCATGGATCGAACCCACGGGAGTGTGAATTCAAAGATGGGTGAGGACCACGACCCAGGTATGGCCAAGGTCGCAATGTTTATTGAGGGGCATTAAAGGCGTTGGTGGATAGATGACACGTGAGCGGCGGGTGGGTGTATAGTGCCTCGTCGCTTGCGACTGATGTAAATGTTTTCTTGCCGCGGCGCAGTACGTTTTCAAATTTATTACTTAACAAGTTGCCATATTCTGCGGCCATGAATGGCTCTGCACAGGAGTGGGAGCTGAAGGATGGCAGATCTATTCCGGGTTACTCGAATGTCACCGGTGATAGGTGCGGAGGTGTCGGGTCTTGATCTCTCTGTGGCGATGGATGACTGCACTCTGGGTTTGCTTCGGGATGCGCTGTCTGAACACTTGGTGCTTTTCTTTCGAAACCAAAAACTGACCGATGAGCAACATAAAGCAATAGGGAAGCGATTTGGGAACATGCATGTCCATCCGGCGGGGCCCAAGGATGAAGAACATCTTGAAATTCTCGTCGTGCATGGAGACGCTAAAGTTAAATTTGTAGCCGGGCGTATGTGGCACTCCGATGTGTCGTGTGATGTGAACCGCCGATGGACAGCATCCTACGGGTTGTTCAAGTCCCGTCTTTTGGTGGCGACACTTTGTTTGCCAGTATGTATGCCGCGTTCGATGGTCTTTCGGAGCAGGTGCAGCGATTGGTATCTGGCCTAACGGCAATACACGAGGGAGAGCAGTATTATCGGGGTACATACGGAAGTGGCCACTTGCGCGATGCGGTACGTCCGACAGCTGAACATCCCGTAGTTCGCACTCACCCGGTCACGGGGCGACAAGCTCTCTACGTGAACGAGGGGTTTACGACTCGAATTAAGGAGCTACCTCTACCAGAGGGCGCCGCACTTTTAGCGTTTCTCTTTAAGCATTGTGCGGAACCCGCGTACCAGTGCAGATTTCAGTGGAAAGAGAACTCGGTTACGTTCTGGGATAATCGCTGCACCCAACATTTGGCTATTTGGGACTATTATTCCGAGGTTCGTCATGGTTACCGAGTGTCTGTTCAGGGGACGCGTCCCTTTTACAATCCAACCTCTCCCGGATAGAGGCATGACTTCTTACGGGTTGGTTAAGGTCGGAACAGGGGAATTATGAGTACTACTGTCGTACGAATCACAGCGGTTTTACCTGGGGTGTTACTCGCCGTGAGCGGTGTGGGCTGGTTGACTGACCCAACCACAGCGGCTGAGGGTCTCGGTATGCCGCTGTTGGATGGCATCGGGCGCAGTACTCAAATTGGTGATTTTGGCGCGTTCTTTTTGAGTGGAGCAGGCATGGCATTTATTGGTGCGTGGACGGCCCAACCCGCCTGGTTGTTGGCGCCGGCCTTATTGCTCGGCAGTGCAGCTGGGATGAGAGTTTTTGCATTTCTTGCGCATGGCGCACCGTTTGCGACGATGTTTGTAGTGGTCGAATTGGTCATGACCGGTATTTTGGTGACGTCGGCCCTTTTGCTGTCTCGGGCGGGACGACCAACATTCTGAGTCGCGCGTTCGACGACACAGTGAATGTCGAGACCCCAGGCGACGGCATTGCGGTTTCTTACGGAGGTCCGTAACATACTGATCGAGATGCTTCGAGTCGCGACAAGCGGACTAGTCGTTGTTGCTGTCGCACTGTTGTGCGCGACGACGTCCTTGGGACAGGGTAACCAGCCAGGTGTCTCCCTGACCGTCAGTGAAATTGAGGCGATTGCAAATCGTGTCCGTGCGGGGAGGAGTTTGCAGCCTACGACATGGCCGGACGGTGCCAGAGTTGCGGTGTTAATTTCGCTTGATGTCGATAATGACACGATTAACATCGCTCGCAACGAGGTGCCGTCGATTGGAGCGATGTCACAAGGTGAATACGGTGGGCGAGTAGGCCTGGAAAGGGTTGTCAACCTCCTAGACCAATTCAACATTCCGGCCACGTTTTTTATTCCTGCGGTCAGTCTTATTCTGCAACCCCAGATGGTTGAGGTGATTCAAGCGGCAGGGCACCATGAGTTCGGTGTTCATGGTTGGATTCATGAACTGAATACTTCGTTGCCCGCTGAGACGGAACGGGAGTTGGTGATCCGGGCAACGGATTACCTTGAGCAAGTGACCGGACGACGGCCTGTGGGTTATCGGGCGCCCTCTTGGAACTTCAGTCCGAACACATTAGATATTGTCCGGGCGCAGGGATTTCTTTACGACAGTTCATTGATGGCGGATGATCGACCCTATGAGCTGATGCAGAACGGAGAACCTACAGGAATCGTCGAGTTGCCGGTCGAATGGATTTTGGATGACGCCCCGCTGCTGAATCCGCGAGGGAATAGTTACACGGCTCCCAGAGACTTACTTCAGGTTTATATTGACGAGTTCGATAAGGCCTACGAGGAAGGCACGATGTTTCTTCTGACCACACATCCCCATATTATTGGACATCGGTCGCGCATCGTCATCTTAGAAGAGTTGATTACGCATATTCAATCAACGGGTGATGTGTGGTTTGCGACGCACGAAGAGGTGGCACGATATGTCCGTGAACAGGCAGGGATGTAGGGGAGCTGATCTTTTGACACTGAGACGACTATTCGCTGTTTTGTTGGTGGTGGCGGCGGTCGGCGCCTCGCAGGCGGTTCTTCGCGCGCAGAGCGAGAGACTGCATGTGGACGGACTAATAGCGCCCGTGGAGGTGGTTACCGACCGGTGGGGTATCGCGCATATCTATGCGGAGAACGAGCACGACCTGTTTTTTGCTCAGGGTTATAGTGCTGCTCGAGATCGCCTCTTTCAGTTCGAACTCTGGCGTCGTCAGGCGACAGGAACGGTTGCGGAGATTCTTGGTGAGCGTGCACTGGACCGGGACATTGGCGCACGGCTGCATCAATTTCGCGGTGATATAACGACTGAGATGCGCCATTATCACTCGAGGGGCGACACGATCATTCCGGCGTTCGTCGATGGGATCAATGCCTACATCAAGCGAACCCATGAACATCCAGACCTACTACCAATTGAATTTCAACTGCTCGGCCTCACCCCGGGACTGTGGACGCCGGAAGTCGTGGTGTCCCGGCATAACGGGTTAGTAGCCAATATCACGCAGGAGATCAACAATGCGAAGGCGGTTGCATTGCTCGGTGCCGAACGAGTGAAGGAGATTAATTACTACTTTGGCGATCCGGACCTCAGTATCGACCCCGCAATTGATGTCTCTCTATTAGACGATGACATTCTCCGTTTATATCGTGCGCATCGCCGGCGCATACAGTTTGAACCTGACGATATCGTCGCGGATCATCGGGCTGACCTGAATGCGTATGACCGATTGGCGTCTGCCTTGCCGAGTGAAATTGATTTACAGGCTGAGGATTACGATGCGATCGGAAGCAATAACTGGGTCGTGGCTGGAAGCAAAACGTTGACGGGGTTTCCAATTATGGCCAACGATCCGCACCGTGGCCAAGCCGCTCCATCGCTCCGCTACTGGGTCCATCTCGTGGCTCCTGGTTGGAATGTCATCGGCGGGGGAGAACCAGTCCTTCCCGGCGTTTCAATTGGACACAATGAGGACGGTGCTTGGGGCTTGACCGTGTTCGGGCAGGACAATGAAGATTTGTTGGTCTACGACATCAACCCGGACGAGTCGAATCAATATCGGTACCTGGGTCGGTGGGAAGACATGACCGTTATTGAGGATACGATTTCGGTGAAAGGCCAAGGAGAGATTGCCGTCAACCTGAAGTACACACGACATGGGCCTGTGTTGTATGAAGACCAGGCTAACAACAAGGCATATGCGATAGCCGCAGCGTGGCTTGATTATGGCTCGGCCCCGTATCTTGCGAGTTTACGCATGAATCAGGCGACCACGTGGGAGGAATTTCGTGAAGCCTGTAGTTTTAGTCGAATTCCCTCAGAGAATATGGTGTGGGCCGACAAACGCGGTAACATCGGATATCAGGCGGTCGGTGTGTCACCAATTCGCCCGCACCATAGTGGGTTGGTGCCTGTGCCTGGAGATGGCCGGTATGAGTGGGACGGGTATCTGCCAATTAAAGCGCTTCCGCATGTGGTGAATCCTGACCAAGGATTTTATGCAACGGCGAATAATTACACGGTGCCGGATAACTATCCGCACTGGGAAGCGTTGCACTACACCTGGGGTGACCAGATGCGTGCGGCTCGCGTGACCGAAGTGTTGGAGTCAGGACGCCACTTCACTATGGTCGACATGATGGACCTGATGATGGACGAATTGTCAGTGGCCGCGCGGAACATCGTCCCGTTGTTGCGGAGTCTTCCCGGACTTGAGGGCCAGGCGGCGGTGGCGCGCACGAAGTTATTGAACTGGGACTATGTGCTTGATAAGAATTCGGTCGAAGCCGCGATCTATGTAAGTTGGGAGCGACAGTTGAGAGAGAACCTGCAGGCGGTGGTCATCCCTGCGGAAGCATCCGAACTTTTTCGTGGCGTGAATACCAAGCGAATGATTGATTGGTTGGTCGCGCCGGATGGGCGGTTTGGAGATGATCCGATTGACGGTCGAGACCAGGTCCTTCGAACAAGTCTGACGCAAGCGATGAGGAGTCTCGAGGAACGGTTCGAAACCGATGATATGAGCGGATGGCAGTACGGTAGTGAGAAGTTTAAGCATGCGCTTATCCGGCATCCCATGAGCGCGGCAGTTAGTCCAGAGATACGGCGGCAGCTTGATGTGGGACCACTGCCGCGTGGTGGCTATGCGGGCACCGTGCACAACACGGGTTCGGGAGACAATCAAACTTCCGGCGCGTCTTTTATGATCATCACCGATACAGAGAACTGGGACAATTCAGTAGGACTCAACAGTCCAGGACAATCGGGTGACCCCGCGAATCCGCATTACCGAGATTTATTCGGGCTATGGGCTGGCGATCGCTATTTCCCGATTTTCTATTCGAGAGACAAGGTGGACTCTGTTGCGGAGTCAACGTATCACCTGATGCCGTCAGAGACCTCGAGTCAGGATGGGCTGCAGTAACGATTGAGTTCACCGCGGCGAAGTTTCTGTTGGTTCACGTTCGTCGATTGGGGCGCCCGCTAGCCATCACGTTCTCCAGAATGGGCTGATAAACCAATAATTAACTGTCTGTATAGGTCTTCTGGAGGCATCAAGTCAAGAAGGTCAGTCGGGAAACGGCTTTCGATGCGCGGACGGCTTGTAACTGAGGTAATATGGCAGTGTCACGTGCACCGGACTGGCCGACAAACGGTGAACGTACGGACTATAGGTAACCAAGAACTCTGCAAGGGAGTCGATATGAATTATCGAGGGCTTTTTGTGGGCATGATGGCATTAATAATTGGGGTGGTTATGTTTGTCCCGGTTACGGGGCAGACCGGAACCACTGAGTCGCAGGGCTGGACTGTTCCACGGACGCCGGATGGCCATCCTGATCTGCAGGGTGTCTGGGCTAATAACAGCGCCACGCCATTGGAGCGTCCGGATACTTTGTCGGATAGAGCAGAGTTGACGGAAGAGGAAGTGGCCGATTTGGCGTTGCGAGCCAGAGAGCTGTTTAACGGTGAGACCGACGCGGCTTTTGGCGACAGTGTGTTTGAGGCAGCACTGGCAAACCAGCAGGGTTACACCTCGTCTGACACGGGCACTGGTAACTACAATCAGTTCTGGCTGGTTGATCGAGAATTTGAAAATCGCACCGCGCTCGTGGTGGACCCGCCCGATGGACGGGTGCCCGCCTTGACCCCAGACGGGTCTGCTCGCACCGCTGAGCGACGGTCTCATCGGGAAGATCATCCAGCCGATTGGACCACTGATCGAAACAATTCTGACCGTTGTATCACCTACGGTGTGCCGCGTATTCGCGCGGGATACAACAGTTATTTTCAGTTCGTGCAGACTGCGGATCACGTTGCCATCGTGAAGGAGTTGATTCATGACGTCCGAATTATTCCGTTGGACGGTCGACCGCACCTAGAGGATAGCTTGCGTCAGTGGATGGGCGACTCCAGGGCTCATTGGGAAGGCGACACACTGGTGGTCGAAACGACTAACTATTCTGAGAAGAGCGACTTCATGGGGTCGTCTGAGAATTTTCAACTGGTGGAACGTTTTACTCGTGTCGGTCCAGAGACACTTAATTGGCAATTGACGTTTACTGATCCAACTCACTGGACACGACCTTGGACCGTACTGATTTCACTCAAGAAGAGCGAAGACGCGGTGTTTGAATTTGCCTGCCATGAGGGCAACATTGCGATGGAAGGCATACTGGCGGGGCATAGGTCTCAAGAGAGAGCCCAGGCAGAGCAATAGAGGTCAACACGAAAGAGAGTCGAACGGCTGTTGGTTCGTTCGTAGAAAAGCTACGAGTAAAATTACACGAGGTGTTTCGAGGAGTTGGCCTTTGACGGGAGCAACCCGAGACGACCTCACTTTTTGATCATCTAGATTGTTTCGACGATCGTCAGAGATTCGAAACAACCTCTCGTGAGTTCTAGCCGGTGCTGAAGCGAGTTGTTGTCTGTCCAATACGGCCTATGATGCACTCGTTTTGGCGTATAGCATTAGCGACAGAAGTATTGGCCGCATCAATAGCAGCAGTAGGACGATACCTGCTTCTCGGCGTCGGATTTGCTTTTCTAGGTACGTCGGTGACGTTGGCCCAATTCGAGTTAGGTGATGATGACGGAACCCCTTGGACGATAGCGATTGTTCCCTTTGTAAATACTTCCGGTGCTGCGGAAGATCAGTGGATGGGTGTTGGACTCGCTGAATCCGTCGCTGGAGGCCTGTCTCGTTCTCAAAACCTTCGCGTCTTAGAGCTTGGTCGTGTTCGTGTTACGTTCGAGCGAGCGGGTATTGATATTAGCGCCACTGAAATGGCCATCGATGTCTGGCGAGAGCTCGGCACTGACTTTATGGTTACTGGAAGCTACCAACGTCTCGGTGACCGATTGCGTGTGATGGCTCGAGTTGTTTCGCTAGAGGAAGGGGTGATCGTGAGGAGTGCTACGGTCGATGGAATGGCCGACGAGTTTTTTGATTTACAGGATCGGGTGGTTCTGGCTTTGAGCGGGAGTCGTCGCGAAGGTACGGCACCAGTTCAAGGTGACTCGTCGGTTGATTCGAGTCTCGAGATGTCGCACACGGCAACAGTTGGGCAGTTGAGCGCAGGTGGTGTTTTTGCACTTCCACCGGGAGCCCCACCAGCGCCAGTAGCTCCGGAGGTTATTACTCGAAATGAGAGTGGACAAGCCACGGTTCGCGCGGTGCGCCTGGTCGGTGAGTTTGGTTTAGATGGCGATCTCACGGATCCTATCTATGAGACTGTTCCGTCGATGAGTGGCTTTGTGCAGATGGAGCCAAATCCTGGGGAGCCAGCGACGGAGGAGACTGAGGCGTGGGTGTTTTTTGACGAAGAAAATGTCTACGTTGCTGCGCGCGCATGGGATTCGACTCCAGAATCGAACTGGCTTCTAAATGAGATGCGCCGCGACAGTTCCTATGTCTTACAGAATGACGGGATCGGATTCTCATTCGATACCTTTTTCGACCGACGCAGTTCGGTGGTGTTTGATGTGACGCCCATCGGAGGGCGGATGGACGGCCAAGTAAACAATGACGGGTCGTACAGCAGAGAGTGGAACCCTATTTGGGATTTTAGAACCGGCCGATTCGATGGCGGGTGGTCGTTTGAGGCGAGAATCCCGTTTAAGTCGCTACGGTACCGTCAGGGTTCGACGCAAGTGTGGGGGTTTGTGATGCGCCGAGACGTCATGTGGAAGAACGAGATGTCGTATCTCATTCCACTCGACCCTGGGCTTAGCCGCGGGGGACTCCTTCAGGCATCAGCATGGCCGGCCATGGTTGGGTTGGAGGCTCCAGAGGCCGGTAATCTGCTTGAGATCAAGCCATATGTAATCGGTGACGTCAATTCTGACTTTTCTCTGTCGCAAATGGCTTCAAATCAGACAGGTGGTACGGTTGGTCTCGATGTGGTCAAGTACGGTCTGACAGAGAATCTGACGGCCGATTTTACATTTAATACGGATTTTGCTCAGGTTGAAGCCGATGAACAGCAGGTCAATCTGACACGTTTTAGTCTTTTTTTCCCTGAGAAACGCGATTTCTTTATCGAGAACCAAGGAGCCTTCACATTCGGCAGCGGTGGCCGGCGGAGCCGATCCGGCGGTTCTCCAGACGCGCCGATTCTGTTCTACAGTCGACGAATTGGTTTAAGTCAGGGCTTGGAGGTTCCGTTGAGAGCCGGTGGAAGATTAACGGGACGCGCAGGAGCGTACACAATTGGGATGTTAAATATCCAGACCGGCGAAGAACCCGCGGCTGGAGCTCGGTCGACAAATTTTTCGGTGATGCGCGTGAGACGGGATTTTCTTCGGCGTAGCAGTATTGGTGCGATCTTAACTCATCGCTCGGTATCGACAATGTCGCCCGTACCAGGATCGAATTTGGTGGTTGGACTTGATACAGCATTGGCCTTTTACGACAACCTTGGGATTAATGGGTATTGGGCGAAGACAGACACCACCGGCGTTGATGGAGAAGATACAAGTTATAGCGCTGACCTTCGATACAACGGCGACCGCTATGGGGTAGCAGCCGAACACCTCTTTATTGACAAGCAATTTTCTCCTGAGGCCGGTTTTGTGCGCCGTGACGACATGCGTAAGAGCTTTGGTTCGTTTCGGTTTAGTCCGAGGCCCCGTGGACTGACATCGGTGCGTAAGTTTACGTGGGAGGGGTCATATAACTACATCACTGATGCTGATGGGATTGTGGAGACTCGTGAACCAGAGGCGCGTTTCAATATTGAGTTCGAGAATAGCGATCAGTTCAATCTAGTGCACACGCGGACCTACGATTTTCTGAAGGAGCCGTTTAGAATCGAACATGATGTCACTATTCCAATGGGCAGCTATGATTTCTCCAACACAGGGGTCAGCTATGCCTTCGGATCTCAGCGTCCCGTGTCCGGCAACTTGATGCTTGAACGTGGAACTTTTTACGGCGGCACGAAGACAACACTGGCGATTGGCGGCGGCGGGCGGTGCTTTGCATGTGGCGGTCGGGTTTACCTTAGTCCAAAATTGTCACTCGAACCCGGGGTGTCATTGAATTGGG
>CEUS01048922.1_pt1 | contig 20495 bp, 21 predicted proteins | sample 427031 | NCBI WGS metagenome assembly CEUS01 (sample SAMEA2622837, study PRJEB7988) | marine metagenome | biome: marine biome (ENVO:00000447); feature: marine epipelagic mixed layer (ENVO:xxxxxxxxx); material: "saline water (ENVO:00002010), including plankton (ENVO:xxxxxxxx)" | depth 140 m | reverse complement strand
TTTGGGGGTTTAGATTTAGGCCAACCTTCATACCACTCAATATGTTTTTCTGGAGGATTAACTATATAGTCAACCAACAAAAGGCCAGACATATCAGAGCTGTGATAACCTGCAGTAATAAGAGCTACCATGCCACCAAAACTATGCCCTACAACTACTGGATTGTTTAATCTCCTCGCCTCCACTACTCCCCAAACGTCTTTAACAAAAGTATCTCTTTCATAATATGAGCGCCAATCACTATCTCCCATTCCACTAAAGCTCATAACTACAAAATGATATTTTTTGCTTAAAAGAGCTCCAATAAATTGAAACCAATATGCATGGGCATGATTACCATGCAGCATGATTACACTAGGATTTGAGGCATCACCCCATTCCATAAAATGAACCTTTGCACCCGATACATCTACAAAACCATTTTGGTGATCAGCTTCTAATGCATCAATAAACCATTTTGGTCTTTCTTTAATTCTTTCCATGTAAATCAACCTTCCTTGTAAAACTTATTCTTTAGAGAGCATATTATAAAGAAAAAATAATTAACGTATGCCGATGTATTTATGTGATTGAAGGCTTAGATTCCATAAAGGGTTTTCAAGACAATACTGAAGAGTCTTCTGGGTATTAATTGTTCTTTCTTCTCCATCTAAGGGTTGAAGGAAAAAATTTTTAAATGGCAAATTTTGGAATTTTCTAGGATCAACCCCTTCTTGAGGAAAAACAAGCTTTAGTTCGTCTCCGGATTCAACCTTTAAAACTGAATTCGACTTAGGGCTAACAGTAACCCAATCTATATTGGAAGGTATCGGCAAAGTACCATTAGTCTCTATTGCAACTTCAAACCCAATGTTATGAAGTCCCCCAATAAAATCTTGATTTATTTGTAAAGCGGGTTCCCCGCCAGTTAAGACTACATATTTTTGTTCTAAATCTTTTGGCCAACAATTGCTTATTGCAGCTAACAATTCTTTACTATCATTAAATTTTCCACCCCCAGGTCCATCTACACCAACAAAATCAGTATCACAAAAGTTACATACAGCTTTTTCTCTATCTTTCTCTCTCCCAGTCCACAAATTACAGCCCGTAAAGCGACAAAATACTGCTGGTCTGCCTGTTCTCGCACCTTCTCCTTGTAGTGTGTAATAAATTTCTTTTACTTGAAACATTGCTAAATTGAATACTGGATAGGATCTCGAGTATTGTTTTCACTAAAAGCTTCCAGACGCTCTACACAGGATCCGCATTTTCCACAAGCTTGCTCTTTTCCCTCATAACAAGTCCAAGTTTGAGAATAGTCAAGGTTCATATCTAAACCCTTAGACAAAATCTGACCTTTAGTTAAATTTATAAATGGGGCTTTAACTTCAATAGATTCATAATTAGCTAATTTTGATGTGTTGTTGATACTTTCTAAAAATTCAGGTCTGCAATCGGGGTATATTGCATGATCTCCCGTGTGAGCTCCATACCAAACCTCTTCAAAATCTATAGAGATTGCATGAGCTATAGCTAAAGAAATCATTATCATATTTCTGTTTGGAACAACTGTAGCTTTCATTGTCTGGTCTTCATAATGACCTTTAGGAATTTCGATTTCATCAGTTAGAGCAGATCCTTTTAATAAAGGCTTTATTGCAGAAATATCTACAACCTCTAAATTAATTAAATTACTCTTACAGAAGTCCCTAGCTATACTCAATTCTTTCTTATGTTTTTGTCCATAATCGAATGATATAGCTGATACTTTGTGTTCATCGTATAAAGCTAGATTAATTAACGTAAAAGAATCCATTCCGCCTGAGTAAACTACGACAATCTTTGTCATGACAAAAAATTAAGTATTAAAGATTACATCAGTCTTAGCTGCTGATATAAAATCATTTTTATGTAGTCCACCTATCTTATGAGTCCACCAATTAACTTCTACTTGCCCCCATTCAAGTAATATAGAGGGATGGTGATCTTCTTCTTCAGCAAGCTCTGCAACTTTATTAGAAAAGCTTACAGCTTCTAGGTAATCATCAAATTTAAAAATTCTTGTTAACCTATCAATAGAATCTTGGGGCATAATTTCCCATTCGGGAATCTGCTTTAGTAATTCTTTCGACTCATCTAAAGTTACTCTGGGTGCATCAGCTCTACATGCTTCACATTTTTGTTGGGTAAGGTCTGACATAAACCTCCTTATTTTGAAATTCCGCCCTTTGTAAGTTTTGTAGGATCTAAAATCTTTTTTAATCTAGTAGCTGAAATATTAGTTTCCTCTAAAGCTACTTCCAGAATAGATCTGTCCTGCTTGTATGCTTTTTTAGCAATTTCTGCTGCTTTAGCATATCCAATTATTGGATTTAGTGAAGTCACCAGTATAGGGTTTTTATTTAAAGAAGCCTGGATAGATTTCTCATTTACTTTAAAAGTCTTAATTGCTTTATCTGCTAAGACATTCATACCACCAGTTAAAATGGCAATACTTTTAAGTAAATTGTAGGCAATCACGGGAAGCATAACATTTAACTGAAAATTCCCAGACTGAGCTGCAACAGTAATAGTAGTATCATTTCCAATAACATCTGCTGCTACCATTGTTACTGCTTCAGGTATAACAGGGTTAACTTTACCTGGCATTATGCTACTCCCTGGTTGGATAGCTTTAAGTTCTATCTCTGAGAGACCAGACAAGGGCCCACTATTCATCCACCTTAGATCATTTGAGATTTTCATTAGTATGATGGCAAGATTTTTTAATTCTCCTGAAACTTGCACTGCAGTGTCTTGACTACTCAATTCATGAAAGAAGTTTTTGCTTGGGACTGCTTTGCACGATCCGCCACTTAATTTAGAAAGCTGTTTAGCAAATTCCTTTGCAAATCTTGGATGGGCATTTACTCCTGTTCCTATAGCTGTCCCCCCCATGGGCATTTCTAATAACCTTTTCTCTAGAAATAGGAATGTCTCTTTTGAATTTTTTAATTGGGAAGACCACCCTGAAAGTTCTTGGCTAAAATCTATGGGCATAGCATCCATAAGATGAGTCCTGCCTGTCTTCACCAAATCTTCTAAACTTTGCGCTTTTTTATCTATATTGGTTATTAATTTATCTAAAGCTGGATAAAGTCTTTTAGTCAAATCTATATGAGCGCTTACTTTTATTGCTGTAGGTATAACATCATTGCTGCTTTGGCTCATGTTAACGTCATCATTTGGGTCTATGTCTAGTCCGCTAGATTTACTCGCTAACTTAGCTATCACCTCGTTGGCATTCATATTTGAGCTCGTTCCTGAGCCTGTTTGAAAAACATCTAAGGGGAATTGTTCATTATGCTTGCTTTGCCAAACTTCTTTCGCGGCCCTTGATATGGCATTTGCTTTCTTAGAAGAAAGAAGACCTAAGTTCTTATTTGCTTTAGCAGCTGCATCTTTGATTATTCCCAATGTATCTATAAAAGAGTTAGTAAAAGGGAAATCCATCTTAATTCCGCTAATCGGAAAGTTGTCTATTGCTCTTTGTGTTTGTGGTCCCCACAAAGCATTGAAAGGAATTTTTACCTCTCCTAAAGTATCCTTCTCTATTCTGTAACGTTTCTTAGGCATAACTTCCTATAAAGAGTCTATATTCTATCAAATAAGATTAACATTTAACGATAAAGCTATCAGAAGGTATAATTTAGAAATAAGAAAAAAAATGACTGAAAAGAAACCAGATTTTATAGATGTTACGTTGGGTAAGATCCCACAGAAAGAAAAAGGGGCTCTAAGTCCAGTTGAATGCAAAACAACTGAAGAATTAAGAAGACATCAATTAGAAAGACTAGCAAGCGGTTTCAGGTTATTTGCTCATTTTGGATTTGATGAAGGTCTAGCAGGACATATAACTTTAAGAGATCCTGAATTCCCTCATTATTTTTGGGTAAACCCTTTTGGAGTTCATTTTGAACAAATACGTATTTCTGATCTGCTTCTGGTTAGTAAAGAAGGAGAAGTGGTACAAGGCGATAGGCCTCTGAATACAGCTGCATTTGCTATCCATTCAGCTTTACATAAAGCTAGGCCTGATGTTAATTCTGCTGCTCATTCTCACTCCATGTACGGTAAGACTTTTTCATCGCTGGGTCGCCTTATTGAGCCAATAACTCAGGATGCATGTGCTTTCTTTGAAGACCATACTCTTTTTGATGATTACACTGGAGTAGTTTATGAGTCTTCAGAAGGAGACAGAATAGCAGAAGCTCTTGGAGATAAAAAAGCAGTTATCCTAAAGAATCATGGTCTTCTAACTACTGGAAATACTATAGACGGAACCTTATGGTTGTTTCTTTCTATGGAAAGATCTTGTCAATCTCAATTAATGGCAGAAAGTGTTGGTCAAATGGAAAGAATTCCAGACGATGTTGCCAAACTTACCAAAACCCAAGTAGGAACTGACATGGCTTTGTGGGCAAGCTATCAACCACTTTATGACCTGATGTTACAAAAAGATGATAGTTTTCTTAACTAAACCTCTTCAATGAAGTTAAGAGTTTAATCCCTTAATAGCTCCTCAACTTGCCAAAGAGTATCCTTTCCAAAGAATATTTCTTCTCCAACAAAAAAAGTGGGAATACCAAAAGTTCCTCTATTCACAGCCTCTTCTGTATTGGATATCAGTTGAGCCTTGATCTCAGGATCTTGCATTTGTTCCATTAATCTTTCTGCATCGAAGCCAGATTCAGTGAGAGCTTCTTTGATTACAGCTGGATCATCCATTTTTTTAGGTTCCTCCCACATATGCTTAAGGACTTCATCAATATATTTATCTAAATACCCATCCTTTTGCGCTCCAACTGCTCCCCTTATTATTTGAAGTGAAATAACTGGAAAATGTGGATTCATTTTAAATTTATCTATTCCATGTCTTTCTTGAAAGCGCTGCATTTCAATAGATTGATACTCATTTTTATTCATAATTCCAAAAAAAGCTTCCATTGGAGGTTTGTTATTTGTGGCTTTAAAAATTCCTCCTAAAAGAACAGGGATATAATTAAACTTGGCACCGGTTCTTTCCTCTATACCTGATACAACTTTATGACTTAAATATGCATTTGGACTTGCAAAATCAAAATAAAAATCAACTTGTTTAGTCATTTATTACTCCTTTTATTTATTCTTCTTCTCGCATTATTCTAGAATCCATATCTTCAAACTCTTCTACTAATAGAGAATAATCTAAATTCATACAAGCTCCTTCAGCAAAATCATTAAAGACTTCTTCAGAAAACCCACTTCCATCAGAATAAGAAATGCCGAATAGCGTTTCACATTTATCTTGCATATGAAGTCTATCGTCATTTAGTAATTTTGAAAGGATATTTTCTCCAGTATATTCATCGTTTGACATAAAGATTCCTTTATCATTTTCTGAATCAAAGACTATATATTTTTCTTCATTGCCTAATGACCAGGATTTCCATTCTGGCAAATCCTGTTTTCTTCCTTTTCCTGGATTACCTGTATAAGCGAATTCACCCCAATAAGACATGATTTGTCCAGAAAGTTTTTTAGCAGCTGGAAAAGCATCTTTCCCTACAATGAAGGTTCTAACAATATTGTTATCCAGAGCACCTCCCATAACAAATATGATTTCGAGAGCATGAGCAGCACCATATAGCTTAGAGTAATCCATTCCATTAAAGAGAGGGAGTTCATCCCAATCAAACCTGTAAACGAAAGTTGATTTATGGCCTGATTCAACTAATTTCCTTGCTGGAGTATCAGCTGCTCTTCTTTTCCAATCTGCTGAGCCATAGTAGCTAACTGCATCATAATGTTCTGGTTCTTTTATTAAAACAGGCATATTCCCTATAAAAGAAAACACACCTGAAGCTTCTTTCCATTCTACAAATCTAGGATTCAAGGCATTAAAAAATTTACTTTCATCCCTATTAGTTCCAAAAATCACTGGTACTCTTTTTAAAGAAGGGTTTTCGAATATCTCATAGATACCACGTTTTGGTATAACGTGTCCATCAGGAAAAACTCTTGTCATTCCAGATCTTTTAGGTGAAGCTTCTCTGTATGCACTTAATAAAGATTGTGGAGACTGTTCTCTTAAGAAAGACCTAATCTCCTCACTCTGCATATCTTGTTGAATTTCTCTGGCCAATTCTAAATCTGGTGCTTTATTACTTGAAAGAAGGATTTGATTAATAACCTCTTTAGAACTAACTGTACCTGCTATTCCATCACCTATGAGGTAATTTTCCGCGTCTTGTATTGATGAATGCGAAACGAGCCCACTTTGAACTATAGCCTTATGAAACAGACCTTGAGCTAAAGGTGAAGAAAATATTGCAGCGGTATTATGACCTCCTGCTGATTCTCCAAATACAGTTACATTATTTGAGTCTCCTCCAAAATTTTCTATATTTTTCTTTATCCACCGAAGGGCCATGATTGAATCAAGTGTCCCATAATTCCCTGATAAGTCTTCTTTTGTTGCATTGTCTTCACTGAATGCGGGGTGTCTAAACCAACCAAGAGGACCCATTCTATATTGTATGGTTACAACAATAACTTGTTGGCTAGCAACTAATAGACTTGGATCATAAGTATCAGCAGCTCCAATGACATTACCCCCTCCATGAATCCACATCATAACCGGAAGTTTTGTATCAAGTGAAGACACCTCTGAGCTTTTGAACCTAGGACTCCAGATGTTTAAATACAAGCAGTCTTCAGAACCTATCCAAGGTTCTTTAGTATCTTGTCTTAAAGAAGAAGGTTGGAAACAAGCTTCTTTAAATTCAAGAGCTTTAAGTACTCCTTGCCACTTCTTAGCTTCCCTAGGGGCTTTCCACCTCAGCTCTCCAACTGGAGGCTGAGCGAACGGCACTCCTTTCCAAGAAAAGGTCTTATTTTCGTCTTTATATCCAATTACTTCCCCTTGTTCAGTTTGCCTCAAAGATTCCTTAGCAACGTTTTTTGAACAACTTAGAAAAAAAATTAGAGTTAAAAAAATAAAAATCTTTAGAACTAGAATTTTATAATCGCTCTGGAATGTAGTTTCACTAATCATTACCTAAGGTCTTATCGTCCTTTTTTTGATACCTAAATCTTGATGTAAATTCTTATAAACACTATCTACCCAATCACAAAGTAATGGCCTAGTGTCTCTAGGATCTATTATTTCTTCTATTCCGAACATCTCGGCTGTTCTGTATGGAGATCTTACCCTATCAAGAGATTGTTCTATCTCTTTTTGCCTTGCTTTTGGATCACTACTTGATTCAATATCTCTTTTATAAGCTGCCATAACACCTCCTTCTATAGGAAGAGAACCCCAATCACCGGAAGGCCAAGCATATCTAAGGTTAAGAGAATCTGAATTACCATGACCTCCTCCTGCAACCCCAAAAACCCTCCTAACTATAATCGAAACCCAAGGTATAGATGCTTGCCATACAGCGTACAGAGCTCTTACACCATATCTTATTACACCTGATTCCTCAGCCTGCAAACCTATAAGAAAACCAGGATTGTCTACAAAATTAACGACAGGTATGTTGAAGGTGTCACAAACATCAATAAATCTTGTCATTTTTTCAGAAGCTTGTGCTGTAACTGCACCTCCATCAAAGTTACAATCATTCGCTAAAATACCTACTGAATAGCCTGATAATCTAGCCAATCCAGTTACTAAAGACTTACCATGTCCTGACCCTATCTCAAAAAAACTCTCCTTATCTAAAACCAAGCTTAATATATCTCTTATTTCATAAGGGGCTTTTCTATCCTTAGGGATTATCGATACAAGATCTTCTTCTTTTCTATCAATTGGATCATCGGTTTCTTTTCTTGGAGGGGATTCCCATACATTGGGGGGAAGGAATGAAAGAAATGTTTGAATTTGTTCAAAAGCGTCTTCTTCACTTGATGCTTCATTATCAACAGCACCTGAAGTCGAGGTATGAATCTTACTGCCTCCAAGCTCCTCTCTCTCCATCTTTAACCCAAAAGCTCTCTCAACAACAGGAGGACCAGCTACAAACATTTGACTAGTTTCTTTGACCATAATAGAAAAATGTGAGGCGACAACTCTTGCAGAACCTAAACCTGCGACTGAACCCATACAGGCTCCAACAACAGGGACCATACTTAATAACCTAACGATATTTTGCCAACCTGGAAGTCCAGGAACATATGTAGCGCCCATAGTTTCAAGAGTTTTAACACTTCCTCCACCTCCACTACCATCCACCAAATTTACTAAAGGTATTCTCAAATGTTCTGCTAATTTAAGACTATAAAGGAATTTATTTCCTATTCTTGCATCAGCAGCTCCTCCTCTTACTGTAAAGTCGTCTCCTGCTACTACTACTTTTTTTCCTTTTACAGTCCCTCTACCAAAAATAAAATTTGAAGGAATAAAGTCTTTTAGATTGCCATCCTCATCGTAAGAAACCTTTCCAGTAATTTCACCTGTTTCGTGAAAAGACCCTTCATCAAGAAGCAAATCTATCCTCTCTCTTACTGTTAACCTTCCCTGAGTATAGTGCTTTGCTATCCTTTCAATGCCTCCCATTTCCTTAGCATAGTCAGCTCTTTTCTTCTTCTCTTCTAGATCTTCTTCCCAAGTCATAATTATCTCTTTCTGAAATTGATAATATTCTTACTCACAAAAGCTTGCAAGGTTTATGCATCTTACGTAAATTAAGTAAAAATTGGAGGAAAAAATGCAAATTGCACCTATACCCACGCTTTCTGATGAAATTAATGATATTAGATTAAGAACTGCCGACATTGTTGCAAATAGAATAATTCCTAATGAAGGAGAAATTTATGCTGGAGGTGACAAATCAGCAAAATTAAGGAAGGAAATAAGAAAAGAAGTAAAAAAGCAGGGTCTTTGGGCTCCTCACCTACCGGAGGAATATGGAGGAATGGGTAACGGCTTTCTTACTCATGCTTATATGAATGAAGTCTTAGCCTGGTCTCCTCTTGGAAACAGATTATTTGGCGTGATAGCTCCAAATTCTGGAAACCAAAAGATTTTAGTTAAATACGGTACTGAAGAGCAAAAGAAAAAATGGCTTATTCCTCTAATTAATCAAGAAATGGAGTCCGGTTTTTCCATGACTGAGCCTGACGTTCCCGGTTCTGATCCTAGATCTCTTCAGACAAGTGCTGTTAAAGATGGAGACGAATGGGTTATAAATGGCCATAAAATTATGACTTCAAACGGAAAAAGAGCAGATTTCTTAGTAGTAATGTGCAGAACTGAAGGCGACGACGATGATGAAGGAAATGCTAATATGAAAATGACCCAAATTATCGTTCCGACTGATACTCCAGGAGTTGAAAGAATTAGATCTGTTCCTATTTGGGGCCATACAGGTGGGGATCACATGGAAATAAAATACAAGGATGTCAGGGTTCCGCTAGATAATGCTTTAGGTGCTAGGGGTTCTGGACATCAGGCTGCTCAAGATAGACTGGGAGCTGGCAGAGTCTATCACTGCATGAATACTATTGGTCAGATGTGGAGAGCTTTTGACATTATGGTTCGTTACTCTACGGAAAGAGAAGTACACGGAGGTAAATTAGAAACCAAGCAGTTTATTCAAGGTTTTATAGCAGACTCATATATAGACATTCAAGCAGCTAGGCTTATGACCATTCATTGCGCTGAAATTATGGACAAAGAAGGTGACTCAAGGGTTGATATTTCTGCAATTAAAGTTTTTGTTCCTGAAGCAGGAAGTAGAGTAGTAGATCGAGCAATACAAATACATGGTTGGAGAGGCGTATCAAGTGATCTACCTCTTGCTGGAATGTTCCAAGGCTTCAGAACTTTAAGATTAGCTGATGGACCGGATGAAGTTCACAGAATATTGATAGCTAAACAAATCTTAAAGAAATACCACGATGGTCTTTCTTGGGACTTTGGTGTTTAACTCTTGTCCATAGGTATTAGTTTTACTGTTGAAGTAGCTGTGGCTACTATGGAATCTCCTTGAAACAGGTCGCTTGCTAAAAAACCTGTACTTCTTCCTAACTTGGTTATTCTTGAGATACTAAGGAGTCTTCCTGGGCCTGCTGATTTCAAGAAGCTTACATTTATATCTAAAGTTATTGGATTTATTTTAAAGTCTAATAAACCTATAACTAAATGGGCCATAGGAGCATCTAACATTACCGTAATAAAACCGCCTTGAATAATTTTACCCCCAGAATGACAAAATTCTTTTCCCACATCAAATTGCATTTTTAATTCAGGTGGAGAAGAATTAAAGTCTTTAACCTCTCCCCCAAGAATTGTTAAAAAATCTGCTCTTCTTGATCTAAGTAATTCTAAAATATCCTTATCAGACATAGATGTCTTTATTAAATACTATAACCTCCATCTACAGCTATAAGTTGACCCGTAATGTAGCCAGATTCCTTTGAAGCTAGGAAAACAACTAAATCAGCAACCTCCTCTGGTTTACCGAAACGTTTAATTGCTAGATTCTGCAATACCGCCTTTTCCCAATCTTCGTCAAAGAAACTGTCTTCTTCTGCTTTTAATCTTAAGAAAATTCCTGTCTCTATTATTCCTAAAGCAATACTATTTGCTCTTATATTATGTATTCCTTCTTCTTTAGCAATACCCTTTATGAGAGATTCGATAGCCGCTTTAGGAGCAACAGACAAAACATCTCCTGGGGGGTATCTTAGAAGACCCGCAGAACTAATAAAGATATATGAACCCCCTTCTTTTCTTAATTGTTTTAAAGAAGAAGCTACTAGATTGAAGAACCCATGAACATCTGAATCTATAACTTCTTTCCAAGTATTCGTATCTATCTCAGATATCATTTCTTGGGGAATATCAAAGCCGGCGGAATTAACCACTGTATGAATAGAAGAATTTTCTGTTATTAAAGTTTCTACTAGTTTAGCTATATCTTTAGAATTACGGATATCCAGTTCATAAGCTTTACATGCTTCTTCTTTCTTATTCAAAGAATTACATAAGCTTTCAGCAGCTTTTTTATTCTTAAAATAAGTAATAGCAACTTTACTTCCAGCCATTACTAAGCGTCTAGCTACCATTGAACCTATACCACCACTACCTCCAACAACTAGAGCTATACCGTTAGGAAAAGTTAAAGAGAAACTCATTTTGCTATTTTGACCTGATAAAGCATTTGAAACAAGGTCTTTGGTGGTAGATGAAACTTCATAGCGCCCAACCAAATAAAAAGAGTTTCATCTACCAAAGAAAAGCAGGGCGGGGAAAGAAAAAGCTTTTCAGCTAAAAAGGTGATTACCACACCCTGCTTAATAATCAGAGGATTTACCTTGGAGAGGTTTTTCTGGGGAGAAATTTGGAATCCCCTGATATCATTTTTAATTATATCAATGTATAAATAATATGTATAGTACTTTTATGAATAATCTTATGGTCGGGGCGGCCGGATTTGAACCGGCGACCACTAGACCCCCAGTCTAGTGCGCTACCAGGCTGCGCCACGCCCCGAAGTTTAAAGAGTCAGTTAATGTTATCAAGATCTTTAAGAATATCTTTAAGCTCTCTTATAGTCTCTTGATTAGAATCTTGAAAATATTTTTTTTCTTTTTGAAGGAGGTTCTTCTTTGCACCTGATATCGTTAGTCCTTCAGTATACAAAAGGCTTCTAATTCTTCTTACAAGGAGGATGTCTTTTCTTTGATAGTAACGTCTATTACCCTTCTTTTTAACAGGACTTAGGTCTTTAAATTCCTTTTCCCAAAATCTTAGTGTATGAGTTTTAACTTTGCATAAATCAGCAACTTCACTAATAGGAAAATAATCTTTATCTGGAATGGGTAGAAATTCACTCACCATCATACAAAGAAGTTTGTTTTCTTAGCTTTTGACTTGCTCTAAAAGCAACAACCTTCCTAGCGGAAATTACTGCAGATTCACCTGTCTTTGGATTTCTTCCTATTCTTTCATCCTTTTCTATAAGATTAAAATTACCAAAACCGGCAAGTTTTACATCTTCATTCTTTTCAAGAGATAATATTATTTCCTCTAATAAAGCTTCTAGCAATTCTTTAGATTCTCTCTTATTTAAACCTAGGGTTATGTGGAGGTTCTCTATAAGATCTGATTTTTTTATTGTGTTTGTCATTAATCTCTTAGCTTTGCTCCCAGTTCTTTAGAAAGACAGCTTACAATCTTTTTTATATAAACATCAACTTCCTTATCTTCAAGGGTTCTTTTTTTAGATTGCCAAGTTAGGGCAAATGCTAAACTCTTCTTCCCTTTTGGTATACCTTTACCTTCGTAAACATCAAAAACTTCAAGGTCTACTAAATTTTTTCCAGCATTTTTAGAAATTAAGCTTATTAATTTAGAACTTTCTAGTTGATTGTCGACAACGAAAGAAAGATCTCTGTGTATAGAAGGTTGTCTAGAAAAATCTTTAAATCTTTTTGAGATATCTTTTTCTAAACTTTCAGCTAATATCTCAAATAGATATATATCTTCTTTTAAATCATATCTTTCTGATATTTTTGGATTTAAAGATCCAATAACTCCTATAGTATTTTTTTTACTCTTTAAGTTTATGTTTGCTGTCTTTCCAGGATGAAGAAAAGGATGTGAACCCTTTTTAAATTCTATTGGTTGGGTGTAAAAGGAGTAAACAGCTTCTAGATGACCTTTCAAATCAAAAAAGCTAACTGGTCTAGGTTTTTCAGACCATAGAATTTTTTCTTTATAGCCAGATATTAATCCTGAGATATAAGTTTTTTCTTCTACCCCAGTTTTAGATGTTTTCTTATAAGCTCTTCCCAGTTCTACTATCTTACAGTCCGTTGATCCTCTTTTTGAGTTATAAATAAATGTTTGTAAAAGACCTGGTAGTAAACTCGGTCTCATAACTGACATATTTGAAGAAATGGGATTAGATACATAAATTAAAGAATCTTTAGGTGAGGAAGATCTTGCACTAATTTCATCAATAAATGAATAGGTTATAACTTCGTTGTAACCAAAGGAAAGGAATGGCAATTCATCTAAAGATAAAACTTTATTATTATAATTTTTTCTCGGTAGAGGCTTTAGAGACTCTGGAGAAATTTTGTCATAACCTTTGCATCTAGCTATTTCTTCAATAAGATCCATTGCTATAGAAAGATCAAACCTCCATGGAGGCACATCAGAGGTAATCTTATTGGAGCCCTTCTTAGTCTTGGTGGTTATGCCCAAGCTTCCCAAGGTATCCAAAATATCTTTTTTTGGAACTGATGCTCCTAAAAGTTTATTCACCTTAGAGCTATCCAATGAGATTAACTTTTTTTTTGGTAAATGATTTTTCCTTACAGCTTCTTGAATAGGTCCAAAAAAACCACCTAAGTGTAATTTTATAAGACTACTAGCTCTTTCTATTGCAACTTTTTGTAAATTGTAATCAACACCCCTTTCAAATCTCATTGAAGCATCGGTCTGCAACCCAAACCTTCTCGCTTTACCTCTAATTATATTTGGTTTAAAAAAAGCACTTTCAAGAAGAATTGACTTCGTTTTAGTGCTTATCCCTGATTCTTTCCCACCCATTATTCCTGCAAAAGCTATAGAATTCTTCTTATCAGATATAACAAGGCAGTCTTTAGTTAACTTAATCTCCTCCTCATTAAGTAAAGATATCTTCTCTCCTTGCTCTGCAAATCTAACTTCTATATCACCCTGTAACTTGTCTGCATCAAATGCATGAAGGGGTTGTCCTAATTCTAATAATACATAGTTGGTTATATCTACAATAGGATCAATAGACTTTATTCCGCTAAGTTTCAATCGTTCTTTAATAAGAGAAGGAATTTTTTGATTTATATTAATTTGGTCTATATATCTTCCAACATATCTGGGAGCAGCTTCATGAGTCTTGATCAAGAAAGGGCTTTTGATCTGTTCTTTTATACTTTTAACTCTAGGTAATCTCAATGGAATCTTATTTAAAGCTGCTATTTCTCTAGCTACTCCCAGAATACTAAAGCAGTCTCCTCTATTTGGAGTTATATCGAGCTTCAAAATTGCATCTTTTCCTGATAGAGAAGACTCAAAGTATTTTAATTCTTCTACTTCCAGGCCCAACATAGTTAATTGTTCGCATAATTTGTCTGCTGGAGTTTTAATTTCTACGAACTCTTTAAGCCAATTTATTGTGACCAACATGATAAATCTAAAACTGCTTTAAGAACCTAAGATCATTTTCAAAAAAATATCTTAAGTCCTTTATTCCATATTTAAGCATTGCGATTCTTTCTGGACCTAGTCCAAAAGCGAATCCGTGATTTTTTTGTTCATCTATACCACAATTTTTTAAGACATTAGGGTGAACCATCCCACAACCCATAATCTCTAACCAACCTTTCTTCCACTTTATATCGACTTCTGCTGAAGGCTCAGTAAAGGGAAAATAAGAAGGTCTAAACCTTAACTCCACTTTCTCCCCAAAGAAATCAATAAGAAAATCTTTTATCAAGCCTTTTAGGGTTGCAAAAGAAGCACCCTCTTCAACTACTAAACCTTCTATATTATGGTACATAGGGGTGTGAGTTAAATCTGAATCCTTTCTGAAAACTCTTCCTGGACAAATCATCCTAATAGGAGGTCCTTTCTTCTGCATAGTTCTAATTTGCACTGGTGAAGTATGAGTTCTAAGTAACCTTCCATTTTCAAGGTAAAAAGTATCATGCATATCTTTAGCTGGATGATCTTCAGGTATATTCAGGGCTTCAAAATTATAATAATCGGTCTCAATTTCAGGTCCTAAAACGACTTCGAAACCTAAGTTAGTAAAAAATTTACTAATATCTCTAATTGCAGAACTAACAGGATGAAGTGTACCTAAAGTTACCTGTCCTCCGGGTAATGTTATGTCTATACTTTCAGATGTTAATTTATCTAAAGAGGAATTTTCTTTAAATTGTTGAGCTCTAGTTAAATATGCATCTTGAAGTTCTACTTTCAGAAGATTTAAAGATTTGCCTACTTTTTTTCTTTTTTCTATAGGTATAGAACTAAGCCCCTTTAGTAAAAGATTTATTTCACCTTTTTTACCTAAAAGATCTTTATGTATCTTAGATAGCTCAGATAAATCACGGGATTCTCTAAGCGTTTTTAAAGCTTTTTTTCTTATCGTAGAAATTTTCATTTAACTCTTTTGCTTTAAGATAATTAGAAACATCATTATAGATAGAATGAGCTTTAGTGGGAGAATTTGATAGAGAAATTTTTTTTAAGCAGCCAATTGCTCCTTAGCTTCGGCGACAATTAGACTAAAAGCTTCTTTATCATGAACAGCAATATCAGCTAAAGTCTTTCTGTCGAGAGAAATATTGGCCTTTTTTAATCCAGCAATTAATCTGCTATAAGAAATACCATTCTCTCTCGCTGCTGCATTAATTCTTAAGATCCACAAAGACCTAAAGGTTCTTTTCTTTTGTCTTCTATCTCTATAGGCATACTGTCCAGCTCTCATAACTGCCTGTTTGGCTACCTTAAAGGTTCTGCTTCTGGCACCTCTATATCCTTTAGCCCGCCTTAAGATCTTCTTATGACGCCTTCTGCTTTGTACACTATTTTTAGTTCTTGACATAATTATCTATCTTAATTTTTTTTCCTTAACATCCTTTGAACAAGCCTATCATCACCTCTTGAAACTGAAGTTGTTCCTCTAAGTTGTCTTTTTCTTTTAGTGGACATCTTGGTAAGTATATGACTTTTATTAGATTTTTTTCTTTTAAGTCCACTTCCAGTGACTTTAAATCTTTTTCTTGCTCCACTATGTACTTTAAGCTTTGGCATATTTTCCTTCTATTTTTTACTTGGAACCATCATCATCACTAGCTGACGTCCTTCTAAGGTTGGAAATTGTTCTACCTCTGCGGTATCTTCCAAGTCTGTTTCTACTCTTTTCAATAAATCTAAACCTATTTGTTGATGAACCATTTCTCTTCCTCTAAATCTCAATGTTACCTTAGCTCTATCCCCATTCTCTAAAAAACTTTTTATTTTATTAACCTTAATTTGATAGTCATTCTCTTCAGTTACTGGTCTAAACTTTATTTCCTTTATTTGGATTCTTTTCTGTTTCTTCCGAGAAGCTGTTTTTTGCTTCTTGGATTCAAACAAGTGTTTGCCATGATTCATGAGTCTACAGACTAATGGATCTCCTTCCTTAACCATCTGAACTAAATCTAGTGATTTCTCTTTTGCTATCTTCAGAGCATCATTAAGAGGGATTATCCCTAGCTGTTCGCCTGATTCTCCTATTAACCTAACCTTGTTAGCCTTAATTCTTTCATTTATAGCAAGTCTTTTATCAGACTTCTTTTCATATCTTCTATTTATTATCTATTCCTCCTCTCTATTTTTTAGTTTCTATCTCGTTCTTTAAAAGAATACTAAAGTCTTCTATAGACATTGGTCCTAAATCCTCTGCCCCTCTAGTTCGGACTGAAATAGTATTATTTTCTACCTCTTTATCTCCTACTACTAGAAGATAAGGTGTCCTTTGAACAGAGTGGTCGCGAATTTTATAAGTGATCTTCTCATTCCTCAAGTCACTTTCGACTCTAAAGGCATTTTTTATTAAAGATTCTTTTACCGAAATAGCATATTCTTTATGTTTATCACTTATATTTAAAACCACAGCTTGTACAGGAGAGAGCCAAGTTGGGAAGGCACCTCCGTAATGTTCAATCAGGATTCCTATAAACCTTTCAAAGGAACCTAAAGTTGCTCTGTGCAACATAATTGGTGTTTCTTTATTACCTTTCTCCGTTATATATTTTGCACCCAATCGTTCAGGCATAGAGAAATCTACTTGTATAGTGCCACACTGCCACACTCTGTTAAGGGAGTCTTTTAAATTGAATTCAATTTTAGGACCATAGAATGCACCTTCTCCAGGTAAAGCTTCCCAATCCACACCCCTCTTATTAAGAACTTCAGATAAAGTATTCTCAGACTTATCCCAAACAAAGTCATCCCCTACCCTTAATTCGGGTCTAGTAGCCATTTTTAAATGTATATCTTTAAAACCAAAATCTTTATAAACCTCAAACACCATATCAATAAAATTGGAAACCTCATCTGCTACTTGATCGAGAGAACAAAAGATGTGAGCATCATCTTGTGTAAAACTTCTTACCCTCATCAAACCATGTAAAGTGCCTGATGGTTCATCCCTTGTGCATGAACCAAATTCACTTAACCTTAATGGAAGTTCTTTGTAACTTCTTAATCCTTGATTAAAGACTTGGACATGTCCAGGACAATTCATGGGTTTAACAGCATATTCTCTAGATTCAGATTTAGTCCTAAACATGTTTTGATCAAATTTTTCAGTGTGACCTGATTTCTCCCATAATGAGATATCTAAAATGGAAGGTGTATGAATCTCCTTATATCCATTCTCTATTTGTTTTTCTCTTAAATATTTTTCTACTTCGTTATATAAAGCCTTTCCATGTGGGTGCCAAAAAGGCATACCTGGTGCCTCTTCTTGAAAATGAAATAGATTTAACTTCCTGCCTAATTTTCTGTGATCCCTTTTCTCAGCTTCAGCTAACTTTTCTAAATGTTGCTCTAGCTCTTCTTTTGTTCTCCATGCCGTTCCATAGATCCTTTGAAGCATCTCATTATTAGAATCCCCTTTCCAATAAGCACCCGCTAATTTAGTTAATTTAAAAGCTTTAAGATGCCTTGTATTGGTCACATGAGGTCCTCGACACATATCTATATACTCTTCATGATGATATACAGCAATAATTTCTTCTTTAGGAATTTCTTCGACTATTTGTAACTTATAAGTTTCGTTTCTTTTCTTAAAAATATCTGATGCTTTTTTCTTTGTAACTACTTCTCTGACTATATTGTAATTTTTTTTTGCCAGAGAGCTCATACGTTCCTCTAAAGCAACAAGATCATCTTCATTAAGCGGTTTCTCTAATAAAAAATCATAGTAAAACCCATCATCAATTACAGGTCCTATAGCTAATCTCACATCTGGGTAAAGTTGCTTTAAGGCATGAGCCAATAAGTGGGCACAAGAATGTCTAATTACTTCAAGACCTTCAAGATCTTTAGCAGTTAAGATCTCAACTTTACAATCTTCTGAAATTTCATAAGAAGTATCAACCAATTGACCATCTATTCTTGCAGCTACAGCAGACTTTGCTAAAGAATTGCTTATATCTTTAGCTAATTGTTCTACCGTAACTATATTGTCAAAATCTTTTTTTGAGTTATCTGGGAGAGTTACTTGAGGCATAATCAGTGGTGACCCTTACAAAAGGTCACTTGTGTTTACATTCTATTTTTCTTTTAGTTAGCATGCAACACCTAAGGGGAAAGCAAAGATTTTTTCCATTTATGGGAATCGAGTTGATATAGCTTCCTCTTATGCAATCTATTAGATTGGTTTTCCCAGAATTCTATTCTAAAAGGCCTCAAAAGATAGCCTCCCCACCTCTCAGGTCTATTGAGTTTTACTTCGTTATTTTTTTCTTTAAATTTTTTTGAATCCTGCACTAGCTCTTCATAAGTTTGTATTTCACTGCTTTGCCTAGAAATTATTGCAGATATTTGTGAACCTAAAGGTCTTGACTCAAAATACCTATCAGAATCTAAATCTGGAACTTTACTACACTCTCCGTCTATTCTTATTTGCTTATCAGTAGACGGCCACCAAAATGTACAAGAACTAAAACTATTCTCTGCGAGATGGCGACCTTTTTGACTAGAATAATCTGTAAAAAAAACTAAACCTTCATCTGAAAGGGATTTCATCAAAACCATTCTCGCAGATGGTCTTCCTGTTTTATCAACAGTTGCTAGATTCATGGCATGGGGTAATGGAGCTCCATTAGTGTTAGCTTCATCTATCCAGTTTTTTAATTCAATTAACGGTTCTTCCGTTAATTTCAGACAATCGTAAAAGCTCATTAATTTATCTTCTTGAGGAAACCCAGTAGTCTAAGCTTAGGTATTTTCCAGCACCAGAAAATAATAAGACTAATAAAAGAATTGAATATGTGACTAATAGTTCCACTCCACCATTTTCATATGACCAACCGTTATCCCAGTTAACAAAAGAAATTGCTAGAATCATTGGAGTGAGTAAAGGTAAGGTTACCCATCTAACAAAGAGCCCTACTAACAAAAGAAGCGCTCCAATTAGCTCAGAACTAATTAACATCCAAGCAACCATATCTGGGAAAGGAATATCTATAGATCCTAACCAAGAAGAAAACTTTTCTACATCTGTTAACTTAGAGTTTCCGTGAATCCAAAAGATATAAGCAAGATATATTCTTATAAAAAAAAGACCAAGAAATTCAAACTTTGTCAGTGTTTTTAACTTTCTATCAAAAGTAACAAATAAATTCATACCATTTAAGATTTTTGTACTATTACACTCCCAACAGAATATCCAGCTCCAAAGGAGCAAATAACTCCTATATCTCCTTCCTTCAAATCATTTCTATATTTGTGGAAAGCAATTATAGAGCCTGCTGAACTTGTATTTGCGTATTTATCAAGAACAATAGGCATTTCTAATTTTGTTGGCTCTCTACCCAAAAGCCTCTTTGCTATGAGTGTATTCATTCCTAAATTAGCTTGATGCAGCCATAATCTTTTTAAATCATCTATACTTAAACCCTCTTCTTCCAGGTGTTCTTCGATTATGGAAGACACTATAGGAACTACCTCTCTAAAGACCCTTCTTCCTTGCTGTATAAACAATTTATCATCAGAAAACAAATCTGAATCCTCACTTCTATTTAAGAAACCAAAGTTATTTCTTATATTATTTGAAAATACTGTTTTTAACTTCGTACCTATTATCTCAAAATTTTCAGATTCTGAATCAGCTTCTGATCTTTCTAAAACTGAGGCTGTACAAACGTCTCCAAATATAAAGTGTCCATCTCTATCTTTAAAATTTAAATGTGCGCTGCAAATCTCTGGGTCTACTACAAGAACCTTCTTAGCTACTCCAGATATAATGTCATTAACAGCATTTTGATAAGCAAAAGTTGCAGATGAGCATGCTACATTCATATCATAGGCATAACCTTCAATTCCTAAAATACTCTGGATCTCTATTGCTACAGCTGGATAGGCTCTTTGTAGATTAGCGCAGGCACAAATAACTGCATCAATATCTTTGACTGAATTATTGGAATTTTCCAGGGCCTCTTTGCATGCTATTGCTGATATTTCAGCCTGTAAAGAAACATCTTCGTTACTCCTTCTTTCAATAGATGGCATCATCCTATTTGGGTCTAGTATGCCTTTCTTATCAACTACAAATCTGTTTTCAATACCAGAAGCTTTCTTTATAAACTCCTCACTGGAGTGGGTTAAAGGTTCTATTTCACCTTGAGAAATTTTTTCTTTATGTTGCTCATTATAGGAATCTACATAACTATTAAAGCTCTTTACCAACTCTTCATTACTTATAGATTCAGAA
>CEUS01031565.1_pt1 | contig 20521 bp, 17 predicted proteins | sample 427031 | NCBI WGS metagenome assembly CEUS01 (sample SAMEA2622837, study PRJEB7988) | marine metagenome | biome: marine biome (ENVO:00000447); feature: marine epipelagic mixed layer (ENVO:xxxxxxxxx); material: "saline water (ENVO:00002010), including plankton (ENVO:xxxxxxxx)" | depth 140 m | reverse complement strand
GATGATGTTATTCAGCTCTACACATCTGGAACTACAGGACACCCAAAAGGTGTCCAGTTAACCAATGCAAACTTTTCAAATGCAAATATTATGGCTACTCATGGCTATTATCGTGAATCTTTTCAAGAAAAAGCTGTTAATTTAGTTTGCATGCCAGTGTTTCATGTTGCAGGTACAAATATGGGGTTAGCTGGTTATGTTTTTGGGTGTAAGAGCATAATTATTCCTGAAGTAGATCCTACTTTAATTTTAGAATTGATAGAAAAAGAAAAAATTGAAAACACTCTTTTTGTGCCTGCTGTAATTCTTTTTTTAATACAACATCCTGAAGTAGAAAAAACTGACTGGTCTTCTTTAAAGACCGTTGTTTATGGAGCTTCACCAATAGCTCAAGACACCCTTGAGAAGGCTATTAAAATTATGGATTGTGAGTTTTGGCAGGTTTATGGCCTAACTGAAACTAATGGAGCAGTAACTTTTTTATCTCCTGAAGATCATGACCCCTCTAAAGGAAAATTAAGATCTTGTGGCAAGCCAGGATATGGAGCTGAAATTAAGGTGGTAGACAAAAAGGGAGAGAATCTTCCTACAGGTAAAGTTGGAGAAATTATCATAAAATCTGGAAATAATATGAAAGGGTATTGGAATAGACCCGAAGCAACGAATGAGTCTGTAGTAGATGATTGGTTTTATTCTGGAGATGCAGGTTTTTTTGATGAAGAAGGTTTTCTTTTCATACATGACAGGGTTAAAGACATGATTGTATCTGGAGCAGAAAATATTTATCCAGCTGAAGTAGAAAATGCACTAATGAGTCACAGGGAGATTGTAGATGCAGCTGTGGTTGGTATACCTGATGATAAATGGGGAGAAGCAGTTAAGGGATTTGTAGTACTCTCAGAAGGGGCAGATCTAGAGGAGTCAGAAATTATTTCTTATGCCCGAACCCAAATTGCTGCATATAAATGCCCTAGAACAATAGATTTTGTTTCTGAACTCCCCAGAAACCCCTCAGGGAAGATATTAAGAAGGGAGCTTAGAGATCCTTACTGGGAAGGTAAAGAACGACAGGTATCTGGATGAAGAACAAAAAATTTATTCTTAAAACACAAGAAGAAAATATTTCAATAGTAAACTTAAATGATGATAGTTCTTTTAATGCTCTTTCAGAAGAGTTATTAAATGAGCTTTTTGTTGCATTAGATGAGGTCAACCAAGACAAATCAGTTAAAGTTATTGTGATAAGGGGTTTAGGGAGAGGTTTTAGTGCTGGACATAATCTAAAAGAAATACAATCTAATCAAGATGAATCTTTTTACCAAAGTTTAATGGACACTTCTAAAAAAGTGATGGCTGCTTTACCCCAACTAAGCAAACCAGTTATAGCAGAAGTGCATGGAGTTGCAACAGCGGCTGGATGTCAGTTAGTAGCTGCTTGCGACTTAGCCTATTCAGATAATGAGACTAAATTCGCTACTCCAGGAGTAAATATAGGGTTGTTTTGCCACACACCATTGGTCCCTGTATCTAGGACTATATCAAGAAAGCATTCAATGGAAATGCTTTTATTAGGAGATCTAATTAGTGCTATCGATGCAAAGAGATTTGGTTTAATTAATGATGTTTTTAATTCTAAGGATTTACATAAACAGGTTATGGAGGTAGCAAAAAATATTAGCAACAAATCCTCTTATGTTCTAAAACTTGGAAAGGAAACCTTTTATGAACAACTTAACATGAGCATTGATCAGGCATATGAATATGCTTCAGAAAGAATGATAAAGAATTTAAAAGCTGATGACGCAAAAGAGGGAATTGAAGCCTTCTTAGAAAAAAGAGACCCAGAATGGAAAAATTCATAAATTCTGTAAGGTCTCAATAATTCACTATAAAAATAAATGAACAATAAATCTTCTTTATTGGACTGGCTATTAATCTTTGGAATAGGAGCTGCGTGGGGTGCGTCCTTTTTATTTATCAAAATAGCTGCTCCTGCAGTAGGTCCAGTATCACTTGTAGCTATTAGACTGCTTATCGCCTCATTAATCCTTGTACCAATTTTTATTCGCATAAAGCATTTAAAGAATTTTAAAGATCATGTTTTTCCCTTAGTATTTTTAGGCATTTTTAATGCTTCAGTTCCTTTCTTCCTTTTCTCTTACTCAGCTTTATCTATAAATGCTGGCACCATGTCAGTTTTGAATGGAACTTCCCCACTTTTTGCCTTTATTATTTCGATTGTATGGTTGAAACTGGCTTTCAACTGGACTCAATTAGTAGGTATATTGGTAGGGATAACAGGCTTATTAATATTTGTAGGTTTTGAATCTTTAGAGTTTTCTACTTTTCCATTATTGCTTTGTATATTAGGAGCTTTTCTTTATGCTTTTTGTTCCAATTATATCTACAAATTGGAACATTTAGATTCTACCTATGTAGCATGTATGACTTTATTAATAGGAACTATCCTTTTTTCTCCTTTAGCATTTATCGAAGATACTTCTTACCTAAATCAACCCCCTAAAGTTCTATGGAGTGTTTTTCTTTTAGGCTTTTTATGTACTGGTTTAGCTTATATTGGATTTGTTATATTGTTAAGGAGGATAGGACCAGTTAGAGCTTCAACAGTTCTATTAATTGTTCCTCTTACTGGAATGATGTGGGCTTATCTATTCCTAGGAGAAAAAATAACTTTAACTATGCTTGTGGGATGCTTACTTATACTTAGTGGAGTTGGATTAACTAATTTTAAGAGAAATGAAGAATCTGCAGAGAAAAGTCCGGTTATTTCGTAGACCGTTTTAAATACACTACACTATTCTTTTCAAAATCTTGAGTTCCAATTTCATTGAATCTCATTTTTTTATGAAAGGATAAAGAGATCTCATTCTTCGGTCTTGTATTGACTTCACAGAGGACATCTAGACCTAGAAGATTTCCATCAGAAATAACTTTACTATATATCTTCTCTGCTAATCCTTGTCTTCTGTATTTACTATCTATTGCAATACGATCTACATAAAGAAATTGATCAAACTTAGAAGAAATAAATTTATAATTTTCTGATTGATAGGCAGTACCTTCTCTCATTAACAAAATAAAACCTACAATTATTCCTTTATCTTTATACGCATAAATAGTTTCTGACAAATCTATAAGTGACTTGAATTGATTTACATTCGGAATATCTCCCACGTCTGGACTATTCGCTTGATTAATTGCATGCATCTGGCTTATTTCTTCATTATTAAGAGGACGGGTAAGGTTAAGAAGTTTCACGAGCCTAGATTATTGTAAGTTTTAAGACTTTAATGTTAGTCCATCTAAACTTCCCTTAGATCTCCATTTCTTCAATAAAGCAAAGAATTCTATTGGACCAGCCCCATAAAAATTATTTTGAGGGTTTTGGTTAATTTTACCTTCATTGTTGTAGTAACCGGGAGTACATTTTTCTTGGAAATCAGCAGTTAGTCTTGCTTTTTCTATAATAGTTTTAACCCATTTATCTTCTGCTTCTTGTGAAGCTTCTATTCTTGATATTCCTTGCTCTCTGGCTGATTTAAGAATATAAGCCAAATGAACACTTTGCTCATCAAGAGAATAAGTATAAGTTGCAGTAAAACCAGATTGTGCTGGACCAAAAAAGAAGCAGTTAGGAAAACCTTTTGAGTGCATTCCATGGAAGGTTGAAAGACCATCTTGCCACTTTTCTGAGATTGATATTCCATCGACTCCATATATTTGATATCCAGCTCTTCTGCTGTAATCAGTTCCTACCTCAAACCCAGTTGCAAAAATAATACAATCAACTTGGTATTCTTTCCCTTCAAACATAATTCCATTTTCTGAAATCTGGTTTACTCCCTTACCATCAGTGTCTACAAGGGTAACATTAGGTTTATTAAAAGTTTGAAGGTATTCGTCATGGAAACACGGCCTTTTACAAAATTGGTTATAGTAGGGCTTCAAAGATTCTGCTGTAGCTCTATCTTGAACCACTTCATCAGCACGAGCTCTTACCATTTCCATTTTTTGATAGTCAGCTATCTGTATAGCATTTCTTATGTCCATATGGGTCATGGCTTTATTAGTCATATATTGCTTAAAACCCAGTTTGTACATCTCTTGTGAAGTTATAGAAGTTAATGCCCAAGAGAGCATTCTGAATTTAGAAGGCGCTTTACTTCTTAAACTACCAAAAAGGAGTCTAAAAGCTTCTGTCCAACCATCAGACACTAAGTCTTCTTTAACAGGTGCACCGGTGAGAAGAGATTCAAAGTTATTTCTTCTTTTATTGTGCCATCCAGGTTTTTGGGATGTTAACCACTCTGAGTCTGTTTCTTTGTTATTTCTTTCATCTATAGAAGAGGGGGTTCTTTGAAAAACATAAAGCTTTTCTGCAGTTTCCCCTAAATGAGGTACACATTGTACAGCTGTAGCTCCTGTACCAATAACAGCTACTTTTTTACCCTTAAGGTTAGTTAGGTTTCCATATGACGTGCCACCAGTATATTCATAATCCCATCTACTTGTATGAAAGGTATGACCTTTAAAATTATTAATACCTTTTATAGCTGGAAGTTTCGGTCTATTTAGGGGTCCATTTGAATGCACTACATAATTAGCTTTTATTGAGTCGTTCTTATTCGTATTAACAGTCCATTGTTTTGTTTCTTCATTCCATTTTGTAGAAGTAACTTCAGTTTGAAAAAATACATTTTTATAGAGTTTAAATTTCTTAGAAAGGATACGACAGTACTCAAGGGTTTCTGCGGCATCTGTATATTTTTTTTTGGGAATAAAACCAGTTTCTTCTAATAGAGGAAAATAGACATATGATTCTATATCACAAGATGCACCAGGATATCTGTTCCAATACCAAGTTCCTCCAAAGTCCCCAGCTTTTTCAATAATTCTAAAGTTATCTATCCCTGCTTCTCTTAACCTAGCAGCAGCTAACATTCCGCCAAAACCACCTCCTATTATTAGAACTTCAACTTCATCTTCAACTGGTTCTCTTTTTATCTCTTCATCTACATATGGGTCTTCGACAAAATAGGAAAACTCTCCCTTTACCTCTATGTATTGATCATTGCCATCCTCTCTTATTCTTTTATCCCTTTCTGTTTTGTATTTATTCTCCAAGAAATCAGGATCAAAAGACATATCTGTTCTTTGATTGTGTTTTTTATCAAATTCCATAATTACAACTATAGTTTTTTATACTTTCTTGGTTTTTTTAGTTCTTATTGAAAAATTTAGTTTATTTTTTCAATTAATTCAAATTAGAATAAAGCATATCATGTTAAATAAAATTTTATTAGACAAGTATTCAAAATTCTTATCATCAGTTGATATAGAAATTAATGGGGATAGGCTATGGGATATACAAGTGCATGACTCTGATTTATTTAAGAGTATTTTGTTTAATGGAAGCCTTGGTTTGGGTGAAAGTTATATGAAGGGTTGGTTTGATTGTCAAAGATTGGACATATTTTTTGAGAAGATTTTTACTGATGGCTTAAATGAACAAATAGGCGGTATCCCTAAAATTCTATCAACCGTAAAAAGTAAATTACGTAACCTTCAATCAATTTCAAGAGCTTTTCAAGTGGGTGAACAACATTATGATATAGGTAATGACCTTTTTGCTGTTATGTTAGACAAGACTATGACGTATACCTGTGGCTACTGGTCTAATGACGTTCAGACCCTAGAGCAATCTCAATTAGCGAAGCTAGATTTAGTTGCTAAAAAATTAGATCTTAGACCTGGAATGAAAGTTCTTGATATAGGCTGTGGTTGGGGTGGAGCAGCCAAACACTTCTCTTCTCATTATGGCGTTAAAGTTCTAGGAATAACTATTTCTAAAGAACAAGTCGATTACGCTCAAGAACAATGTAAAGGTTTAAACGTTGAAATTCGTTTGGTCGATTATAGAGACTTAAACGAAGAGTTCGACGCTATTTATTCTATTGGGATGTTTGAAGCCGTAGGATACAAAAATTATAGGAATTTTTTTGAAGTAGTAAGAAGATGTTTAAAAAGTGATGGGGCCTTTTTATTGCACACAATAGGGAGTGATATATCCACAACATCTACTGATCCGTGGGTTGAGAAATATATATTTCCAAACGGCATGATGCCTTCAGCAAAACAAATTACTGAAGCCTGTGAGGGTCTCTTTTCTATTGCCGATTGGCATAATTTCGGTACCGATTATGATAAGACCATAATGTGTTGGTATGAAAATTTCACTACTAACTATAAATTGATTAAAGAAAAATATGATGAAAGGTTCTATAGAATGTGGACCTATTGGCTTTTAATAAGTGCTGCATCTTTCAGAACTAAAGCAAATCACTTGTGGCAAATTCTTTATACAGCAGAAGGGTCTGGTCGGAAACTTATTGGATATCGGTAGTTTTTAAGAATCTTGATTAACTTCTAATAAGATTCATAAATTCAGCACGAGTCTTCTCATTCTTTTGGAATACTCCTATCATTTGGCTAGTAACAGTTGTTGTTTCAGTTTTATGGGTTCCTCTTGTACTCATGCACTGGTGAGCAGCTTCTATTACAACAGCCACACCTCTAGGTTTTAATGCTCTATCAATAGTTTCAGCTATTTGAGCTGTCATCTTTTCTTGAACTTGTAGCCTTTTTGAATAGACATCAACTACTCTTGCTAATTTGCTAAGGCCAACTATCCTTTTATTTGGAATATAAGCCACATGAGCGCTTCCAAGAATAGGTACCATATGATGTTCGCAATGTGATTCTACCCTTATATCTTTAACTATAACCATTTCATCGTAACCCTCGACCTCTTCAAATGTTTTTGACAAGATTTCATCAGGGTTCATTAAATATCCTGCAAAAAATTCTTGGTAAGAATTGATAACTCTTTGGGGAGTTTCTAACAGACCTTCTCGTTTCGGGTTATCTCCTGCCCACTTAATAAGAGTCTCTACAGCTTTCTCAGCTTCTTTTCTAGAAGGTTTTGAGAAAACTTTTGCAATCTTTCTTTTTGCTGTTTTTTGTGTTTTCAATAGCTTATCTTTTTGCAAACGAAGCGGATTATACAGATTCTTAAGGAATTACCTAAAAAATTACGATCATACTCCAAACAAAGATCCAAAGAACAAGAGCCAACAATACACTTCCAGAGGCCAAATCTTTTGCAATTTTTGTAATATCATTATCTTCTTGGCCAATCCTATTTAGGGTTGTTTCTATCGAGGTATTCAATAACTCTACAATCAAGATAAGTAGGGTGCTAGCTACAAGAAAAACTACTTCTAAGCTATTTTGTCCGATAACAAAAGCAAATGGTATTAGGAATACACTTAAAATAAACTCCACTTGAAAAGCAAACTCAGATTTTAGGGCATGCTTTAAACCTTGAAGTGCATATTTAAAAGCGGCATATATTCTTTTCATCTTTCTTGAGTATAAATTCTATATCAAGTTATTATTCGCTTTATCATACAATTTCCCAGTGATTTATGAAAAAAAGTAATTACCCCTCATTAAAGCTTGGATACTACGGGGTAGGAATAATGACCCTAGCACAAGTGTTTGCTTTTATAGATAGGCAGATTCCTGCCATGCTAATAGAACCCATAAAAGCAGATTTTGGTCTTTCTGATTCTCAAATTGCTCTTCTTGGAGGGGCAGCCTTTTCAGTTTTTTACGCCGTTATGGCTTTACCTATTGGTTATGCAGTAGATAGGGTAAATAGAACTTTTATTCTTGGTTCAGGTATTTTGGTATGGTCCTTCATGACAGCTCTATCTGGTTTGGCTGATTCCTTTCTTAAATTATTCGGAGCAAGGGTTGGAGTTGCTGTTGGAGAGGCTGTAATGGCTCCAACAAGTGTTTCTTTGGTTAGTGACTATTTTCCAGAAAATAAACAAGGCAAACCTATGGGTATTATTACTTCAGGAGTATATATAGGAATTGGCATCACCCTTCTTGGAGGAGGTTTCCTGATAGATTATCTTACACAAATAGGAGGGCTCACTTTTCCCATTTTAGGACATTTAAAACCTTGGCAAGCAACTTTTATGGTTGTTGGAATACCAGGGCTAATAATTGCACTAGCCGCTTTTGCTATGTTTGAACCAACCCGAAGACTTCCAGTTACTTTTAATAATAAAAAAGAAGAGGTAAAGACAGTTTTTCCACATATAGCCAGTCATAAGAAAACTTTAATTCCAATGTTTGGAGGATTAATCTTTATGGCCCTAATTTTTTATTCCTTTACTTTTTGGGCCCCTACAATGATGTTAAGAACTTATAGTCTTTCTCTTTCTGAAATAGGTGTTGTTTTAGGGCTGATTACCATGTCTAGTTCAATATTAGGAACAATTGGAGCTGGAGCAATGGTAGATTATCTACGTAATAAGGGTTATATAGATGCTCCAATAAGAGTTGCCTTGTTTTCATCAATCATGGCACTTCCACCAATTGCACTTATCCCACTAATTAATTCATTGTCTATTTCATGGATTTTGATAGCTTTTTATCTTTTCTTCATTAGTTCCTTTGCTCCATTAGGACTTTTAGCTGTAAGTGGAGTTAGTAGTTCTAGAGTAAAAGGACAAATGGCTGCTGTGTATGCTTTTTTAATGATGGCTTTTGGATTGAGTTTAGGACCGCAGTTAACAGCTTTTTTTACAGACTTTATTTTCCAAGATCCCAGTAAACTCAGTTTCTCTCTTTCTCTGACTGCGACTATAGTGCTTCCTATCTCAGCTTTATTCTTTTGGTTTTCTTTATCTCGTTACAGGGAATCTGTAACTAAATTAAACCTAAGCAATACTAATTAAATCTTGTACATTTCGGGAGAACTACAGTAAAAAATGTCTATAATAAGCGCCTTTAAAGAAATTTAGCGGGAATAGCTCAGTTGGTAGAGCGTTTGCTTGCCAAGCAAAAGGTCGCCGGTTCGAACCCGGTTTCCCGCTCCATTCTCGTTAAGGTAGGACTATGATAGAAAGAGTAAAGCATGGAGGTCTTCAGATTGCATCTGAGTTAGATGATCTTTTAAAAAATGAAATACTAGATGGATTAGATATAGAACCATCAGATTTCTGGGCTTCATTTCAAGCTATATTCGAAGAATTTCTTCCCAGAAATAATGCGCTGATAAGAAAAAGGGAAGATATTCAAACAAAGATAGATCAGTGGCATATAGAGAATAGAGAGAATTCTTTTGATCTAGAAGTTTATAAGGATTTCCTTAAAGATATTGGATATTTACTCATTGAAGGGGAGGACTTTAAAATTCGTACTAGTAGAGTTGATCCAGAAATCTCTAATATAGCAGGACCCCAACTTGTTGTTCCTGTTACGAATGCCAGATTTGCTCTTAATGCTGCTAACGCTCGATGGGGAAGTTTATATGATGCTCTTTATGGAACTGATGTTATTTCAGAAGACAGTGGAAGCGAAAAAGGAGGAGCTTACAATCCTGTACGCGGAGAAAAGGTTATACAATTCTCTAAAAATTTCCTCGACGATACCACTCCTCTTTTAGACCAAAAATTTAAGGATATAACCGGTTTCAATATAGAAAATAATGCACTTCAACTTACTACTGCTGATCAGAAGAAAACCTCTTTGAAGAATCCAGATCAATTTATAGGTTACCAAGGTTCTACAGACAACCCGAAATCTGTTCTTTTAAAACATAATGATCTACATATAGAAATACAGATTGATAGAAATGATTCCGTTGGTAAAGATGATCCAGCTGGAATTAAGGATATATTAATGGAGTCTGCAGTGACAACTATTCAAGATTGTGAAGATTCTGTTGCAGCTGTAGATGCTGAAGATAAGACTTTAGTTTATAGAAATTGGTTAGGACTCATGAAGGGAGATTTAACAGAAACCTTTCTCAAGGGTGGATCAGAGATGACTAGAGAATTAAACCCTGATAGAGAATATCTAGATAATAAAGGGGATTCTTTCTTTCTGCCTGGGAGAAGCTTAATGTTAGTCAGGAATGTAGGACATTTAATGACTAATTCTGCTGTCATTGATGGTAAAGGTAATGAAGTGCCTGAAGGTATTCTGGATGCAATGTTCACCATCTGTATTGCTAAACATGACCTAAATAATGCTAACAAACATAGGAACTCTAGGGCTGGTAGTGTTTATATTGTTAAACCTAAAATGCATGGTCCTGAAGAGATTAAATTTACTTGTGACTTATTTTCTTCTATTGAAAAGGCTCTAGATATTAAACCTCTATCAGTAAAGGTAGGTATCATGGATGAAGAAAGAAGAACTACTCTCAATCTCAAGGAATGTATAAGGGAAGCTAAGGAAAGGGTAATTTTCATTAATACAGGATTTCTAGATAGAACTGGAGACGAGATTCATACTTGTATGGAAGCTGGTCCGATGGTACCCAAAGCTGAGATGAAACAACAACCCTGGATAAATGCTTATGAAGACTGGAATGTAGACAACGGTTTGCTTACCGGCTTTAAAGGGCAAGCTCAAATAGGAAAAGGGATGTGGGCCATGCCAGATGAAATGTTAGAAATGTTGCAAACTAAAACTATGCATCCTGAAGCAGGAGCTAATTGCGCTTGGGTTCCTTCTCCCACTGCAGCCACCCTGCATGTTATGCATTATCACCAGGTATCAGTATCAGAACAGCAAGAATTATTAAGCACCAGACCTAGAGTAGACATTAATAACTTGCTGTCTATCCCAATCTTAGAAAAAGGTAGAAGCTTAACAAAACAAGAAATTCAGAATGAACTGGATAATAACGCTCAAGGCATATTGGGTTATGTAGTTCGATGGATTGATCAAGGAGTAGGGTGTTCAAAAGTTCTTGATATCAACAACATAGGTTTAATGGAAGATAGAGCTACTTGCAGAATATCAAGTCAACATATGGCTAACTGGTTACATCATGGTATTTGTTCTGAAGAACAAATAATTGAAACCATGAAACGCATGGCGATAGTGGTTGATAAGCAGAATGCAGGAGACCCTGAATATAACAATATGGCTCCAGATTATTCTGGACTTGCTTTTTCTGCAGCTTGTTCTCTGGTTTTACAAGGCAGGGTTCAACCTAGCGGGTATACTGAACCTATTTTGCATGCCAAACGTTTAGAATTTAAGGAGTAAGTTAGAAGGATGAGAATATTGCGGTACATAGCCTATTTATTTGGAATAATTTGCTTGTTTGGAGTGATGTATTTAACTAATTTATTTTATATGAAACCTTTCTCAATTGATCATTATCTAGCTAAAAATTTAATAATAGATTTTTCTGATACTCCAGAGGGTCTAACTTATTTAGGTATCGTCGATAGGTTTAATTGGGCAACAGGACATCTTTCAAAATTGTCTATCACAGATTTAGAAGAAATATCAATCGATCTGATGAAAGCTAAAGAAAGGAAAGCAATGATAGAATCTTATGATTCTCTAAAACTTTCTAAAGACCAGCAAGTTACACAAAGAATTGCTCTTTTTTCTCTAGAAAACACAATCCAAGAGGAAGAGCTTTTCCCTTTTCATAGCTATCCCATCAACCAAATAGGGGGTCTTCATTTAAATATAGTTGAATTCATGACTGACATTCATCCTATAAGAAATATCTCAGAAGCTAAATATTACATTGATCGACTAAATCTTTTTGATGAAGTATTTGAAGCAAATCTAGAGATTCTTAATGAACAAAGAAAACAAAATATTTTTCCTCCAGAATTTGTTTTCAATCATGTAATAAGACAATTAAATGAATTTCTAAATTACCCTAACGAAGAGAATCCTTTATTTACGGTTTTTCTTAGAAAAGTTGAAGAACTTGAAGTTGACCTTGAAGATAAAAATAATTTATACAAGGAAGTCCAACTAGCTATAAAAGAGAGCGTCAATCCAGCCTTCAAGAGTTTACTATTATTTATGGAAGAAACGCTTCCGAATGCAAACAAACTCCATGGTGTATGGTCATTACCAGATGGAGATAAATATTACGCATTAAGACTCAGATCCTATACCACAACTGATTATAGTGCTGAAGATATACATAGGATTGGTCTTAGTGAAGTAGCAAGAATTACTTTAAGAATGAGGCAAATACTAAATTCTTTAGGCTACACAGAAGAACTGAGTGTTGGTGAATTAATGAACCAAATGAACGAAGATCCCCAATTCTTATACCCTGATACACCAGATAGAAAGGATATAGTAGTTAGAGATTATACAGAGATAGTAAAAGAGACAGAGAAGGTAATGAAAGACTACTTTTTTGCTTTACCAAAAGCTAAGGTTGAGGTTAGAGCTGTTCCTGAATATTCAGAAGAAAATCAAGCAGGAGGTTACTATATGTCTCCTGCTTTAGATGGTTCCAGACCCGGAGTTTTTTATGCTAATCTTTTTGATATAAAACAAACTCCCACTTATAGTATGAGAACTTTAGCTTTTCATGAAGCTATACCTGGTCATCACCTTCAAAATGCTTTAAGTCTAGAAAATGACACCTTGTCTCTTTACAGGAAGTTTGGTTATTACACTTCTGCATTTGGAGAAGGGTGGGCGCTTTATTCTGAAAAGCTAGCAGTTGAAGCAGGGTTAGCTGAAAATCTATATGATGAACTTGGCGTTTTACAAAGTGAATTGTTTAGAGCTGTTAGGCTGGTTGTTGATACTGGTATTCATTACAAAAGATGGACAAGAGAAGAGGCAATGAGTTATATGAAGAGTATCACCGGTATGTCAGACACCGAAGTGGTAACGGAGATAGAAAGATATATTGTTTGGCCCGGCCAGGCATGTAGTTATAAAGTTGGAATGTTAAAGATTCTTGAGTTACGTGAAAGAGCAAAGAAAGAATTAGGAAATAAATTTGATATAAGATCTTTCCATTCTGCAGTTTTAGACAATGGAGAGCCCCCGTTGTTCATAGTCGAGGATTTTGTAGAAGATATGATTAATAACCTCAAATAATCTTTTTGCAGTTTTACTTCTTTCTATGCTAGAAGTTCTCACAATACCAACATACATCATTCTAGGAATAGCATCTTTCTTTGCTGGACTGTTAAATGCCTTGGCTGGGGGTGGCACCTTCTTTACTTTACCAGCTTTGCTCTATGTAGGCTTACCTCCAGTAAGTGCTAACGCAACTAATGCATCAGTACTCTTACCAGGGTATCTTGGGACAGTTTTCGGGTTAAGAAATTCTTTAGATTCAATTAATAAGAGACAGCTAGCTATCTTAATGTCTATAGTTGTTGTAGGGGCTATTATTGGTTCATATGCGTTAATTAATACTTCAGACAAATTATTTCGAGAGTTAGCTCCTTTTCTAATCCTTCTAGCCACTTTTCTCTTTATATCAGGACCTAGAATAACTAAGTTTAAAGAAAGTGCATCAAAAAACTCATTTCTAGAACGAGTTGGGGTTTTTGCTGTGAGTGGTTATGGAGGTTACTTTAATGGAGGATTGGGGATTGCTTTAATGGCAATATTTTCAATGAGTGGGAATCAAAATCTTAAGCAAATGCTTGCACTTAAATCTCTATTCTCATTACTTTTAACATCCATTTCAGTTATTGCTTTTTCTTTAGCAGAGTTAATACACTGGCCTTTAGCTTTAGGTATGATGTTTTTTTCTGTCTTAGGAGGTTATAGCGGAAGCTATATAGCCCGAAAAGTCTCTTCCCAAAAATTAAATATACTTATAGTGTTTGTTGGTTTAAGTGTAAGTGTTTTATTATTTATCAATTAGCAATCAAATAATGCACTCTTTTTTTAGAATCTCTTTGAGTTTGCTGTTTTGTTTTTTCTCTTGCCCATTTGTATTTTCAGATGAATCTGCTAAACAATTAGTTGAGAGTAACTGTCTCAATTGTCATTTAGACCCAAATATACAAGCACCATCTCTAGAATCAATGTCTTGGTACACTAAACAAGGGTTAGTAGCAGTTATGCAACGGGGAAAAATGAAATCACAATCTGCCCACCTTACACAAGAGGAGCAATTTCTTATTGCAGATTTTATTAGTGAAGCTGTGGTAGATGATCAGTTTGAAGAATGCCAGTTTGATCTAAAGAAAAAAGATGTATTAGGCAAGAGTCACTGGTCTAGTTGGGGAGTTACGAATACCAACACTAGATATCAGCCTGATTCAGATATAGATAGCAGAAATGTAAGTAACTTAAAACTAAGATGGGTTTTTAATGTGAAAGGCTTGGAGTCTCGCTCTCCACCGGTAGTAATAGGAAATTTATTAATCATTGGCACCTCTACCGGGTTTATTTATGCCCTTGATAAAAAAACGGGCTGTGTTCATTGGTCTTATCGAGCTGAAGGAGACATAAGGAGCTCTCCTCTAGTAAAACTGAATAACGCTTTTTTATATTTTATTGACTCTTATTTAACGGTCTATTCTCTAAACCTGTTAGATGGATCAGTTCGCTGGAAAACCGATTTACCTTCTGAAGAATTTAATTTTTCTACTGGATCACCTGTTTTATATGGCTCTAAACTAATAATCCCTATTTCTACAATAGAGACTGTTATGCCTCTTGATCCTTTTCATGAATGCTGCAAGACCAGCGGGGCAGTAGTAGCAGTAGATGTTTATACTGGAGAGTTAATATGGAATCACAGAGTTTTGCCTAAAGCTGAGTTAATAGGGAAGCGTTTAATTACGAGGGTAAAAAAGTTTGCACCCTCAGGAGCTGCTGTTTGGTCCACTCCAACAATAGATAGTTCAGGAAATAAAATCTTTTTTGGAACAGCCCAAAGTCTTCAATCACCAGCATCAGAATTTAGTGATGCTATTATTGCTTTAGATTTTGATACAGGTAAAAGAATTTGGTCCCATCAGACCACCCCTAAAGATGCTTTTAATCTTGCTTGTATGATCCCCCTTCATCCCAGCTGCCCAGAAGAAGATGGACCTGATCTAGACTTTGGTGCAGCTGTTATTTATACAAAAGACAATCAAGGCAAGGAAATAGTAATAGCTGGTCAAAAATCTGGTTGGGTCTATGCTTTTGATCCAAAGGATGGACAAAAGATTTGGTCAAAAAGATTAGGTCGAGGAGGGAAGCTTGGGGGAGTACATTGGGGAATGGCTACTAAGGGAAATACCTTATTTGTGGGTATATCTGATAGAGAAATTCCTTCAGATGAAGGGCTATACGATATGAAACCTTCACCTGGACTTTATAGCTTAGATATTTCAACTGGAAATTTATTATGGGTATCTTCTATTGAACTTAGAAAAGACTGTGAGGAATGTAATGAAAAGAATCTTTTAGGTTTTTCGGCGCCAATTTCAATTACTAATGATGTAATTTTTGCTGGTTCCCTAGATGGAAGATTTTTTGCTTATACTACTCAAGGGAAACGAGTGTGGACTTTTGATACAAAAAAAGATTTTATAGCTGTAAATGCGTATAGTACAAAAGCTAAAGGAGGTTCAATAGATGCAGCAGGACCAGTTATAGTGGATGATTGGGTTTTTACTAACTCAGGTTTTGGCGGGCATGATCAAATTCCAGGCAATGTCTTATTAGCCTTCTCTTTAGAATGAAGTTTATGTGTTTAGAAAAAATAAAGATTTATTCTTTATATTTTATTGATAGGATGCGCACTAAAGATTATTTAAATATCCTAGATTGCTTAAAATTCTGATCTTATGAGGCTTACTATCTTTGGAACTGGCTACGTGGGCCTAGTTACAGGTGCTTGTCTAGCAGAAGTTGGACATGAGGTCACCTGCGTTGATATTGATAAGAAAAGAATTGAATCTTTGTTAGAAGGAAAAATTCCTATATTTGAACCAGGTCTCGAACCTTTAGTGCAAACTGGATTAAAAAATAAGAAATTAAGTTTTACATCTGATCCAAAGAGTTGCCTCGATAGAACTGAAGCTGCAATGATTTGCGTCGGCACTCCTGATGATGGAACAGGAGCTACAAATTTAAAATATGTTATAGATGTAGCAAACACACTGGCTGAAGAGTTGAATTATTCTATTCCAGTATTTATTAAGTCTACTGTTCCTGTAGGTACTTCTCTTGAAGTAGAAGAACAAATAAATGCAGGTATTCAGGCTAGGGGAAAAGACTTTCAAGTATTTGTTGCTTCAAATCCAGAATTTCTGAAGGAAGGCAGTGCTGTTTCTGATTTCTTAAAACCAGATAGAATTATTCTTGGCACTGATGAAGAAAGTGTTATAAAGACTGCAAAGGATATTTACCAAGATTTCAATCGCCGGAACGATAGAATGCTAGTAATTTCAGCACCTTCATCAGAATTAACAAAATATGCTTCTAATGCCATTTTAGCTACTAAAATTAGTTTTATGAATCAACTTTCACATTTTTGTACAAATGTTGGAGCAGATATTGAAGAAGTTAGATTGGGTATGGGCTCAGACCCCAGGATAGGAGAAAGTTTTTTGTATGCAGGATGTGGTTTTGGAGGGTCTTGCTTCCCTAAAGATATAGATTCATTGCTACAACAAGCTCAATTACAAGGAACAGACTTGCCTATTTTAGAGGCAGTTAGAGAAGTTAATAAAACTCAAAAGGATTTTTTGTCTTCTTTAGCCCTTGATCTTTTCGACAATAATTTATCTAACAAGACAATTACAATTTGGGGTCTAACATTTAAACCTAATACTAATGACACAAGAGAAGCTCCCTCACTAACAATAATAAAAAGATTATTAGATGAAGGAGCTAAAATTAAAGCGTATGACCCAATTGTGAGTCAGGAACCTGAAGCATATGAAATAAAAAACAGTTCTTTTGTAATTTGTCAATCAGCCCTGGAAGCTGCAACAGAATCAGATTGTCTTATAATTTGTACCGAATGGAAGGAATTTTGGAATCCTAACCTAGAAGAATTAGACAAGCTCATGACGAGAAAGCTTATTTTAGATGGAAGAAATATTCTCAATTCATCAGAGCTTCAGACAAGGGGCTTTGAATATAAAGGTGTTGGAAGATCTGTCTAATATAGTAAAAAATGGGAAAGACTTTAAAACGAGAAGATTTTGATTAGAAATAAAGAAATTCTTATTACGGGGGGCTGTGGTTTCATTGGCTCCCATTTAGCAGAAATGTTAGTTGATGCTGGTAATAAAGTAACATGTTTTGACAGATACAATATTGAGAACAATTGGGGTTGGTTAGAAGAATCAAAATTTAAAGACCAGATAGACGTGGTATTGGGCGATATTCGGGATTATGACTCAGTGTTTAATGCCATGGAAGGAAAAGAAATGGTGTTTCATCTCGCAGCATTAATAGGAATCCCATATTCTTATGTCTCACCTCTTGCTTATATTAGGACTAATGTAGAAGGAACATACAATGTTCTTGAAAGTGCAAGAAAGCTTAATACAGAAGATCTCTTGATAACTTCAACAAGTGAAACCTATGGTTCGGCTCAATATGTACCTATTGATGAAAATCATCCTTTAGTTGGGCAGTCGCCATATTCAGCTTCAAAGATAGCAGCTGACCAATTAGCTATTAGTTATTTTAAATCTTTTGGGTTAAACATTAAGATAGTTAGACCCTTCAATACCTACGGTCCACGACAATCGCTGAGAGCTGTTATACCAACAATAATCTCACAAATCCTTTCTAACAAAAAAACAATTGAGTTGGGAAACTTAGCTCCAACACGAGACCTAACTTTCGTAGAAGATACTTGTAGAGGTTTTATAACTATAAGTGAAAATGCTTCTTTTAAAGGAGAGGTCACGAATATAGGCATGAATGAGGAGATATCTATTGGTGAATTAGCTGAATTAATTGCGAATATTTCTGGAAAAAACATAAAAATTACCTCAAAAAAGTTAAGAATTAGGCCTGATGAAAGTGAGGTTAATAGGTTAGTTTGTGACAATACAAAAATAATTCAAAACTCTGATTGGAAAGCAAAATATAAGATAAAAGAGGGATTGGAAAAGACCTACCTTTGGTTTGAGAAGAGTGGGAATTTGAGAGCATACAAATCTGATAAATATAATGTTTAAAGATAAATGTATAGAGAAGAGTTTACTTATTTTACAAACGGCCAGGGTTTATATGAAATTACTAAAGATGTAGAAAAAGCAGTCTCTTCTTCAACGTTATCTTCTGGAATTTGCAATCTTTTTATTCAACACACTTCGGCTTCATTAATTATCCAAGAGAATGCTAGTATGGATGTCCAAAAGGACATTTTAAATTTTTTTAATAAACTAGCTCCGGAAGGTTCAGAATATAATCACAATACTGAGGGCCCAGATGATATGCCTGCACACTTAAAGAGTTTACTTTCTGACACATCTCTCTCAATTCCTGTTAAAGATAATAAACTAGACCTAGGTACTTGGCAGGGGGTATTTCTTTTTGAGCACAGAGATGGTAATTTTAAAAGAAAAGTAGTTACTACCATATTCGATTAACTCTCTATAAGCTAAAATAACACTACTATAACTAAGATTTTTAATGACAAAATTTGCAAACGCATTAGATAGAGAAGGGAGAAAGGTCTATCTAGTAGCTGATACTTCTGAAGAAATTGATAACCACTGCAAAGATCACGAATTAACTATTACTAGTAAACCAAATTATGTTGATCCAGGGACAGTTTGTAATTATTTTGAGTGGGTAGGAGAAGGTTCAAGACCAGCAAAATGGCAAATTGCTAAGCCACCTAAAAGGAAAAATTTAGTTAAAAACTAATAAGAAACTTATTTATTAGATCACAACTCTATTTTAACTGCCTGTAATATCTTTCCATTTTTATCTTTAAGAAAGATTTTTAATAAACCCATTTCATCAATTGTTACGACTCCATAATTTGCAACATATTGCATTTCACCAATTAATAAAGGGTCTGTTTCTTTTCCAAAGAAACCTTGAAAGAAAACAGGAAGAGGTTTATTGAGAGAAGAGGAAGTTAATTCATAAAGGTTATTCTGTTTATAAATTCCGCCTTTATGCCTATCTCCGGAGACCAATACGACTTTATTATCTGATTTTTTGATTAGAGTTAAGAGTCTTTGTCTCTCATGTGGAAAATTATTCCATTTCTCAAAACCATGATTAGTAGCAAGAATTTGGATGGAAGACACTAAAATAACTAAATCTACATCTCTGTGCAGCTCTTCTGTTAACCAATCCCATTGATCGTTACCCAGAATAGTTTTCTTAGAGTCGTTAGTTGAAAGATAGTTTTTGCTTTTACCTTCTAAGCTTGATCTGAAGTACCTAGTGTCTAATCCAATTATTAGAATATCTTTATCATTAAATTTTTTTACTTCAGAAAAATAAATACCCTCTCTTTGGTGTCTTGGATCATCTTTATTAATTTTCCAAAACTTTAAAAAAAGTTCTTGAGATTCTCTCTTGAAAGGGTAGTCCTTACCAGCATCATTAAGACCGTAGTCATGATCATCCCAAATAGCTAGGGGGTTAAGCCTCTTAAGCCAGAGAGGTAAATTCCTTTCTTGTTGTTTATACGAATCTTCCATTTTGGTGAGCACTCCAGACTCAGTGTCTCCATATACGTTATCTCCCATAAAGAAGAAAGTATCTAAATTTTCTTTTTCTAGGGATTTCCATATTTCTTGAGATTTTTCTTCATCTAAACACGAACCAAAGCCCATAATAAAAGAATTTATTTCTTGATCTTCATCAGCCAGCAGAAGAAGAGGTAAACTTATAACAAAAACTAAAATATTTTTGTTCATATTATTAATAAATCAGAGTTTAGTTAATATAATTAGTCTAGATAGCATAAGAGGAAAGAATTATGAGTCATCGGGAATGGTTAGACCAGGTTAAAGAAGAAATAATTGATCCAGATTTTCCTATAATAGATCCCCATCATCATTTATGGCCGGCCCCTGGTAGAACACAAGGAATTCCAAAAGATCAATATTACTTATTAAAGGATCTTTGGGAAGATACATCCAGCGGACATAATCTAGTAAAAACTGTTTTTGTCGAGTGTGGACAAGGGTATTACGATAAGGGACCTGAAGCTCTTAAACCCGTAGGAGAGACTGAATTTGTTGTTGGAGTTGCTAAAGAATCTATTTCTGACCCATCTAAAGCTCAAATTTCTGCAATAGTTAGTCATGCAAATATGATGTTAGGTGATTCTGTTGGTGAGGTATTAGAAGCACATATTGATAAGGGGGAAGGTTTATTTAAAGGCATAAGACACGCCGGAGGTTGGGATGATAGTGAGGAAGTAAGAAATTCTCATTCAAATCCAATACAACACATTTATTTGGACGACATGTTTCAAAAAGGAATAGAGCAACTAGAGGCAAGAAACTTAACTTTTGACTCATGGCATTATCATAATCAAATTAAGGATTTAACCAAGTTAGCTAAAAACTTCCCAAGTTTAGTAATCATCCATGATCATTTTGGCGGTCCTTTAGGTATAGGAAAATATGAGGGACAAAGGGAGGGTATTTTTAAAAAATGGAAAGAAGATATTACTGAACTTGCC
>CEUS01028902.1_pt1 | contig 20522 bp, 28 predicted proteins | sample 427031 | NCBI WGS metagenome assembly CEUS01 (sample SAMEA2622837, study PRJEB7988) | marine metagenome | biome: marine biome (ENVO:00000447); feature: marine epipelagic mixed layer (ENVO:xxxxxxxxx); material: "saline water (ENVO:00002010), including plankton (ENVO:xxxxxxxx)" | depth 140 m | reverse complement strand
TCCTGAAGATACAAGTACTCCTGTTTCATCAACACAAATAATGTCTACAGATTTTACTAGAAAAGTATATGGGTATAATCAAAATTGGTTTGAAAATAATATTCCTAATGCTTTTTCTAAACAATATACAAGAGAAACTATGTTACAAAAATTAACTGATGATAGAGTTGCAGAGGGTATAGCTAGTGGAGGTATTTCTTCTGCTAGTGAACAAGAAGCAAGAGAAGCTATCTATGCTTATCTTTCTGAACAATTTGATTTAGCATCTGAAGCAATGTCTTAATAATGGTTTCTTTACAAGAACAAATGCAGACTCTTCAGAGTATTGCTCCTACAGAAAAAACACAAGATTGGAAACCTTATAATCCAAATCCTGAAGCTGACCAATCCAATCCTTTTGCTGGAGGTTTGGAAGAAAAAGCTTCTGAATATGATCGTTCAGATGCAATGCAATTAGCTGCTACATTAGGAATAACAGATACCTTTAGAGGTGTTAAGCAAATAGCAGGATTTGATAAGGTAGATATGGCAGTTGATCAAAAGCTGCTTAATAAACTTATGGAGCATCCAGAATGGGGAGATGATATTAAATGGACTTACTTTGGTTCTCTTCTTCTTGATCCTATTGGGTGGCTAACTCCTGCTAGTAAAGCTGCTCAACTTGCTAAAGCTGGATATAAATTTACTAAATGGCAGAAAGCTAGAAAACTTGCTGTAAGTGGTTTTGCATGGGGTGGTATTGGTGGTGTAACAGGATACGTTGATCCTGATAGTGGTGATAGAGTCTTTAATACTTTGACAGGAGCAGCAGGAGGTGCAGTATTAGCCCCTGCTCTTGGTGTTCCTGCTGAAGCTATTGGTAAATTTTTAGCATCTAAAACTCCTAAACAACTCACAGATGATCCTCAAGGTATGATAAAAGAACTAACAGGTATTGATACAGCAAGTCTGACAAATCCTGTTAAATCTTTTTACTATAAAAATTTTCAGCCAGCAGCACAAAAATATGAAGATTTAAAAAGGCAGTATGTATACAAACCTATTGTTTTAGATAATCCTATTGCGTCTGTAGGTGCAGGTGCAGGTGCTTATGGTGGTAACTTGGTATTTGGAGATGATATTGACAAGTATATAAATCGTCTTGAAGATGAAAGAGATATGGATTCTGGTCCTTGGAGAAGTGCATTAAAGACTACTCTTATGTTTGGTGGTGCTGCTCTTGGATTTGGTTTATTCAAAAAAAGATTTAAAGGAAAAAACGCACAAGACTTTATTGGTCGTAGAGTTATAGATAATTATAAACTATCAGATGAAGTTGTAAAGTTAAAAGAAGGAGCTTATTTAGATTTTAATGATGCTGCTTATAAGTTTACTGATATTGCTGAAAGAGCAAAAGCATTATCAGAAGATGAAAAGAAAATATTATACTATTTTCTTGATGGGCAAGTAGATAATATAGCTGATCTATCTAAAGAAGCTAGAGAAATTGGAGCAGAAGCCAGAGAAATTATTCAAGAGACAGGACAAAGAATGGTAGATGCAGGTATGTTAAAACCTTCTACTTTTCATGAAAATATGAACAGCTATATTCATAGAACGTATGGTGAAAAATTAAGTCCTAAACTTTTAAAAGAAATTGGAATAGATGTAGACGATCCAATTCTTAAAGGAGAGGGTAAATTAAAAATTATTGGTTCTGAACTTAAAGGAAGAGGACATATAAAAGATATTCCTGTAAAAGAAAAAAATAATATAGCTAAATTAGAAAAATTAGGATACAAAAAATTCGGTAAACAAAATAATGGAATACAATCTTATCGTATTCAACTTACTGCTGAACAAAGAAAAGCTCTCAATGAAATTGAAGATGCAGCATTTGCTATTAAAGCAACAGGTGATCTTATGCTTAATGATCTTGCTGCTTATAAATTTTATAGAGATATAAATATAAGTTCTGCATATGCAGATGCAAGTGAACTGAAAAGACTTTATAAACTTTCTACAAATAAAAAAGCATCAGCAGATGAAAGAGCCTTTGCTTCTAAGTTGTATAAAGAATACAAAGATGGTGGAAGAAAGACGTATGATGAACTTACTCCAACAGAGCAAGCAGATTTAGTTCAGATTCCTGTTAGTAAGGTTCCAAAAACAGGACTACAAAAGTATGGTGATCTTGCTGGAAGATGGCTACCAAAAGATATAGCTGATGATATTATAGTAGCACGAAAATTTTCTGATGGAGAAGGGTTCTTAGGTGAACTCTATAATAATAAATATTTTCAAAAATATCGTCGTTTTAATTCTATGTGGAAAAGAAGTAAAACTTCATGGAATCCTACAGTTCATACGAATAACATAGTTTCTAACTTCTTTTTGCTTGATGCTCATGACGTTCCTCTTGATACGTTTATAGAAAATGGTTTTAAAGTATACACTAAAAAAGGACAGGAAGAATTAAATAAACTTGACCTAGGATTTGGTGAGTCTAATACTTATGAAGACCTTGTAAGGCTTGGTGTATTTGATGCTGGTCTTGCTAAAGCAGAACTTAAAATTGGAAATGCTGATTGGAAAACTGAGTATCTTAAAGATTTTCATGGATTAGAATTAAGAAAACGTATTAGAGGTAAAGGAGGAGGTATCCACAGAGGTAAATTTGAAGAAGATGCTTTAGGAGAAGTAGATGACATTCTTGAAATGTCTATTAATATTGCAGGTAGAAATTATCAAAAGTATGTTGATTGGATTAAAAAGAAAAATCCTATAAAAGCACTTGATAAATTAGCAACTGGTCTTTACCAAAGAGAAGATCAGATGTTTCGTGTTGCTCTATATATAGATAGAGTACAGAAAAGAATGCCAGAATTAAATCAGTTCACAAAAGGATCAGCAGAGTATACAAATGCTATTGAACAAATAAAGAGATCAGCAGCTAAAGAAGCAAAAAAAGGTTTTATTGATTATAATATTCAATCTCCTGTCATAAATATTCTTAGGGATAGTGCTCTTCCTTTCTTCTCATATACATATAGAATTATTCCTATACTTGCAAAGACAGCTACACTGAAGCCATCTAAGTTTGCTAAGTGGGCAGCTATAGGATATGCACTTGATTATGCAGGAAGAGAAAGAAGTAAAGAAGAAACACAGTATGAACGAGCACTTATGGATGAGAAAAGATTATCTCGTATGTTTGGTTTACCCTTTATGCCTCCTACTTTTATAAAGCTTGGTGATCCTCTTAGAAGTGCAGAACAGTTTGCACAAAAAAGATTTGATTATGCTCTTGGCTGGGGGTTGGATAGAGATGTAGAGGGTAATAAACTTCCTCAACGGTCTAACTTTCTTGATACAACAAGATTTCTTCCGGGTGCTGATTTATTAGGTCAAACAACTCCAGATGAAGGAGGATTTATTTCAGGATTACCTGCTCCTTTTCAACCTTCTGGTGGTTTAGCAGGTGAACTTTTTGTACCTCTGCTTACAGGTAAAGACCCATTTACAGGAAAAGATATTCCAAAAGATGTTAATGCACTAGAATTTACACTAGCTCGTCTTGTTCCTAACAATCCCTTATTTGGAATTAGTGGATTACAAAAGTTATTTGGTTCTAAGGAAAGAAATGATTTTTATGATGCATGGGCACACAAAAAGATTATGAATGCATTAGAAAGAAGACCAGATTCTTCTGCCTATGCACCAGACCTTCCTGTTCTTACTGCTGTTGCACAAACAATAGGTATTAAAATTTGGCCTATTGATCCTCAAAAACTTAATGCTGTATTTACAGCAAAATATAGAAGTGACATTAGAGAATTAGAAGAATTAATAGATGATAGACGAGATAAAGTAGGTAAGTATCGTGGCACAGATTTGTATGAAGCAAAACAAAGAGACTTAAATATATATGCAGAAGAAATAAAGGAAAAAATGGAAGACATTTTAATTAATGCAAGAATTGTTGATGCTAAAAGATTTAAAAGAAGAGAAAGAAAATTTGGTGAAGTACCAGCAGATATTATAGAGAGTATGGGAGAGAGTATTAGTGAGACTGCTCGTGAGATATTTGACTAATGAGTAATATTTCTGACAACGATATGTATCTTATACTTGGTAGGCTGGAAGGTAAACTAGATTCTGTAATGGTTATCACAGAGAAGCAATGGGATACTATAGAAAAGCATGATACAAGAATAAAGAAGCTGGAGAAAGACAGACATGCTATGTATGGAGCAGCAGCCGTACTAGGTGTAATAGGATCAGTAGTAATATGGGTAATATCTAACTTTGTAAGGAGTGTATAATGGTAGCATTTTCATCAATAACAGCAAGACCAAGGTATAGAAATAGAGCTTCAGCAGGATCAGTTCCTTTTGTTAATGCAACTTTACAGTTAGCTTCATTAGGAACTACTTCTATTAGTGCTAATGTTAGTCTTCAAAGAAGTCTGGCAGGAAGGATTCCTACTATAGCTTTTTCTAATTTAGCTGCTCCTCCTAGTACACAACGAGCCAGAGTGGATAGTAGACTTAACATAGGTAATGCTACTCCACAATCATTTGGTGATCCAGCAAACTTAGAGGCTTTTGGAAAAGATATTGGTAAAAGAATAAGTAATCCATTTGATAATAAACCACTTGGTGCAACTCCTCAAGGAACAAGGGATTTCTTTGATACATCTACTGGTTTATCTCCGGGTGCTTTAGGAGGTTTTGGAACAAGTAGTCCTTTTAGTGCAGGAGTAGCCCCACCAGTAAACTTCCTTCCTCAAACAACACCTAACCCCGGATTATAAGGAGCTAACATGGAACTAGTAACAACACTTTTAGGCGGCTCTATAATGGGCTTTACAACAACCCTTATAGGAGGCATCGTCAAAGCCAAGGCAGAGCAGCACAAGCTTATGCTAAGTGCTCTTAATGCTCGTCACAAGGTACTACAGGAGACTAGAGAGCATGGAATGAAGGACAGGCACTTTGCTTGGACTCGTAGAATTATAGCTCTCACTTGTGTAGGATGTATTGTAGTAATACCTTTCATTGCACCATTTCTTGATGTACCAGTTATTGTATCTCATGTCAAGGAAGGTGGTTTTTCAATTCCCTTTATCTGGCAGTCACCAGATAACGTAGAGTGGAAAGCAATAGAGGGAGTGGCACTTGCTCCTATGTATCTGCACACACTAGCAGCTATTGTCAGCTTTTACTTTGGGTCCAGTGCAGCTAAGTAGATGATGTCTGTCTCACAGTTTGTTAAACTGTTTGAAACTGTTGGTATACCTGTTCTTACAGCAGCAGCAGCAGGATATGCTCTATGGTGGCTCATAAGATGGATCACAGGAAGCTTTAAAGAAGAACTTAATAATGAACATCAGGACATTGTTAAAGCTATTGATATTCTTAAAGAGGAACTTGATGAGGAGACAAGGGATACTAGAGATTTATTAGGAAAGAGATTAGAAGAACTTCGTATCATGACAATACGTCTTATTGATAGAGTAAGAGTATTGGAAATGAATTTTATTGAGCATGATGAAACTGTAAGAGCAGCCTATGGTCTGGAAAGAGCTATAAGAAAGAAGACCAGACATGATCAGGTTGAAGAACTTAAAGAACAGATAAAGGATGCTGGTAAAACAAATGGCGATCATTACTGATATATCCCAGAGTATAGTACTAGTAACAATATTATACAAAACTCCTGACCTTCCACACTTAATTCAAGAGTTTAACTATGAAGGGCATGACGTACCTCCAGAGTATCCTTATTTTGATAAGTTTATGGATTATTGGAGAGACAACATACCCTCTATTATACTTGATATAAAAGGTTTATGTCATCAAGATATAACAGATAGATATGTACACCTTCAAGATAGGCTTGTATTTCATTAATGGTAAAGAATGCTACAGAGTTAAATGATAACACAAGATTTGCGATGCCAGTTCGCAATCTTATTACTATTGTATCAGCCGTAGCTGTAGGTGTGTGGGCTTGGTTTGGAGTACAGGAAAGATTAAATATAATAGAAACTCAACAGATACTAGTTCAATCTGATCTGGAAAAAAATACTGAGTTTCGTATTAAATGGCCTAGAGGAGAACTAGGTTCTCTTCCTGCTGACAGTGAACAGTTTATGTTAATTGAGCATTTGTCTTCAGAATTTGAAAAGCTTGCTACTAATCTTGAACAAGGTAAAGCACCTTTTGATCAGCAGCAAGCCTTGACATTAGAGTTCTATGAAAAAAGAATTACTTCTTTAGAACTTAAACTTGATAAATTAAAAGATGAAGTTTATCGAATAAAGGCTAACGGTAAAGGAGAGCACTAGTATGATAGAAACTATGTTCATACTTATACTATATCTTAAAGGCTCTGCTATAGAGTTTATGGGACACTATGATGTAAATGGTCAGTGGAAAGAAATGGGAATGTCAGGTTGTCTTTCCATGAAGAGAACACTGAAGAGAAATGGATGGAAAGATTCTAAGGTATCTAATACAAGATACTCTTGTGAGAAGAGAAAAGTTTATGTAGAGAAAGATAAGTTCGGACGTATGGTTGTAACAAGGATTGTAGAGTGATTACACTAAAAGAATTTCTGGCTGAACCACAGACCATGTACGATGGTGGGTTAGTTTACATGCAGGATGGTGGTGATCCTCTTGAAGATAAAGCTATTGATTTAAGACAAAGAGCAGAAAATATACCAGATATTATAGAACGTCCAAGTTCAAGTACAGTAATAGAACAACTTCCCGTAACAGAACAACAGCTTCCCATAACAACAAAACCTACTCTACCTGTACCTAAAAGTTTAGAGAGTAAGTTACCTAGAATTGTAGGAACTATTCTTAAAGCAAGAAAGTATACTAATCCTCTAGGTATAGCATCACAGGTACTTGATCTTATTCCTCAAGAAACAAAGACTGCTGCTGTAGACTATTTAAAGAACACACCAGCATATGAGCTTTTTGGTTTAGAGCACTATGATCTGGAATATTGGAAAGCTCTTGGGGATATGGTGAACGATGTACTTGATACTGGTATTGATCAGGATGAATATGGAGTAGAAGAGTTATGGAGTGAATTTCAACATTATTTAGGTCTTCTGCATGAAGAAGAAGTTGCTATAGAAGCAGAACCAACGTCTCTTCTAGAGTTGCCAAATAAGCAAATAGAAACAGGACCAACAGAAGAAATAAATGCAGAGTATGTTAGAAACTTAGATTTGTATCATGCAACTACGGCTACAAAATTAATAGGTGGAAAACTTAAAGCAAGTAAAGTAGGTGTTCTTGGACAAGGAGTTTATGCAACTCCCGATACAGAATATGCAGGAATATATGCAGAAGGAGAAGGAGGAAATATTCATCCTATAAAAGCTAATATTGAAAATCCTTTAATAGTTCGTATCAAAGGAAGATTTCACGATTACACACCAGCAAGAGTTTTTGAAGAACTGGGTGTTTCTAAAGAAAAAGCTTATGAGATGGCAGAACGTAATAATGAAGAGCATGGAGGAGATTTTACAACACAATTTAAATCTAGAGCACGAAAGCAAGGATATGATTCTATTGTTTTAGTAAATGATGAAACTAACACAATGCAAGAAATTGTTGTATTTGATCCTGATAAAATAGTTCCTAAATTTAAACCTATGTACGATGGTGGCATAGTACAGCATATGTCAGAGGGTGGTTTAGGAGAATATCTTTTTGAATCCTCTCCAGATGCTCCTATAGATGAAATTTCGGGGCAAGATCCGTTAAGCCAAGCACAGTTAGATATGCAGCCAGAGGAAGGCTATGGGTACGGGAACATTCTTCCAATACGAAGACAGTTAGACCCAGACACGGGACAGCCTGTAGGCGATATGGAACTCACATGGCCCACGATGGCAAGAGAGTTTGGTACAGGACTGATTGATCTTGTAAGAGGAGTGAAAACTGGAGTCCTAACTCCAGAGGCTTTTGGCAGTCTTATGGATTTAAATATTACACCAGCATTACTTTCTAAACCAAATCCAAATTTGATTCCTATGATTATGGCTTGGCATGCTACTCCACATAAGTTTGATCAATTTGACATAACTAAAATAGGAACAGGAGAGGGTGCTCAAGTTTTTGGAAAGGGGTTATATTTTGCAGGACATCTTGGTACAGGAAAAGTATATAGAGATCAATTTGCAGGAAAAACCCAGATTAAGGTTGGTAAGCATGGTATAATAGACCATGACGACCACTTTGGTGTTGGAAAGCCAAAGCCTAGAGAGATAAAAAAGTGGACAAACGATCCTGATGAATATGCATATGAGATTAGTATGCATGCAGTATCTAACATAGCAAAACGTATTAGTAGAGAAATGGATACTTTGAGATCAGACCGTATTATAGATAATCCTAATGCTGCTGATTTGTCTGATGAAGTACTACTTAAACAAGCAATTAGCAATATTGAGAAGTATTTAAAAACACCTGCAAATAATAAAAATAACTTTGGAAATTTTAAGTATTCTGAAGAACAATTAATTAATATGGATAAGGTAAATGCTATATATCTAGAAAACCTAAATCGTTTTAAAGAATTAGGTATTACACCTATAAGAAAAGAAGCTCAACTTTATAGAGTAAAATTAGATGTTGAAGAAGAAGATTTTTTAGATTGGGATTTACCTTTAAGTAAACAAAGTGATAAAGTTAAGAAACTATTTGATGAGCTATATGATGAAGTTTATGATTCGGGATTTCAAGAGTATATGAGAGATTTAGTAGATGGTGATCCAACAGGACAAGAACTCTATAAAATGTTAGGAAGATACCAAAAGCAATCTGATTTTGATACATCAAAACAATTAAATGAAAAAGGTATCTTTGGAATTAAATATCTAGATGAAGGTAGTAGACCATTCCAAGACTCTCCTAAAGGTTCTGAAAAGACTTTTAACTATGTTATGTTTGATGATAACAAAATTGAAAAAGTAGATGATGTCTTTAATAAAGGTGGTCAAGTAAGACCTATGTACGATGGTGGGTTGGTTTTAGCATAGGACTGTAGGTACTGAGGTCTCTTTCAACCTGATCCATTAAGTCTTGAGAGTACGTTAGAAACCTGTGCATCAACTCCTTGTTCTCATAGGAAGGATAGTTTTCATTAATAACCGTTAGCCAATCATTAGGATGAAGATACTCTCGTTGAATTTCTAAGTGACCTTTCTCATTTAGAAATACTCCAAACTTAAACAGGGTGGCAGGAATGCTATCCTGTTTTCTTTTTGCCAACTGTAAATTCCTTCTTAGGTTCTAGTACTTCTTCAGCAAATGAAACATCTTTAATATCATCTCTTAATGTTTTAATTCTACCACTAAGATACTCCTGTACATTCTTTCTCTGTACTCTGTGATAGTCACCTAGATTCTCTAGAAGATAAGCTAACTCCATCTCCATACCTTCTAGATGTATTTTAATTCTCTCTTGTTGTTTGCTCATTGTTTTTTCCTAACTCTTTAATTCTTTTGTATGCATTCTGTAGTTGTTCTTGTAAGTCTCTTACGTTGCCTTCTAAAATTCTTATGTTATTTTCTAACACTAGTCTTTCTATTTCATTACTCATCTTCAAGATGTACCATAATTTCTTTTTCAAACAAGAAAGGAGGAAAACAAAAGGATACATTACATCCTCCTAGAAAGAGAACTAAAGATATAGTAGCAAATTTATTCATCATTGTACAAGGTCTACAATTTCACATACATCACCTGTACAATTCAAAGTCTGACTACCATGAGTATTATCATCTTCTTCATACTCAGATAAAGTATTCCAATCAATATTCTCTGGCATTTTCTTTAGAAGACTTTCATATTCTGCCCTAGTTGAATCCTGATAGGGTGCTTGCTTGTAAGTATGTTCACTCATAGGCAGAAAGCTTATGCCTGACATATGACTGAAGTTCTTATGTACATATGCACCAACTTCCATCCATTCATTCTCCTGTACAGATACAGTAATGGAAGGCTTATGCTCACACCAATGATCAGAATACACCTGCCATATCTTTAGATGATCTATAGCAGATAGCTTGTCTCTTGTCAAAGCTCCTTTAGGAGCCTTTACAGGAAAGCTGAACACTGACATGGACTGTGGCTTGAGTAGTTCATCCTCTACAGGAAAGCCCTTCTCTGTCATAAACTTTGTCAGAGGGTCTTTCTTATCTGCTCTTACAGTACGAATATAATATTCAGAGTGTCTAGGATGAATACCACTGGCAGCATCTACTAGCTGGCTAACAGTACCAGAAGGCTTAACACAGGTGATAGCAGCAGAAGGCTCAATGCCTAGATACTTAGACCACTTTCTATTTGTATTTACAGCAATCAGTCTCAGGTTGGATAGAAGAACAGATAGGTTATCATTTGTTTGATTAGCCATCATCTTGTTATCAAGTATACCTGTCAGAGATACACCAAGCAATCTCTCTTCTTCTGTATTACGAACCCATTGTCTGCTTAGACCCTTAAAGTCTGTGAAGCAGGACTGTATGGTTCCTAGTATGGTAGCAAGCTCTACCTTTCTTTGTAGAGTTTCTGGTGTATCCTCTGCTCTTATTACAACCTCTGAAAGATTACAGAATTGCTTTGGTCGTAGAATAATCTCAGAACAGGGGTTCGTACCATAGTCAATAGAGGAGTCTCTACGTCCATACTTAGCAGCTTGTTGCTGTGCAGCCTGACGATTAAAGATACCACGTTCACCAGACTTGCTCTCATAGAGGGCTGTCCATTCTCTCATGAATGATCCCATGTCTGCTGATCCGTCTGTGTAGCATACAGAGTTGTTAGCCAGAGCACGATGAGGCTCTGTCTCCCACCATGATCCAGACTTAGCATGTCTCATACGATCATCAGATAGATTAGACAGGCTGATCAGAGCAGACCTACGAACTCCACCAACTACCACTACATCAGCTATCTTGCACATGAGGTCATGACATTCAATACTGGACAACCTACGGCCAGCGGCTTTCTTAAATAGATTACAAGAAAATGTGAACAGATCATCAAGAGGCTCTGGTCCACTGGCTCTACCACCAAAGGTCTTGAGCTTGGCACCAGCAGGTCGTAGCTTTGACATATCCCACTTAGGTAACATACCAGCATAAAGTAGATTAATAAGCTCCTTGAAGCCTCGAAACCAACCCTCTTTGCTATCCTGTACGATGATAGTGGTTTCACTATCTTCAACTGAATCAGGAACTGGAGGAAGCTGATTTACATACTGACGTTCAACAGAGAAACCTACACCTGTACCGTGCATAAGAATGTAGAGGCACTCATCAAAGGCTCTAGGACTATCTACGGGCAGATACGAGCAGTTGTATGCAGCAATATGATTACGTTCCAGTGCAGGGCCAGCAGTCATCATGGCTCTCATGGAAGGCATGATCTTGAGTGTGACCATAGCTACATACAGGTCAGTAAATAATTCTTTAGACATGTTATAACCATGTTTCTCCTTGATAAAACTTCTATAGAAATTAAGAAGTCGAGTAACAGTTTCTTCCCATGTCTCTCTTCGTTCTTCTCCTTCTAACCAACGGCTATATCTGGATTGATGTATAAACGATTGATAGTTAGTCGGCAGCATTCTTTTTGGTATCCTTTTTATTAGTGTTGGAAGGAGTACTTGGTTCTTCTATAGAAAAAGACATCTCTTGTTGGCTTTCTTCCTGTGATTTTCTAACTTCCAACATAAGTTGTCCTACTAAACCATTTACTTCGTTAAAAGGTTTTTTAGAAAGATAATTTAAAATAGCATTAATTAATTCAGTACTCAAGTTCATTGTCTTATTCTCCTGCATGATTTAGGTCCAAGTTTTTTTCTGTGTCGTAGGTGTTTAGGTTTAAATCTTCTTACTTTTCTTTTTCTAGGTAAGTATGTAAAATTTTTCATACTAAGTCCTCTAGGTATGGTTCTTTATACATACTTGACTTCATGATCTTACCATCTTCTCTATAGATAGGCTTACCATTCTCTCCAAGCTTTGACATATTAGATGTATGTACTCTGTTAAATGCTACATCAAAGTTCCAGCCAAATGTATCAGCAAATCCTACAGCTACATATACTAGATCACAAAGCTCTTTTAGTATAGCTGCTTTATTTTGTTTGTATGATATAGCTGTTGTAACTTCAGTAAACTCTTCATGTAATAGTCGTACTCGTAAAGCTTTTGTAGTATTATTACCACCAGTAATATACTCTTCATCTGTCGGATGACCAAAGGCTTTATGAAAAGAATGTAATTTATCTTGAATGGTTTCAGTTTTCATATGTATCATTCAGTATCACTAGGTCTATAGTCTATACCTAAATCTTTAAAAGTATCTTTATTCAAAAAGTCTTCTACTTCTTTTATTAATCTATTTATATACCACTGTGCTTTTTGTAAATCTTCCAGAGCAGTTCCTTTATATCTGTATCTAGAGATATACTTAATAACATTTCCTTGTAGGTATCCTTCAAATTCTGAAGGAGACATAGAATTTTTTATCATATCTATTGTTTCTATATTCCCTCTATTGTAGTGAGGTGGGTGGTTGATATTATCCGACATACTGTATAGAACTCCTAGTAGGTTAGCCAATTAATGTAACTTCTTAAATTCAATTACATTTTCTCCATGTTCAAATTCAAATTCAGAGGAAGAAGAAGAAGGATACTTTGCATTGAAAGCATATTTTCCAGAATCTCTTATAGCATTCACAAATTCTTCATCATAGAGGTTTTGTAGTACTCCATATCCTATTTCTTTTATCAAAGATATTTCTTTTTCATCTTTTGAAATATCAAAGATTTGAACTACGAACTCTTCATCATTATCTGATTCTTCAATCATAAGAATTAATCGTTCTTTATAAGGATCATAGTCTTCTTCAGACAAACCTATAAAAGACATAAAATCTTTTTGTTTAATTCCCATATTTCATTAACCTTTCGATTTGTTTTTCCAAGAACTTCTTGGTTTTAGGACAATGCTCTTCCATCTCTGCAAGCTCTGCTGTAATCTCCTCTAGAGGAAGAACAACTATACTATGTGCAGCAAGTAATGATGTTATTTTACTAATATCCTCCGTTATTTTTTCTGAGTTTTCATTAAAATTTAAATCAGACCAATGAGTTGTAAGACTTTTCTTAATTCGTATAGTAACTACATTTTTATCAGGTATCTTTTGTTTTTCATGAATAGGCTTTATGTACCATACTTTATTGTTTATGTCAATATCTTTTTCATGCACTCTTAATTGAAGAACTATAGGCATTATTATTCCTCTTCTCTTATTGGTCTGTAAAATTTACCACCCACAAAATTATTATAATAAGCTGGCTCATCTGTTCCTTCAAGAACAGCAGTAAGAACTTTATATTTCATTTGATAAAAGCATTCATAATACTTCAAGCTTCGTTTGTTTTCATACTCTCCTATTATCTGAAATGTAAAATGTTTTTTACCAAGCTTACCCATGTCAGAATTAAGGTGCTTTGAAGAACCTGTATATGTTTCCCAACCAGAAGGCTTCTTTTTCTTGGCTCCAATATAATATTGTTTACAACCTATATAAGCCTTCTTGGTTTTCTTGTTTGTGATTCTGTATACAAAACCAAACTTATAAAGATCAGGAACAAAAGGTTTTCTTTTATATACCCAATGCATTATTCAAGTTCTTCAAACTCTTCATGTACTTCTGTGAGTCTTCCAGATTCACGACTATAATACACTCTGCAAGCTGGTCCTGTCAAGCCAGAGAACCTGTTCTTTATAACTCGCACAGTAGTAGTATGTCTCTCTATTTCATCTTCATGCTGACCATTTCTTTCTAGTCCAATAACGATATCGGATAGCTGGCCTATACTGGCAGAGCCTCTGAGTTGAGACAGAGATGTAGCAGCACCCTCTTCATGACCTGTAGACATTGGCCTACGAAGATGAGATACAATAAGCAGAGCAATGTCAAGCTCCTGTACAACAGTACGCATCTTAGTCATGATCTCATCAAGTGCTCTACGTTCATCAGCTACATTCTGATCTGAGACTATGATACTGATATGATCTAAGACTACATATTTACAGTCTAGAGCCTTGGCAAAGTACCTGATCCTGTTAAGGATAGAATCAATAGCATTTGATCCAAAGTGGTCATAGAAGAATAACCTTCCAGTACCTAGTGTGTTATCAAAGTACCTCTTCAAGTCTTCATCACTCACAGATGAGAACTCTGATGGAAGATGTAGGCACTTGTTAGCCTCAAGGCTCATGAAGGCAAGACCACTTCTCTTTACCGACTCCTCCATGAACATCATGCCTATATTGTCATTTGTATTCTTAAAGACATGATAGATAAGCTCTCGTAGAAACTGAGACTTGCCTAGACCAGAACCTGCCGTAACAGTAACAAGCTCTCCCATGCGTATGCCATAGGTCAAGTCCTGTAGTCCCTGATAAGGGTAGTTAATGGCAGCTTCTGTAGCACCCTCAACGATAGTATCCCACATCTCATTACCAGAGATAATACCGTCTGGTGTGTAAGTCTTAGCAGCCCACCAATCCTGCACAAACATATTCTTCTTATTATTAAGAAGGTACTCGTTAGCATCTTTGTACTGAAGAGACATCACCTTTGCTTTGGGTGACAGCATCTCTGCTACTTTAGCAGATGCTTTACGTCCAGCATCATCATTATCAAAACAGATAACGATCTGATCAAAGGATGTCAGAAAATCATAGTTATCTGTAATATCCTTGGCAGCAGATGCAGCACCATTACGAATAGATACTACGGGCCACTTGCTACCTAGTAGTTGATAAGCAGACATGGCATCCACTTCACCTTCACAGATTGTTACATACTTGCCTCCCTCTTGAAATGCTTTCTGTCCAAACAGCATAGCACCTTTGATGTTACCTTCAGAAAAGAAAGTCTTGTTATCTGTGTTTCTAACCTTATTAGCTACATGCTCTCCTTCTTTGTTGTAGTAGGGATAGAAGTGCTTTGTTCCATTGAGCATAGCTCCATATCGCCTACAAGTATCCTCTTCAATCTTACGGTCAGGAATTGCTCCTATCGTTCCCGTACTGACAGGTCTTGTTGTTGTCATAGTATATTCTTCTTCCTCATAGTTTGAATTAGGATTTACTTTATAATCACAATCATCAGTATAACATTCTTTGTATCCGTTTGAATATACTCCTACGTTATTTTTACTACCACACTCAGGGCAAGGCTCGTGCCTTACAAAATGAGACATACCATTCTACCTCTTATTATTGAAATACCAGTAACCCGATTTCTTCACGCCACCTCACGCCTTCGGAGAGTAGTCGGGAGCCACTGGCAGGGCTTAATCTTTTTCCTCAACGTCTATTTCAAAATAGTATGTACCTAAAGTTTCCTCCCAAATACAATTCTCTGTAATATACTCTTTAAGAGTACCTCCTTTATTTGTATAGTTTATTATATCCTGATCATCATCATCCAATGTAAATATATTACATTGAGTTACCGTAATTTCATGTATCATATTTAATCCCTTACACTTTCAGTTACTTCTGGTACATTAGGTTCTTTCTCTATTGTCGTTAGATATTTAAATCCATCGTGATATCTAAACACTCTCATATCAGGAAAGCAAGTCCACTTATAAGGACAGTATACACAATCTCTAGCAAGCTTTATGTTACCTGACTTACCTTCTGCTACTGGTTGATAACATAGGTCAGGCATGTCAGGACTAGCAGAGATTGCTTTCACATCTTTAATACGTTGACTAGCATTAATTAATGAGAAATCATCTAGCTCATGTAAAACAAGCTCTCCAGAAACTTTATTCATGGCTAGAAGATAGCCACAATCCTTTCCTTCTGCTTCTGCATAGGCACTTATCTGTGCTATGTAACCAAAAGGATCGTCAGTTTCTATTGAGCCTGTCTTGAATTTACGAAATGCGAAATCACTAGCAGATTTAATATCTACTACTTCATCATCAATCTTACAATCGATATGACCTTTTATTCCTTCAAGCTCAAGTTGCTTTTGAGGTTCCTGTACTGAATGACCAGCTTCTTTTGCCAAGAAGAGAACCAGTTCTTCAATGATTGAACCATAGAGGAACTTGATGAGTGTAGATGGTTGATACGATCTTTCCATTTCTGGACCGTTAAGTTCCATCCAGATTTTACGGTCTGGTTTACCGATTGAAGACATTCTAATACGCTTTTCATTAGATGTCCTCCTTTCTTCCTCTAAGTGTTGTATAATAGAATTAGAAACACCCTCCAAGAAAGCCTCTAGATTATCTCTAGAGACTCTCTTGTTAGATGCAACTCTATCATAGATGTCTTGTACTAAAGTAGATATGTGCATAGCTGCCCACTCCCTCGCCCACTATGCTCCTTGATCATACGAGCATTTCCGAAATTACTATCGCCCATCACAAGCCCTAAACTAAATGGTTTAACTAGAGTTCTTCATCCTCATCATCAAACTCATCCTTACCACCATACTGTACCAAGTCTGTAACTTGTACCTTATTAAGATACAGAGAAGTACCATACTTGTCAACAAAGGCATGGTTCTTATTGAACGCTACCTTCACCTTTACACTACTACCATTACCAATAAGAGTATTTTGATCCATAACTTGCTTATTGGAGTCCATAACAGGAACAGTATACCTAGTCTTGGCGGTAACAAATTCGCCACGGTCATCGTCCTTGTTCTTTAACATAACTCCATGAGAAGCTAGAACTTCCTTACTCTTGTCAGAAAGATCACCAATGTCCATTTGGTACTTATCAGAGTACTCATCCTTACGATTGAGTTTAGTCCAATAAGCTTTGCCTGAAATAATCGCAGTTTCTTTCTGTGCAGCCATCATGTTAGTCTCCTTATGTTGAGTTAATAATATACTACTATACTACGCTTAATTACTATTGTCAAGAGAAATATCTAGTAGTGCCATTTCAATAGGAAGATCATTCTCTTGGTTCATCATATATCTTTCTATATGATTTAATTTTAAATTATTTTTAAATAGCATTTCTTTAAAATCTTTAATAGGTTCTGTTTTTCTTTTATCATAAAGCTGATTCATCAACCATACTTCTTTTTTGTAAGGTTCAACCTCTGATATATACATATTACTTTCCGTATGCATATAATTTCCTATATTATTATAGAAGTCTATGTGAATTTTCCAGTCAATATCTGATGGTCTGAGATCATGTCTTAGAAAACCCATTGGATGACTTTCCTGTATATTCATATAATTAGGAGGATTAGCAACTATAATATCAAACTTCTCATATTCAGGTATATCTTTAAGGTTATCACTCAGATAAGAACGAACAGGATAATTGTGTTTGCTTATAGTTCTTCTAACACAGTCAATAGCTTTAGGATTAATGTCAGATACAACTAACTCTTCACATATCCCCTGTTCTAATAACCACAAACCTATCCATGAAGGACCACAACACCATTCGTATAGTGTTTTAACTTTTCGATCATATAGTAACTCGTAGAAAACCGGAGCTAATAGTTTTCCTGCACCATCAAGCTCCGGTTCCTCTTCAATAGTATTTAACCATTGAATATAGTCAAACACATTAGAACCTATATGTCAAGGGTGAAAAGACATTACTTGTTGACCTGTAATTTACACCTAGTTTACGAAGTTCATCTGACAGTTCTTCATCTGCTTGTTTACGAGCCTCTACTGCCAGCTTTACACCAGCAAGTCTCTTATCACGGTAAGCTCTTTTAGCTTGTGAAAGTTGAACAGTCAAGTCTTCAATAGTAATCTTCAAAGCTTCTTCAGTCATAGTTTCAAACTCTTCCATAATAACCTCCTCATTTTAAAGTTATTTTATGTATCTTATCGACAGGTATAGAATAGAATTTTTCTCCTTCTGGTACATACCTGTTGGGTATCTCTACTGTTTCTGCATACTTCTTTAATGCACTATCAGTAATAACCCAAGCCTCCTTACAGTCGGCTCTTAATACATAAAATGTAAGATTCTTTTCTATTTTTTCAAGAAGCTTTTTTTTACGATAAGGTATTCTTACGTCTTTCCAAGATTCAGGCCACTCTCCCTTCCATGAATACTTAATTTCAGTTTCAGAAAAGCAAAGCGTCCCATCCTCTGACATACTTTCTATGTCACAAGAATATTTTTCTACGACATTAGTTATTATATGCTTTTTAGATCGTAGATATTTTGATATAGCACTTTTAGATTTACCATCTGATCTATCATATAAGTTTCGATCAAACTTTTTAGTTTTACCTAGTGAGTTTCCTGCCATGTTCTTCCTATCTTTGCATCTGCGTTAAGAGGAATATTCATCTGAAAGAAATTTGATACTCGAATCATACAGGGATCAGCTATACTAACTAACTCCTCTGCATCATCTACATGAACTTCATATTGTTGTTCATCATGAATTGTATTTACGAGATACGCTCTTAGTTTTCTTCGTTGTATCTCTTCATCAAGAAATATAGACCACTGTTTACAACATATCGCTCCACCACCCTGTAGTAAAGTATTCAGAGCAGCATGAGAACGCCTGATTAATATTCTTCTTCCATCTATACCTCTAATATAACCTCTAGAGGCATGTTGTTGCACACTTTGTATGAGGTTGTCAAGCCTTGGAAGATTAGATAGAAACTTATTTCGTAAATTCTTACCATCATGTGCTGATCCATTTACGATAGAACCTATTTTCTGATTACCTGCACCATAGATAAAAGCATATATAAAAGTCTTAGCTGCATTACGAGTAGGTAAACCTGCCAGTTCCTGATTATAAGTATGAGGATCACCCTCTAATACCTCATGAATATATTTTTCATCCTTCATATAATGAGCCAGCATTCTAAGCTCTAAACCTTTAGCATCCATACCTACAAGAACATGCTTATCATCTGGGACAGTCCAGCATGAACGAGACTCACTACCATATGGTTTATAGTTAGCCACGATGTTAGCCATGTTAGGGTCTGCATGAACCATACGTCCTGTCACAGCACCCATCGTTATTACCTTACCATGAACTCTACTATTCTCATCTACTACATCCAACCAGCTTTCGATAGTCTTGGCTCTAGTCTTCAGCATCTTCCACTCTGCCAGCCTCTTGATCTCCTCTGGTGCAGAAGAAGAGATAGTCTCTAGGTTTTTCTCACTGATCTTAGGTGAGCCTTTGGGTGTAAACTCAACAGGCTTCCAGCCATACTGATTTAGTCTCTCAATGATTTGCTTGGGTGATGCAAGATTAAACTTCTCATACTCAAAGGCAGAGAAAGGACCAACTATGTTAGCACTATCATAATTCTTTAGTCCTACATTAGAACGTGTACCATCCTTCTTAATCTTAGGTACTATTTCTTTTATTAATTTAGCTTTTAAAGGTACTTTACTTAATACACTACTCTCTATCTCTGATGCCTGATTAGTAACCTCCATCATAAGTTTGTGTGCTTTTTCAGTATCAAGATAGAAACCTTTTCTCTCCTGCTTGTTAAGAATGTGCCTTATCTTATGCTCCAAAGCTATTGATTTATCAGAGAAATCTCGTTTCTCAGTACTCATCAAGAAATCATAAACTTTGTGAGTTATATGAACATCATTCTCACAGTACTCCAACATCTCTGATGTGAAGTGAGAGAAATTATTATACTCAATCTTATTTAATCCTAATCTTTTGCCCCATGAATCCAGTGAATGCCTACCATCCCTGTCAGGATTAAACAAACAGGAAAGAAGGTAAGTATCCTGTATTTTAGAAAGACCTATACTTGATTGCCACAACCTATTTAAAACAGGAGCATCAAAAGAAAGTATATTATGCCCTACAAGAATGTCATAGTTTTCAATGAGCTTATTGAAGGTATCTGCTCTAGTATGGTAGGTTACTCTATTAGTTTCTTTATCCTTTGTTACACAAATAAATATTTTACTGGGATTTAACCCATCAGTTTCTATATCTAGAAATAATATCCTTTGCATTTTCTGTCGCTTCTTCTGGTGTTTTTCCGGCAGCTATCATGGTCCATTTATAAGGATGTAAAAAATAAGTATCCTTATTCTTTTTGTACCTCTTCCAATCTTTAGAGGTCCACTCTTCTAAAATTGAAAGGTGTACTTTACTCCATACTTTGAAAGTATTTCTGCTTTCTTTCACTATCTCTATCTCGTTTAACATCTTCAGCATAATGAGTCTTCTTCCTCTTCGTATATTTATTTTTTATTGTTTTGTTCCACTTCCACTCTTTTCTATTTCGCTTTGTCTTCTTTTCCATAAGTCTCATCCCAATTAGTGTCCTGTCCAATGCCATCAGACCAAACAATTTTTATATGTGGGTATAAAATTATTTCTTTCAGTATGTTAGAGTGATCATGCATAAGTTTTTCGACTAAATTTAATGTTGTATTTCCACCATCTTTATTTTTTAA
>CEUS01053767.1_pt1 | contig 20544 bp, 20 predicted proteins | sample 427031 | NCBI WGS metagenome assembly CEUS01 (sample SAMEA2622837, study PRJEB7988) | marine metagenome | biome: marine biome (ENVO:00000447); feature: marine epipelagic mixed layer (ENVO:xxxxxxxxx); material: "saline water (ENVO:00002010), including plankton (ENVO:xxxxxxxx)" | depth 140 m | reverse complement strand
AACGCTACTTCCGTGAGATCGATCTATGAGCGGCTGCAACAATATCATTAGATGTTAGGCCCATGGCCTGCATCAGTTCTGAGGAAGATCCACTCTGTCCGAATTTGTCTGCTACTCCTACCATTTCTAGTGGTGCTGAGGCAGTAGTAGAAAGGTACTCAGCTACAGCCCCACCAAGGCCGGCGATTACGGAATGATCCTCGGCTGTAACTAGGCATCCGCTATTATTGATGCATGCATCAATTAATTCAGTATCGAGTGGTTTGAGGGTGTGCATATCGACCACAGATGCACTAATTCCTTCCGATGACAGAGTCTTAGCAGCAGAAATCGCTTCGTTCACCATAACTCCGCATGCGATAATGCAAACATCGCTACCTTCCATTATCAAAGAACCCTTTCCGATAGTGAGCCCAGTAACAGAATTATTGTTGTATATTCTAGGGGTCTTGTTCCTTGCTGTCCTCATGTATGAGGGTCCGGAATAATCTAGCAATTGTACAGTCAATTCTTCAGCAGACAAATCATCAGATGGATGGATTACCGTCATACCGGGAATAGTCCTATAGATAGCTAAATCTTCAATGGACTGAGCGCTGCTACCATCTGTTCCTGTGTGAATGCCACCATGACTGCCGCATATGTGCACCGTCAATTCAGGTCTAGCAATTCCATTTCTGACTTGCTCAAATGCACGCTCGGTGAAAATTGCGAATGTGCTGGCGAATGGTATTTTTCCAGAAGACGCCATTCCAGCGGCGACCAGCATCATATTCTGCTCTGCAATCCCCATAGAGAATGTTCGAGATGGGTATTTTGATCTGAAATGGCAAGACTTGGTAGACTTGCCAAGATCTGCTTCTAAGACCACTACTCTAGGGTCAGAAGCCAGCCTGAGTAGGCCGTTTCCATAACCATCACGCGATGCACCACCTGAGGATGGAGCACTCATGACAATTCCTCCAGTGCCTGTTTGAGTTCATCATCATCTGGAGCCTTGCCGTGAAATGAGGGGTTATCTTCCATGAATGATACTCCTTTGCCCTTGACGGTATTGGCAACGATTGCAGCCGGCCCTGAATTATGAGAACTCGCCCACTTCAGTGCATCTGTCAATTCATTCATGGAATGCCCATCAATCTCTTTGACTGTCCACCCGAAAGAAGCTAATTTTGCCGATACATCTCCGACTTCCATCTGTAGATGGACGAAATCATCATTCTGAATTCTATTCCTATCCACGATAACTTTCAGATTACCAATTGAATGGAAGTCTGCAGCCATAAAAGCCTCCCATACCTCACCTTCCTGTATTTCACCGTCACCCAACATGACCCATACGTTTCTTGAGCTTCCATCCATCCTGGCTGCTAGAGCACAACCTAGTCCGAACGACAGCCCCATTCCTAGACTACCTGCAGAGAAGTCAACTCCATCAGTCCATTTCATGTCTACATGACCCTGACAAACAGATCCAAATTCCCTAAATGACATCATATCTTCTTCGCTGATATATCCGATTTCGTGTAGAATCGAATATACAGCAGGACTAGCATGTCCCTTACTCATGATGAATCTGTCTCTATCTGGCCAATCAGGATTATCTGGGTCAACTCTCATTTGTGTTCCATAAAGGCCGCATAAAAGGTCAATTGATGACAACGATCCTCCCGGGTGGCCCGAATTCGCTGCGTGGGTCATCTTGACAATATTGACTCGACATCTACGAGCCATGTCTTTGAGTGCTTGATCATCGAGCCCCATCCCCCCAGTGCGCATGCTATGTTGTAAACTGGGAGTTTGGCTATTCATGGTTTGGGGCGCGTAAACAGTTCCAAAGTACCTGATAGTCGGGTTCAAATCGCATGACTCGCTCCATTTGACCGGGTGTTTAACCAATGAGTGTTATAGCACGATGGCAACAGCGTCTAGCATCGCTTGAAGTCCCCTTGGCTGTATCTAGCAATACCTTGCTGTCTAGTTGTTTAACCAATTTAATCGATAAAGGTAGATTATCTGAAGAGGAAGGAATGGAGCTGATGAATGAACCCTCGCTAATTGGAGTGAGCTCATTAGCTGACATGGTCAAAAGGTCACGTTTTGAAGACAAGGTGTTTTACAATCGTAATCTCCACGTTAATACAACCAACATCTGCGTTCTAGCATGCAGGTTCTGCGCATTCCGTAAAGGCCCTAGGCACAAAGATGCGTACGAATTGTCTCCTGATCAGTTTGTAGACAGAATAGCTCCTTTAGCATCAGATATTGATGAAGTTCATTCAGTCGGGGGTTTGCATCCGGATTGGGATGTTGACGAGTATGCAGATATATTTTCTACCATCAAAGGCAAATTTCCTTGGATTCATATTAAGGCATTAACTGCCATTGAGATTATTCACATATCCAAGCGTTCAGGGATTACAATTCTGCAGACACTGCACAGACTAAAAGATGCAGGATTAGATTCTATACCCGGTGGGGGTGCTGAGATTCTAGTCGACTCCGTTAGAGATAAAATCTGCCGAGGTAAGGAATCATCTGACGAATATTTGGAAGTGCATTCATTAGCACACAGACTAGACATTCCTACCAATTGCACGATGCTATTCGGTACTGTAGAGTCCATTTCCGATCGAATCACTCATCTAATCAGATTGAGGGACCAACAAGATTCATCTCGCGGTTTCCAATGCTTTGTACCATATCCATTTTTACAAGATCATTCTCGATTACCCGATGCACAGTTGGCTACATCTAGTGAGGTCATCAGGATGATTGCGGTGTCTAGGTTGATGCTAGATAACATCCCTCATATCAAGGCCTACAGAATGAATCTTGGTGACCATCTTTCCTCTATCTGTCTGAATGCCGGTGCTGATGATATTGATGGTACTGTGGGCCATGAGGAAATAATGCACGATGCTGGAAGTACCACGAGACTAGACACACCTGAGAGCGCTCTAATCAGACTGATCACGTCATCGGGTTCTAAACCAATTAGAAGAAATTCTACTTATGACCAATATTCTGAAATCGAATTGAATGATTCCGGATTTATTCTTCCAATAGTCAGCGGGTGAATATATGACTTGGACTGAAGTACTTGGACGCGTATCATTTTGTAACTGCGATCCTGTTTTCGAAGGAATATCAGATAGTTGGAAAGTATTCTCTGCACCTCCTTCATGGTTATGCGGCCATGTCATCAGGAGAGATTGTGTTACTGCCCCTGTTCCTACTGCCGATTACGCACGTTTCATGGATGAATTAGTATTGTTACCAGACCTTGCTATATCGGGCAGAGGTAGTGCAGGCTCAGTTCTTATTTTTGGAAACAGGCCATTGGATTCAATGCGCGATATAGCCGTCCCAACAGACTCTTCGACATCTAGAAAATTGCTTGATTGGATATTGAATGAAAATAATTTGGACCCCAGAAGAGTCGAAATGGCACCCGATTTAGGACAGATGTTATCTGAGTGTGATGGTGCTCTCATCATAGGTGATAGAGCATTAATAGAATCGAAGAATAATCCCAATCAAGTAGTGATGGATTTAGGATCTGAATGGACACGGATTACTGGATTTCCTATGGTTTTTGGAGTATTTGCTGCTCGTAAGGATACTGATCATTCACACCTTAGGAGCGCGCATCAGGATATGATGGGCCAATTGGATAAGTTCGAAAGAGACATGGTATGGAGGAATATTGTCATTCAAGGCGCATCATCGGATACTGGTATTTCAGAGACCAGATTAGACAATTATTTCACTAAAGAAGTATGTAACCGATTGGACTCTGATGCTGAGCGCGGGCTAGATTTGTTCCTAAATCTGGTATGTGGAATCAATGGAGGAGCTGAATGGGCAAATGTAGACTAATTGTCGTAATTCAACCTCTTACTTTCAACCCATTCAAGCAAATCAATTGCGACTTCGCATGACTCAGATATAACAGGTTCAGGATCATCTCGATATAACATCAGAGTATCAATAGCTGCTCTGTCACCAATGGCACCCAGTGCTTCAGCTGCTTCGTGTCTTACCATGAGATCCTCATCATGATCACTCAATCGTTCAACTAAACAAGATACTGCATATGAATCCTGCATTTGTCCCATTACATATGCGATTTCATGCTTGAGCAAGGCCGAATCTGAAGAGAATGCAGCTGCAAGGGCATCAAGTGCTTCTGGACCACCAACATTCCTCAATGCGAATAATGCACGCATTCGCATGAACATTCGTTCCTCTTCATTGCAAATTATCTCTCTCCACTCAGATACACGTCCATTACTAGATGCTGGTGCCGGATCTACCGAGCCGAATTCACTAACTTCAGGTTTTTCAGTCATATATTACTCACCAATGAATCTCATAGAATTGACATTGAACGATTCATCTACCAATCCTATCTCTTGCCCTTCCTTCAGGAATCTTCGTACTGCTTCCCTGCCATCAGGGCCATAATCAATTGTCCTAGGATTGACGTACATTCGTACAAATTTACGATTTGTATCATCATCAATGCCTCGTCCCCATTGCTTGGCAAAATCGAGTGCTGAATCGGGATTCTCTAATGCATACTCAATACTTCTCCTAATATCATTAGCAATACTGATGCAGATTTCATCTCCCAAATCCTTACGAACAATGTTGCCACCTAGTGGGAGGGGTAGACCATCAGTCCTATCATGCCACCATTTTCCTAAGTCTAAAATATTGAACATTCCATAATCTGGCCATGTTAGTTGTCCTTCGTGGATTATAACTCCAAATGTATACTCACCACGCTGTATACCAGGTATAATTTCATCAAATGGGACTACGACAGTTTCTATATCACCCAGTGCAAGTCGAAGTGCTAGGTAAGCACTTGTACCTAAGCCGGGAATAGCTATTACTGATTCTGCCGCTTCATGAATGTTCGAATCCTTGTTTGAAATTAGAATTGGCCCGTAACCTTCACCCATAGATGCCCCACAATTGGTCAATTCATATTGATGAGAGATCTTAGGGAATGAATGAATACTAACCGCGGAAACTTCGAACTCTCCGTGCATTGATTTCTGATTCAGAGTCTCTATGTCCAATAGCCTATGTTCGTAACTCCTATCTTCAGTATCAATCAGTCCATTTGTCATTGCATGAAACATGAATGCATCATCGGGGTCAGGAGAGTGGCCAATACGAATAAGCATACATGTCAGTCGTGAAATTGCTACTACTAAACGACTACTGGACATACACTTCGTGAAGTAAGAGTCAATAGCAATGTTCCTGTGGACAAAATATGCCCGATCCATCAAAGCTATCCACAGCAACAGGACAACTTGGTCCTGTTTGCTCACATACTGGTAGAGCCATGACATTCGCAGAAGCGATTGTTCTTGATGACAAATTTGTATGTTGGGAGGCATACATTGAGTTGACAGGTGCTGAACCTTCTACGGACGGACGTGAGATCGTGAATCTTGATTTGGATTAGCCAAGTTCATTTGCCTGAACTCTCCAATCACATCATGGCAGAGGGGTGGAGCCGTTTCGCTGTGAGGTTTTCTGAGTACTACAACTCGCTTTCTGCAGAATCATTGTGGACTCCCCCTAGGTTTAGATCTCGGGAATGGATGTTCATTCCTTGGGGTGATAAACCCCCTGATAGGCACAGAGGATTTAGTGATCGTTTCGCTCTGCATAATTACTTGCGAACCAAATCCCCTCATTCCTGTTTTCACAGCACTGCGTACTATACTGACCCGTCGCAGAGAAAGATGTTAGATAAGGGTTGGAAAGGAGCTGATTTGATATTCGATCTCGATGGAGACCATCTCCCAGGTGTCTCTGATAGAGATTTTCCTAGTATGTTAGAACTCATTCAAGAACAGGCCTGGACCCTTTGGTCTGACTTCTTATCTCCTGAATTCGGATTTGACGAGAAGTACCTACAGGTATCATTTTCAGGGCATCGAGGATTCCATATGCATCTTCGTGATCCTAAATATCTACATCTAGATTCAAATGCTAGAAGGCAATTAGTGAATCATATTCGCGGAGAAGGAGTAAATGTCCAGGCATTGAGGAATAACGATACTGGCAGGTGGAGAGAAAGAGTAATTTCTGGAACTGAAACAGTAGTGCATAAATTGAGACAAATTGCCCTCAAAAAGGATGATGGAGATATATTTCTGAATGATCTTAATGACATAATGAAACAAAGGATTCGTAGCCCAGATTGTGATATACGTTCATTTAGCAAGAAGAGCATCGTTTCTTTGGCCGATCAATGTTTGAACGAATCTAAGGTTGATAGGATAAAATCAGATACGTCTCTAACAGTATTTGGTGAAACTGGAACTAAGGCATTTTGGGAATTGGTTAAGGGTGATTCTGCAGTAGTTTTGGGTGGCGCTGGTGAAACAGACGAAAATGTCACGGTCGATGTAAAGAGGGTTATCAGGTGGATAGGTAGTCTACATGGCAAATGTGGTCTGAGAGTTACCGAGTTACCTCTGAATAGATTGGACCCTGATAGTTCAGAGTCCTTCGATGCCTTAGATGAGGCAGTTGCCCTAGGGTCATCCCGAACATTCGAAGTCCAACTGATACAGGACGATGTCCGTGCTAGGATTCTTGATAACGAGATTGAGGGCTCTAGTGGGGATATTCACACAGTGACTGAGAGTTTAGCCACATTCCTCACTCTCAAGGGCTGGGCTAGGGTATTATCTGCATAACCGCGTAATACCTGACACTCTTTCAGAGAACTTTGAATAATGTCGGTGTGCTAACAAGGTCGTTAACTATGGGTGATAACGATGAATTGGATGATTTGCCTTTACCTCCGCTACCTCCAGGCATCTCAATGCCACCACCTCCTCCCCCGCCACCATTAGCCGAATCTTCTATCGAAGATGATGAGGATCACGATGACACAGAAGAGAATGTGGATACGATTGACGATACCTTATCATCAGACTTTAAATCTCAATGGGAGAGTCGTAAGGCGAACGACCCAACACTATCAGATTCCAAAGACAGTATGTACGGACACATCGATAGGATTGCTACAGGTGAAGTCGGAACTCTATTGGATCGTTTTTCAGATCGATTCGGATCTGAACTTGATCGTGAGATAATAGTGCTTAGGAAAAAGCAGCAGCAGGAAATCAGGGCGGTAAAGCCAACTGTTGAATTGATTAGTGCTCCAGAATCTGATGATGAATACGAAGAAGAGGTCTCCGATGCCATCGGTTCTTCCGATGAGTTTTCTCAGTTCTTTGATGTCGTAAACAATTTACTTGGCGACATGCCAGAGGATTTCATCCAACGATTCCTTGCTTCAGATTCATTCAAACTGTTTGAGTCAGTCGGTGCCAACCCTGATGCGGCAGATGAGGATACTCGAGCAGAATTCTTCTCTATGATAAATGCAGAATTAGGTGAGTTACCTGAGGATAAGATAAACAAGTTCGTCGAGTCGCCCGGATTTGAGTTATTCACTAAAATGGGTGAATTGTATGGAGGTTGAAGTATGGGATTGCTAGAGAAAGCTGAGAAGATTCAGACCGATTCGCCTGACAATGAGCCCGCAAAGGTAGTTCCTGAACCTGTGGCTCAACCTGAGCCGGTCGCACCTGAACCAAAGAAGGCCAGGAAATCTCGTAGGAAATCTAAGACAAAGAAGGCCAAGAAGGAAAGAGTACCCAAAGTGCTCCCAGACGGATTCGATAATGCGGGAAGGGCCAGATCCGCTGCCAGGTATCTATTCGACTTCATTGTCAACTTTGGCCTCATGGCCTTCTTGATTGGACTATTCATTATGTTCTATACGGACATCACATACCCTCTCATTGCGTCTATAATACTCGCATTGGGCAATGTATTCTATCTGCCCTCTAAGTTCTCCAGATCAGCTGGAAACATTGTCTCTGGTACTAAATTCGTCAACACTAGGGGAGATCCACCATCATTCTTGTATCACATAGGAAAGAGCCTCAATGTACCACTCGTTTTCTTAGGCATGGTTGCTATGATGTACGCCATCTCCTCTGGTACTGAATGGACAACTGGAATGAAGGCCTTTGTAGGGATTGCAATCACCTTGATGCTAATTCCTCTAGTTGACAGACTCATGTACAGGATGAGGAGCGACGATCTTGGCTTTTGGGACACTCTCTTTGGTGGTGTTTGGCTGGTGACCGCGTCCAAAGAATCTAGCGACTCTGGAATCATTCAGAGGTTGCAGTCAATTGGCGACTATGCTGAACAAAGAGGAATGCTGACAGAGGACGACACTAACTAATCACTCAGGTTCTGAATCCTCATACCTCTGCTTTGCCAACTCACGCATATCTTCGTGGTGTACTCCGTCGTCTATTCCCTCTTGATCAGATTCATCAACAATCTCGACACCGAGAAGAGTTTCAATGACGTCTTCCATAGTAATCAGGCCGACAGTACCTCCAAAGTTATCCTTGACCATCAGCATCTGTATCTTATTCTCTAAAAGGACATCAAGTGCTTTGTCAACAGAGTCATCCTGCTTGCATGAAAATATATCCCGTGATATATCACTCATCTTGATGCTGTGCTCATCTACGGCTGCTCTGCGGAGAATCTCGCTTCTGAGCACCATCCCATTGATATCATCAATACTATCGCCTGTGACAGGCATCCTACCATAGATCATGATTGGTATTCTATCTAGGACATCGCTGACAGTCTCATGTTCATGAACTGTAGTAATTACCACTCTGGGAGTCATGATATCATTAACAGAAATCTCCTTTAGCCGTAGTACGTTTTGTATCACAGCTTCCTCATCCTCCTCAATCTGGTCGGATTCTTCAGCGATATCTGCCAGTACAGAGAGTTCGGTACGAGTAACAGTCTCGGTCTCAACTGCCGGAAGAAGTGAACGAGTCACCTCGATTGGTTTGACTATAACCCACAGTAGAATCATCATGTAATTCAGGATATGGAAGGTAGGAACGGTCAGTTGCCTCCAGTAGATAGCACCTATTGTCTTAGGAAGAATTTCGCTTAGTAACAGAATAGCTATTGTTAGTATAGCAGCAGACGCAGCAACAACATACTCTCCTTCGAATGCTTTCTCGACCTCGGAACCTACCCCTAAGGCACCAACAGTATGAGCAATGGTATTCAGAGTTAGAATAGCAGTGAGAGGTCTCTCTGGATCATCTTTCCAATTTGACCATGCATCACTAACTTTCTGATGGGTATCAGATAGGGATTTGATGTGCCCATGTGAAGTGGATAGAAGCACAGCTTCTAGAATGCTGCAAAGGAACGACGCCCCCAGCGCAATCAACGCATAGGTAACAATCAATGTATAGTCACTCAAATTCGGTGCCTCTCAGATTTCCAAATTGTGGAACAATGGAATTAGTACATCCCTGACCCTGCGGTGGGCGATTATGACATAAACGTGTGGCTTCCCCAATCCGACAGATGGAAGCCAGTTCTGACCGGGTTGCCATATTCATGGCGTGGCCATATGCAAATGGTCCGCTACATCTCGGACACGTAGCTGGCAATTGTCTACCTGCTGACATTCAGTACAAGTATGAACGAGCACGTGGACGTAAAGTTCTGATGTGCAGTGGCTCTGATGAGCATGGCACACCAATTACTTTGACTGCTGAACAAGATGGAGTGACTCCTCAAGAAGTTGTAGACCAATTTCACGATATTAACAGTAAATCACTAGCAAATCTCGGTTGCTCCTGGGTCAACAATATAGATCCTAGGGGCATTGAATATGGAGGTGCCCTATACAACAGAACATCTGATCCCATGCACAAAGAAATAGTCAGAGAGGTCTTTCAAAATCTACTAGATGCGGGTTACTTAGAACGAACCACCATGCAGCAGTACTGCTCTATCTCTGAGGGTGAAGTAAGATTTCTCCCTGATAGGTATGTAGAGGGTACTTGTCCAATATGTAGAGCCGATGGTGCTAGGGGCGATCAGTGCGATGATTGTGGAGGGACATACGAAGCACATCAATTAGAGAATCCTGTATCCAAGCTCGACCCTTCTGCCACAGTAGAGATTCGCGACACTGATCATATGTTCTTCAGATTGGATTTATTTCAAGACCAGTTATCTGAAAGATATGAATTGCAATCGAAGATTTGGAAGCCAAACGTTCGTGCAATGACCAAGAATTGGCTTGACATGGGATTGCGTCCTAGAGCAGTGACCAGGGATATTGATTGGGGCATCTCTCTACCATTGGATGGTGAAGAATGGTCATCAAAGCGTGTTTACGTTTGGTTTGAGGCTGTACAAGGATACTACACATGCGCACGCATTTGGGCCGAAAGATACGCCATTGGTGCAGGACACCCAAATGGCACTGATGCTTGGGAGGACTGGTGGAAAGTAGATTCAGATGGAAAAATTCCAAAGCATATCTATTTCATGGGTAAGGACAACATTCCATTTCATACAATCATCTGGCCCTCTATCATCATGGGTATGAATTCAGCCTCAGCTGGTACCCCCCCGTCTAGTGAGTTACGGCCTGGTGATTTAGCACTGGAAAGCAATGTCCCTGCGAATGAGTACCTAATGCTGCAAGGCGGGCAATTCAGTAAAAGCAGAAGGCATGGAGTATGGCTACCTTCATTCTTAGAGAGGTATGACCCGGATACATTGAGGTATTATCTATCAATAAACATGCCAGAGGGACATGATTCTGATTTCAGATGGGATGAATATGTTGACCGCGTAAACAACGAATTAATTGGCACCTATGCGAATTTTGTACATAGAGTATTGACATTGGCTCACAGATTGCCCCATGATTCAGTTAATCCACTAGAGAAATACTATGATCAATCGTTGCATGCAAATGAGATTTCTCTCGTTAATCAACACATACATTCCGCTACAGAATCTCTAGAAAGACAACGTTTCAAAGAATCACTACGAACCATCATGTCAATAGCGCAATTAGGCAACTCAATTCTGCAAGATTCTGCGCCATGGAATCACATCAAGTCGCCGGATTCACCTGAGGCTAAGAGTTCGATGTCATCATTAGCATATTGTTGGTTGCTGTGCAGAGGATTAGCCATAAACCTGCGTCCATTCATTCCTTTCCAATCTGACAGACTATGGAAATTACTAGGTTGTACAGAAGATATCGATACTGTAGGCTGGCTAGACTCGTTTAATTCGGATACATTTTCTTGGAATAAGGACCCACCAAGTCCACTATTTGAGCGGCTTGACCTAGAATCAATTCTCGAACATGAGAAATCATTAGCAGACAGCAAGGACAATGAATCATCACCCGTTGAGGGAAATTCAGGAGATGGTCTAATCGACTTCGAGGATTTTGTCAAAGTGGAAATGAGAACTGGTAAAATCCTCTCTGTCTCGGATCACCCTAACGCAGACAAATTGTTCGTGGTTGAGATTCAGGATGGTCCTGAATCTACTAGAACTGTCTGTGCTGGGCTAAAAGGACACTATACAGCATCCCAACTTGAAGGCCTGGATGTAGTATTCGTAGCAAATCTGCGTCCTCGAAAGTTGAGGGGGGTAATCTCCGAGGGAATGCTACTTGCAGCAGAGGACAATGATGGTAACGTACGAGTATTAACTCCAGAGTCTGGCATGCCTCCGGGTTCACCGATCAGGTGACTTCGGTTCGTCGAAGAACTCCCATTGCATGTTCACCAGCTGTTCAGTTGATTGAGATGAACTATACGAGTCAAGTGGTTTTCTATTCAAAGACAGGAACTCATTACCGTATGGCAACTGTGACAAAATCTTCTCTCCTTGAGCATCTCTGCCTAAAATAATCAGTGATGCAGCAATGGCTTCTGCAGTCGATAATCTACCGGGTTTGCCCCATGAAACAGGATTTGCGGCCAACAATACAGGTAAGGTTCTGCGTATTAGTTTTGTAGAGTTCGTAATCGACTCGATTGATGATTCCATATGCTTCCATGAACAGTCTAGTGCAACGACTGATCCACCCATATCGATGATTCTACGGTCTTCTGGTCCTTGGATTGAACCACATGTCGGATCAAGCAGTATTCCCCTAGATGGTGAACGTGTTGTATCTTGGTGTAATTTGGCCAGCCCTGCCGTTGATATCAGCCTTGCAGTGCACTTCCTCGGATCATCTTGGCCTAAGTGAATAATGTGTATCGGAACTTCGCTCATTCAATCATCCTGCTGTAGGAATTCATCCAATGCATCTGCAATAGTCATCCCCCTCGAAGAAGAACGTGAGACCATTGAATCTCTGCCATCATCGGATGCTTCCCTTAGATCTACATCGAGTACCTTCTCCAGTTTGTTGGTTAAATCATCCGTAGGCCTGGTGCCAGATTCAGCCTTCTGTATAGAATTGATTCTGACATTCATCCTATGTGCCAATTCCTTCTGACTCCAGCCCTTAGATTCCCGGGCACCCCTGAGTCGAATATGAAAATCATTGGATAGTTCTGGCTCATGATGGACGTTCATTGAGCGCGGTGCCTGCTTCCGTACATTACTAACTCTATTTTCAAATGGGGACTTGTGTATCTCTATTCCCATTGATTCAGTACATTTAGTACAAACATCTAGAGTTACGTTAGATACTATGCCCCTGTTTGTAGAAACGCCTTCTGCTCCACACAGTTCACACACTGCCATGGGCCCCACAGGGGGCATTACCGGATTACTCTTAGGGAAGGAAGCATCAATAATGCAGATGCTCTATTCATATTCATGGCAGAGACTCAGGACACGCCTCGCAGCGATGATTCTGGTACTTCAGACCCTTTATCCAAACTTCGTAATGATTACAAAAATCTGTCTAATAATGCCCAGCAATTGTTGACTGAGAAATTGTATCTTGAGAATGAATGCGCGCGTCTAAAGAAGAGGGTTAATTCATTGGACGAAGAGCTCCGTACTCTTAGAAAACCACCATTCGTGGTTGGTCATATTCAAGACAGGGTAGACGACAAGGCTGTTGTAAGGAGTTCTAACGGAACTGTATTTTTAGTCACCATGAATAGTAGAATAGACGAAGAGAAGATTAAACCTGGAGCTAGGGTTGCTCTGAATCAGGATTCACTCTCTATAATTGAGGTTCTCGATGATTCCTGGGATCCAATTGTAACCAGTGCAGAGATTATTGATAGACCCAATAGCAGTTTTGACGATCTTGGTGGATTGGATGTGCAAATCAAAGAGTTGCGTGAATCTATTGAATTGCCATTGAATCGTCCTGACGCTTTCAGGGATTTCGGTATTACCCCTCCCAAGGGAGTTCTAATCACAGGTCCGCCAGGTACTGGTAAGACGGCTATGGCTAAGGCCATATCAAACTCTACTGATGTGACATTTCTCGGCCTGGTGGGCTCAGAATTAGCACAGAAGTACATAGGTGAAGGTGGCCGAATTGTTAGAGAATTGTTCGACTTGGCTAGAGAACGCGCTCCGGCTATTATTTTCATTGACGAAATTGACTCTATAGGGTCAAAGAGACTAGATGTTGCAACATCTGGTGACCGTGAGGTGCAAAGAACACTAATGCAATTGCTCGCTGAATTAGATGGGTTCGATGCATTGGATGATGTCAAGATTATTGCAGCTACAAATCGACCCGAATTACTTGATCCGGCACTACTGAGGCCTGGTAGATTTGATAGGGTAATCAATATTGATTTACCTAATGTTGAGGCGCGCGAATCGATATTCGAGGTTTATTGCAGAAATCTCCCCAAGAAAGATAGTATCGATACTAGGAAACTCGCTGTGTCTTCAGAAGGATTTAGTGGTGCAGAAATCAAATCTGTAGTAACAGAAGCAGCCATTTCTGCTATAGCAGATGGTAGAGAATTCTGCCTAGATTCTGATTTCTCAGGTGCGATGACTAAGCTTCGATTAATGAGAGAGTCAGGAGTCGATTCTCCTGATGGGCTATATGGCTAATCAGCAATGCTCATCAGCGAGCGCTGCGACCCAATACCATGACTCAGCGCTTGGTAGAGTGTGTCCCTAACTTTAGTGAGGGGAAGGACCGTGCAGTCATCGATTCCATTGTTCAACCGATTATAGATAATCAAGCTGTTTCGTTGCTTGACATTGACATGGGTTACGACTTCAATCGTACCGTCATTACCATGGTTGGGGAGCCTGAAGAAGTGCTGAAGACAGTAATCAAATGCACTGATGTAGCTTTGCAACTAATTGACATGCGACATCATTCAGGGGAGCATGCACGAATGGGCGCAGTGGATGTTGTCCCATTCATACCGATCAGCGGAGTTAGTATGTCAGAATGTATCGAATTGTCACGTAGATTTGCTATTGCGGTGTCCCAGAAGCATTCTCTACCAGTATACCTCTATGCAAACTCTGCTACATCCGATGAAAGAGTAAGGTTACCAGATATTAGGAAGGGGGAGTATGAGGGACTATCGGAAAAGATTGTGACAAATGAATGGTTACCTGATTACGGACCGTCTCAGTTTATGCCAACTATGGGTGCTACAGCAACAGGAGCAAGGAGTTTGTTGATCGCCTACAATGTCAATCTCAATACAGATAGTAAATCGATGGCTAACTCAATCGCATCAAAGATTCGTACGAGTGGATCTATCGTAAAGGATGGAGATGGCGTCACCGTACGAAACGATGATGGTAAACCAGTCAGAAATCCGGGATTATTCAGAGAGTTACAAGCCGCAGGATGGATGTTTGACGATAATACTGCTCAAGTATCCATGAATTTACTTGATTATTCAATAACAGGATTGCATCATGTCACAGATGCCATACATGATGAGGCAGCCAAGATCGGACTGAAGGTTGTAGCTGGAGAGTTGGTTGGATTGGTGCCCCTAGATGCAATGCTATGCGCAGGTCGCCATTACAACAATGGTACAGATGCAAACGATATTTCCTTGGTTCAACATGCCATAGATGGACTAATGCTAGATAAGTTGGGAGATTTCGACCCCAGTGATAACATCATTGAATGGGCCATACAGGGTGATTGAATGAATGACGGATATCTGGAGATATTGAATTCCATCGCATCATCTAATCCCACTCCTGGTGGGGGTTCGGTTGCAGCATTGAGTCTCGCTCACGCACATTCATTGGCTGCTATGGTATCTCGTCTGACGCTGAAAAGTGATAAATGGTCGGACGGACATGAAATTGCTAATCATATACTGCAGCATTCAGATGAACGTATTCATTATTCCATTACACTAGCTGACAATGATGCTACAGCATTCGACGCTGTCATGATGGCTTACAGATTACCTAAGGTTGAAGATGATTCAAATTCTCGTTCAGAAGCCATTAGGAAAGCCACGATTGGGGCTGCATTAGCACCGCTAGACACCATTAATGCAGCTCTGGATTTGATGCATGATTTGTTAGAATTGACTCGTAACTGTAATGCTAACGCGCTCACTGATTTAGCCGCGTCTGCAGAATTAGCACATTCTGCAGCAAAAATAGCACGGTTGAATGTAATGATTAACACACACTACATCAATGGTGATGATGTAGATTTGATAGAAGATGATACTAAAATGGCAATCACTGAATGTGATAAGCTGGTGATTGCTATAGGCTCCACATACACGGAAAGATTGGGTTGGTGAGATTTTGAATGACTACACGGTAGGCATCCCAACAGATTTGCCCGAAGCCCCAATCTTAGACAATTCAGTGCCACATGCCCCCAAACGACCTCAGGTACTGAACGATGCAGATAAGAGGCTAGCAGTTGAGAATTCACTCAGATACTTTCCATCAGCATGGCATGAAGAATTAGCATCTGAATTCCTTCAAGAATTGGAAGAGTTCGGCCATATCTACATGTATAGATTCAGACCAGATTATGACATTTATGCGAGGCCAATTTCTGAGTATGGTGCTATTAGTAATTCTGCAGCAGCTATGATGTTAATGATAGAGAATAATTTGGATCCTGAAGTCGCTCAATATCCACATGAACTAGTTACATATGGAACCAATGGCTCTGTATTCCAGAATTGGGCTCAATACCTACTGACAATGCAATATCTCTCGACCATGCGGGATGATCAGACACTCGTCATGTATTCGGGACATCCACTAGGGCTGTTTCCCTCATCGGCTGATGCACCAATTGCTATAGTGACCAATGGGATGGTTATTCCAAACTATTCCAGTCAGCATGATTATGAGCGGATGAATGCACTGGGAGTTTCTCAATATGGTCAGATGACGGCTGGATCTTACATGTATATTGGACCTCAGGGTATTGTCCATGGAACAACCATTACCATACTGAATGCTGCTAGGAAATACCTTGACTTGCCAGATCAGAATGATTTGGGAGGAGTTTTGTACGTTACATCAGGACTCGGCGGGATGTCTGGTGCCCAGGCAAAAGCTGCTGTAATTTCCGGTGCAGTTTGTATTATCGCAGAGATTGACCCTATAGCAGCTAAGAAGAGGTATTCACAAGGATGGTTAACAGAACTCTACGATGACTTGGATTTGTTGTCATCTCGTGCTAGGGATGCAGTTCAGAGGAAAGAAGCTGTTTCCATAGGATACCAAGGAAACATAGTGGACCTGCTAGAATATCTAGTCGAAAACGAGCTAACTCCAGACTTGGCAAGCGATCAAACCAGCCTACACAATCCATGGTTGGGTGGATACATGCCTGTAGGTGTTGGATTTGATGACGGTAGAAAGATGATCAAAGATGATCCGGTGTTATTCAAAAAGGAGGTTCGTAATAGCCTTCAGAGGCATGTGGATAGCATCAATGAATTGTGTAATAGAGGTACTGTGTTCTGGGATTATGGAAACGCATTTCTTCTTGAGGCAAGTCGTGCAGGTGCTGATGTATTCGAAAATGATGGGTCATTCCGTTACCCTTCGTATGTTGAAAATATCATGGGACCAATGTGTTTTGATTATGGATTCGGGCCGTTTCGTTGGGTCTGTACTTCAGGTACCACTGAAGATTTGGCTGTTACGGACCAAATCGCTATGAATGTTTTACGCGATCTTGCAGACAATTGCTTAGAAGAAATAATCACCCAATATGAAGACAATATTCACTGGATCGCTCAGGCTGACAAACACGATCTTGTTGTGGGTAGTAAAGCCAGGATTCTCTATGCAGACGAAAAAGGACGTACTAAGATAGCACTGGAGTTCAATCGAGCCATTGCAGAAGGCCATGTTAGTGCGCCGATTGTTTTAGGAAGAGACCATCATGATGTCGGGGGTACTGACAGCCCTTATCGTGAAACTGCAAATATTACTGATGGGTCAATGTTCACTGCGGATATGGCTGTACACAATTTCGTAGGCGATTCATTTCGAGGAGCAACATGGACCAGTCTACACAATGGAGGAGGTGTGGGCTGGGGGGAGGTTATCAACGGGGGCTTCGGACTTGTAATAGATGGTAGCGCTGATTCACAGAAGAGAATTGAATCAATGATTTCATGGGATGTAATCAACGGTCTTGCTAGGAGATCTTGGGCACGCAATGAAGCAGCAATTAGTACCATTTCTGTGGCAACAGAATTGGATGATAGGCTAGATGTCACCATGCCTAATATCGTCGATAGTAAGGTGTTGGATAGTGTCTTCCAGTCTCGATGACTCTATTTGAGTATCTCTTGTGGCTAAATCGTGCGCGACGTTGTGATTGATGGCAACTCACTGACTCTAGATGATGCAGTCGCATTGTCATTAGGTATGGCCTATGGTGTTGTTTCTGATGGCTCGAAGAGATCGATGTATGCTTCACGCTTAGCTATTGAACAAATCATTGAATCAGATGATGTAATATATGGAATTAATACTGGATTCGGGGCAATGTCTTCGGTACGAATTGAAGGGAATGATCTGGAAGAATTGCAGACCAATCTAATCAAAAGTCACGCCTGCGGAATAGGAGAACTGATGCAGCCCGAACATGTACTTCTGATGATGGTTTTTCGGGCAAATTCTCTGGCCAAAGGAGTTTCGGGAATACGCCCTGAGATAGTAGAGATGCTAGTTGAAATGGTAAATTCTGGAATTGCACCTGTCATCCCTAGAATTGGATCTTTAGGGGCATCGGGTGACTTAGCCCCTCTATCACATATGTCGTTGGCGTTATTGGGTGAAGGCGAGTGTATGATTAGAACTGATGGTGGGTGGGAAAAAACATCCAGTCTAGAAGCGCTTTCGAGAGCTGATTTGAAACCGGTCAAATTGCAAGCTAAAGAAGGTCTTTCTTTGATTAATGGTACTAGCCAAATGTGTGCATATCTTGGAATTACTATACAGAATATGGATCGGCTGCTTATGGGGGCTGATGCTAGCGCTGCTTGCTCAGTTGAAGCAATCAAGGGTTCACATGCACCGTTCGACGCTAGAATTCACCAGAACAGGCCTCAGAGAGGGCAATCTATCTCAGCTGCAAGGATACTACAATTCGTGAAGAATTCTGATATCAATGAATCCCACTCTGATTGCGACCGTGTTCAAGATGCGTACTCCTTCAGATGTTCCCCCCAGGTACACGGCCCGGTAATAGATCTGATTACAGAGACAAGAAGGATGTTGGAGATTGAGATTAACAGTGCTACTGACAATCCGTTGGTCTTTGTTGAGAATAATACAGTAGATGTTGTCAGTGGGGGGAATTTTCACGGCCAGAATCTAGCACTCGCTAGTGACTCGATAGCTATTGCATGCCATGAATTGGCTAGTATTTCTGAGAGGAGAATCAATCAGGTTCTAGATCCACATTGGAGCGGGCAGAAAGCATTCTTGGCCCAAACCGAAGGTCTTGAAAGTGGATATATGATTATCCAATATGTTGCAGCAGCATGCATCGCTGAACTCCATTTAATGGCAAATTCTGCTACAACGTCGAATGTTCCAGTAAGTATGGGTAAAGAAGACCATGTATCAATGGGTGCAACTGGAACGTATCGATCATTGAAGTCAAGTCAACTATTGTCTCAAGTACTTGCGAATGAACTCATTTGTTCTGCCGAGGCAATAGAAAGAATCAACGAGAGTGCTGGATCTGGTGTTTCTAAGATTGTTGATTGGGTGAGAACATTTGTTCTCTCATACAACGGTGACAGAGTAATGACATCTGAGTGTGAAGATCTAAGCAATAATTTGTTGTCTGGTGGGTTACAAGCAATATTCGAGTGATCCTATGCAAGAGAAATTGCATATGTCTAGGCATCCAGGTACGGACCCACCTCAGTTTGAAACTCGAATACATGCAATTGATGGTAGCAATGTACTTTTGGACTCAACATACTGCTATCCTAGAGGAGGTGGCCAACCTGGAGATACTGGACTATTGAGTTCTGAGAACGCGGAGTCAGAAATTAACGAGGTACTTCCCGGCGATATGATTTTACATCCAATAGAAAATCCTGAACTTTTCGAAACTGGAGATTCTGTGATTTGTCAGATTGATGTTGCCCGTAGAAACGCGCACGCATTGATGCATACAGCCCAACATATCGTCTCCGCTATTGCAGAAGACCTGTGGGGTGCTGAGACTGTCGGTAACCAGCTAACTGTTGAAAACTCTAGAGTAGACCTTCTGTTCGAAGACAAGGAAGTATTCAATCCGGATGAATTAGTCGATGCTACTAATGCTATAATATCATCTAATCTGGCAGTAAACGTTCACGAATGGGAAAGATCACGTATTCTAGAACACAAACAGATGAGGCACACCAAATTCATGCACAGAATACCATCTACGATTACACAATTGAGAGTAGTTGAGATTGAAGGTGTCGACTTATGCCCATGCGCAGGCACCCATGTATCGAATACCTCATCGATACCTCAAATCAGGTTCCATGGTAAGAAGAACAAGGGTAAAGGTAGAATTCGATTTTCCTATAATTTTGAATAATTGCAAATAGCGGTTCAAATCTATTGGTGGGCTCGGCAGGAATTGAACCTGCGATCTTCGCCATGTCAAGGCGACGTCATAACCCCTAGACCACGAGCCCGTGGCAACAGGACGAGGCGAATACAAATGAAACATTCTATTATGATATGATTTTTGAGATTGCACAATCACAACCTGTATTGGAACATATCGCTGACAATCTCTTCCTACCATTGCTCATAGTGATGATCTTGGAGTCTCTGACACGTACATTCTCCTTGCATTTCATGCAGTACCCAGTATCACTCATGCTAGTTTGATTCCGCGTATGCTATTGAACCCATTTAGTAGGGCATATACTGCTCAAATTGCATTATTTTGTAAAATCGCTATACTGCACGGCTATTCTAAGTGCCAATTCCAGATAGTGTTCCGATAACCATTGTTATCGGTAAGATATGCAACGGAAAAAATGGCAAATCTAGGTTGATTCATCAATATGTGCGGTTACTGAATATTTCTTAATATGAATAATTTTTTAGGTTTGTTACATCTGTATACAGCATAATAGTCGAATAGAAACTAATTATATGGTTATACAATATTACCAGAGATGATGG
>CEUS01117001.1_pt1 | contig 20625 bp, 21 predicted proteins | sample 427031 | NCBI WGS metagenome assembly CEUS01 (sample SAMEA2622837, study PRJEB7988) | marine metagenome | biome: marine biome (ENVO:00000447); feature: marine epipelagic mixed layer (ENVO:xxxxxxxxx); material: "saline water (ENVO:00002010), including plankton (ENVO:xxxxxxxx)" | depth 140 m | reverse complement strand
ATATCTAATTTTCCCCATTTCTTATTTAATTCAAATCCTAAATTATCGATTGCATCGTTATCATTTAAATCTAAAGGAACTATTGTTGATTTTGTACCTATCTTTTTTATGTCATCATACAATTCTTCGAGAGCTCCCACTGTTCTAGCTAAAAGAATTGTCTCAATACCTTTTTTTGCAAGCTCTAAAGATAAATACTTACCTAAACCTCTTGAAGAGCCAGTTATAAGGGCTACCTGTCCTGATGGCTTTCCATTCATAAACTAATTTTGACTTTCGTTTTCTGATAATAAGGAGAGTTGTTCTTGAACTTTTTCGCTTTCATAGTCATCCAGGACAGTAGGGTAATCTCCTGTGAAGCAATGATCTGTATACTCAGGATTATCTTCATTTCTTCCTTCTTTAAAGCCCATTGATTTATATAGACCATTTAATGAAAGAAATCCTAATGTATCAGCGCCGATAAATTTACTCATTTCTTCTAAATTTTTATTTGATGCTAATAATTGTTCTGTTTCAGGTGTATCTATTCCATAGAAATCAGGAAACTTGATAGGAGGACATCCAATTCTCATATGAATTTCGGATGCTCCCGCCTCTTTCATGAGTTGTACAATTTTTACTGATGTGGTTCCTCTTACAATACTATCATCGATTAAAACAACCTTCTTGCCTTTTATAGAGCTTCTATCAGGATTATGCTTAAGTTTTACTGATGATTGTCTGTTCGATTGAGTGGGTTGAATAAATGTCCTTCCAACATAATGATTTCTAATTATTGATAATTCAAATGGTATTCCTGATGATTCAGAATATCCTAATGCCGCAGGAACCCCGGAATCAGGAACTGGTATTACTATATCCGCATCTGCAGGACATTCTTTAGCAAGATTTCTCCCAAAAGATTTCCTACATTCATACACCGATTTACCATCTAAAATAGAATCTGGCCGTGAAAAATATATATATTCAAATATACAAGGTCTTAATTTTGTATTTGGAAAAGGTTTAACGCTTTCTTCCCCGTCTTCAGTTATAATAATGATTTCTCCAGGTTCAATTTCTCTAATAAATTTTGCACCTATAATATCTAATGCACATGTTTCAGAGGCTAGAATTTTTCCTCCATCTAATTCACCCATTACAAGGGGCCTTATTCCAAAAGGATCACGCGCGCCTATTAATTTTTTGTTAGTTAGAACAACAAGAGACCAAGCTCCCGATATTTGCATTAATGCATCTACCAATCTGTTGACAGTTCGATCAGCATCAGACCTTGCAACAAGTTGTAAAATAGTTTCTGTATCTGAAGTAGATTGAAATATAGATCCTTTCTTTATTAATTCATCCCTTAAGGATAATGCATTAGTAATATTTCCATTATGAGCTATAGCAAAACCACCACCCCATAAATCAGCAAAAAATGGTTGTATATTTCTTTGAATCGTTGCTCCTGTAGTTGAATATCTGTTATGACCTACAGAACTTTTCCCAACTAACCTTTTCATAATTGATTCTTTGGTAAAATTATCACTAACCAGGCCAGGATGTCTTTCTGAGATAAATTTTGTTCCGTCAAATGTGACAATTCCTGCTGCCTCTTGACCTCTGTGTTGAAGTGCATGAAGCCCAAGAGCAGTCAAAGCGGCAGAGTCTTCGTGGCCAAAAACACCAAAAACACCACATTCTTCATGTAACTTATCGTCTTCTATAAAAGATAAATTATTTTGCTTTTTGATTTTCACCGTTTTCTAACTCAAAGTTTTCTATTTCATTTAATGGTCTTATATCAAATATTTCAAAATTTTCGGTAATTAATAAAGATATTCCTTCTATGATAGGTAATAATTTAGAGTTTTTGGCGAATTCAGGATAAAACTCCTTTTCGTTAGGTAGCAAAGTATAAATATAAACTATACAAGCAAGAATTAATATTCTTGCAACTCCAAATAAAAAACCTAAAAGTTTATCTAAATATCCTATTGATGTAGATTTAAATATCTTTAGTAATGGAAATGAGATTATTCGCCAAATTATTAAAGTTAAAATGAAGATTAATGAAATTATTATTATATCTCTTAATGTATCGTTAACGATGATGTTTTCTAGGGGTTGGGATAAAAACGGCATAAAAATATTAATATTAATAAACGCTATTACCCATCCTAATAATGCAAGAAACTCTTTAAAAAAGCCTTGAAATAGGGCTAATACTCCAGAGATTATCATCGAAAAAATTAAAATGAGATCGATTATATTATTATCCATACTTGTCCAAATATTGCATATTATAAATAAGACTTAATTACATAAATTTCTACATAATTATTTTTAATTTATTGGTCCTTCGGAATACCCGTTAATAAATTGAATAACATAAGGGTTGTCAGTGTTTTCTATTTCAAATTTATCACCTTCCCAAATAATTCTTCCTTTATGTAGCATATGAATTTTGTCCGCGATGGTTCTGGCGCTTGTCATATCATGTGTAATTGTTAAAGATGTGGCGCCAATATCTTTTACTTTTTCAATTATTAATTTATTAATTATATCAGCATTTATTGGATCTAGACCTGTTGTTGGCTCATCGAAAAAAATAATATCTGGCTCAATAGCAATTGCTCGTGCTAAAGCGACTCTTTTTTGCATACCGCCAGATATTTCAGATGGATAAAGATTTGCACTTTTGTAATCGAGACCTACTTTTTCTAGGTTACTAACTGCATTATCATAACAAAATTTTTTCTTTTTTCCTTTTTGTATATGATAAAAACTAACATTTTGCCATATTTTAAGGCTATCAAATAAAGCCCCTCCCTGAAAAAGCATTCCTATTTTTGTTTTATTTGAGTGTATATAATTTCCTTTATCAAAAATAGTTTTGTTGTTTATTTCTATTTTACCACTTTCTGGAACTATAAGGCCTAAAATACATTTTATTAATACTGACTTACCAGTTCCTGAGCCCCCAATTATAACTGATGAGCTTCCTTTTTCTATTTCAAGATTTAGTCCATCAAGTACAATTTTATTATCAAATGATTTGTGTAAATTTTTTATATTTATCATTTTAACTCACAAAAAATAGATTCGTCATTATATAGTTTGAAGCTAGAATCAATACCGAAGAAGAAACAACTGCATTAGTGGTAGCCTTCCCAACTCCTTGGGCTCCACCTTTTGAATTAAAGCCTTGGTAACAGCCCATAAGGGTAATTAAAAAACCAAAAACAGACGCTTTAATTAAACCTGATGTTACATCGGATATTTCAAGAAAGTCTAAAGTATTTTTAATGTAAACACTTCCATTAAAGTCTAAGCTTTGAACCCCTATAAACCATCCTCCCATTATTCCAATAATGTCTGCAAAAAGTATAAGAATAGGTAGCATAATTATTCCTGATATAATTCGAGGAAGTACCAGATAACTATGAGGTTCAGCAGATAATGTCTTCAAAGCATCTATTTGCTCTGTAACTTTCATTGTTCCTATTTCCGCAGCAATTGCGGCTGAAACTCTTCCTGCTACAACTATTCCTCCTAATACTGGTCCTAGTTCTCTAGTAATACCAAGAGCCACAATGGATGACACAATTGATTCAGAATTAAATTGATTTCCCCCATAATAAATTTGTAATGCTAAGGCTCCTCCTGTGAAAAATGATGTAAGTGCGACAACTGGCAAGGAAAAATAGCCTATAAATACAGCTTGGTTAAAGATATTTCTTAGATACCAACGACCAAAAAAAGATTTCAATACCCGAAGGAAAAAAATAAAAAACTTTCCTGTTTCGTTAAGAAATAATATAACTACACTTCCTATGCTCCCTATAATTCCTATCACTTACTCATATCTTTCTGGGAGATAATTTTCTTTAGCTAAATCAGAAAATTTTGTTAGTTTTTTCTCAAATTGAAGTTGTACATTTGAAGTAGGTCCATGACGATGTTTTCTAATTAAAACTTCCGCCTTACCGTGAACCTCATCCATTCGTGATTGCCATGTCGTATGTTGTTCAGTTCCTGGAGGAGGTTGATTATTTTCAAGATAATATTCATCCCTGTATACAAACATAACAATATCGGCATCTTGTTCAATTGCACCAGATTCTCTTAAATCTGATAATTGGGGCCTTTTATCATCTCTTGATTCAACCTGCCTTGATAATTGTGATAAAGCGATAATTGGTATATCTAAATCTTTTGCTAAAGATTTTAATCCTTGAGTAATTTCTGCAATTTCTTGGACTCTACTATCCCTGTATCTTCCTGATGAAGTAGCAGCCAATTGAATGTAATCAACTATTATCAGTCCTAAATCTTGATTTTTTGTAGCTTTTAATGTTCTTGCTAATCGTCTTGCTCTTGTTGATAAAACTCCAATTGGAATAGAACCACTTTGATCAATGTAAAAAGGAACAGATTTAAGGTCCTGAATAACATGTGCATAATGCATAAATTGATCTTCTTTTATATTACCTTTTCTTAATTCGCTTGATTCTATTCCAGATTGCTCTGCAGCTATCCTTGTTGTTAATTGTTCGGCAGACATTTCTAAAGAAAAGAAAGCAACAACAGCTCCATCAGTAATTATGTTGCCATTTTTATCTGTTTCTACTCCCTCACTTTTTAAACTTTCTTCATATTTTTTTGCAATGTTAAACCCTATATTAGTAGCCAGAGCTGTTTTACCCATAGCAGGCCTGCCTGCAAGAATGACTAAATCTGATTTTTGTAATCCTCCTAAAGCTTTATCAAGATCGTTGAATCCTGTAGATAATCCTGCCAAACCACCTGATGATTGATATGCAGATTCTATTGTATTTAAAGAATCAACTAGAGCGTCCTCAAAAGGCATAAACCCTTGCTCTGAATCACCTGTTGATTCTATTTGGAATAATTGATTTTCTGTTTCCTCAATTATATCATTGGCCGTTATATCTTCTTGGCTAAGATCATGAGATGAATATTGGAGGTATTCAGCTGTATCTATAAGCCTTCTTCTTAATGCTAGATCATAAATCATTGAAGAATATTCCTCAATGGCAGGACTTGGAGCTGAATTTATAACAAGTTTTTCAAAATATTCTTCATCGCCAAATTCTTCATCCGTTTCGAAATATGTTTTTAGAAAAATTAAATTAGCTGTTTTACCGGTTGATAGGGATTTATTAATTCTTTCATAAATCTGACCATGTTGTTTTATGTAAAAATGCTCAGCTTTAAGTTTTGTGTTATTGCATTTTTCAATTAAATCATTATTTCTAATTAAAGCACCTAAAAGCTGCTGTTCAGCTTCCATGTTATAAGGAAGATCATTTGATTTTTCTTTTAACTGATCGCTTTGATTTACCAGATAAGGTGTTGAGTTACTCATAATCACAATTTACCAGTAAACAAATTTAACCCAAGAAAAAAATCTGTGGATTAATGTGAATATCGGGGTTAAATCAGCTAAAGTATTAATAAATTTATATTAATTTATTTAAAATATTTTTACTTATTCTTCTTTTTTAACTTCTTCTGTTTCGCTGATGTCTTCTAATATTTCTTCTTTATCTAGTTCTTCCTTAGCAATTTCTGAATCTTCTTCATTTGTGTCTTCAGCACCAATATTTTCAGGAATTGCCCCTTCTTCAAAAACTTCTTCAAGATCAATAGTTTCTTCTGAAGTTAATACCTCATCTTCAATATTAATTTCATTTCCTTTAAGCAATGATTTAGCTTCAGATTCGGTTCTTGAAACAATTAAAGATATTGTGGCTTGAACTTCAGGGTGTAATTTAATAGCTAGACTATGGATTCCTAAAGTTTTAATGGGTTTATCTAATTTAATTTGATTTTTTTCAACAATAAAACCATTATCACTTAATGAGTTCTTAATATCATTATTGCTTACAGAGCCATAAAGCTGACCAGTTTCTCCTGCTTGTCTTATAATTATTAGATTAAAATTATCCAATTTATCTAAGATTTTTTCTGCTTCTTGTTTTTGTTCAAGGTTAATAGCTTCTAGCTGAACCTTTTCTTTCTCGAAATACTCTAAATTATTTTCTGAAGCTCTCAATGCTTTTTTCTGAGGAATTAAATAATTTCTTGCAAAACCATCTTTGACTTTAACAACATCACCCATTTGACCTAATTTTTCTATACGTTCTAATAAAATAACTTCCATGATTAATCCATTTTATATGGCAGTAATGCCAGAAACCTAGCTCTTTTAACAGCCTGGGATAACTCTCGTTGTTTTTTTGAAGAAACAGATGTAACCCTACTTGGAATAATTTTTCCCCTTTCGGATAAATATTTTTTTAATAATTTGATATCCTTATAATCAATTTTGGGTGAATTTTCTCCAGATAATGGGCATGATTTTTTTCTTTTTAGAAAAGGGCTTCTTATAGGAATTTGAGTTATATCAGGTAGAAAATTTTTCATAGCTTTTGCTTTAAATTAATACACATCCTTTTTTTCAGAAGATTTCAACATAACTGATGGCTCATCGGAAATCTCCTTTGTCTTAATAGTAATATAACGGAGGATATCTTCATTAAGCTTTTGAACTCTTTCAATTTCTTTAATTGCGTTATTGCTGCTATCAATTCTTAAAAGTGAGTAATGTCCTTTTTCGCTTTTATTTATTTTATAGGCTAATTTTCGTAAACCCCAGTATTCTGTATAAACGGTTTTTCCACCTTCATTAGATACAATCTTTTTTATATCTTCCACTACATTCTCTACTTGTTGTGGAGCAACTTCCGGTCTAGCTATAAATACATGTTCGTAATAAGACATATCACCTCTTTTATTAGTTAATTGATTATATCTAAAAACTAAATTTAAAGCATTCATTTACTGTATTAGAGATAAATTTGCAAGCTTGTAATTAAGTTCTATGTTATTCTTCATTATATCAACAGGAGTTTTTCATGAAAGCTATAGTGTTCCCAGGTCAAGGAAGCCAATTTGTTGGGATGGGAAAGGACTTATTTGATAATTTTCCTGAAACGAAAATAATTTTTGAAGAGGTTGATGACATATTGAATCAAAAATTATCTGATTTAATCTTTAATGGCCCTGAGGAAGAATTAATGTTAACAGAAAACGCTCAGCCAGCAATTATGTTAATAGGTATGGTTATCATTGATATCTTAAAGAAAAGGAATTTTAAAGTACAAGATTTTGCGGATCTAACAGCTGGTCATTCTTTGGGAGAATATACCGCCTTAGCGGCTATTGAAGGCTTAACCTTAGCTGAAACGGCAAGGTTATTGAAAATTAGAGGAAAAGCTATGCAAGAATCTTTTCCTAAAAATAAAGGTGCGATGGCAGCAATAATAGGACTGAATTTTAATGAAGTAGAAGAGGTATTATCGGAAAAAAAATATAAATATGTCTGTCAAATTGCTAATGACAATGCTCCTGGTCAAGTAGTGATTTCTGGCGAAGGCGAATCCGTTGAACAAGTTATAGAATCTTTGAAATCTAAAGGAGCAAAAAAAATTGTAAAACTTCCTGTTAGTGCACCTTTCCATTGTGATCTTATGAATCCAGCAAAAGAAATTATGAGAAGTGAATTAAAGAATACTGAATTTAGTGATCTTTTGATCCCTATAATTCAAAATGTGAGCTTAGAGCCGACATTAGATAGAGAAGTATTAAAAGAAAATTTAGTTAAACAAGTTACTGAAACTGTTAGGTGGAGAGAGACTATGAATAAGTTTGTTGAGAATGGAGTAACTGATGTTATAGAAATTGGCGCTGGAAATGTTTTGACAAACTTATCTAAAAGGAATGCACCTAACTTGCAAAGATTTACTTTGAATAGTAAAGAGAGTTTAGAAAATTTTATTAAGGATATAGAAAGTGTTTGATTTAAAAGGAAAGAAAGCATTAATTACTGGCGCAAGTGGCGGAATTGGTAAAGAAATTGCAACAACTCTTGATAGTTTTGGTGCAGAAATTTGTATTTCTGGAAGAAATTCTGAAGAATTAAATTCATTAAATAATAAAGTTAATCAAGAATGTAAAATTATTACATGTGATTTAACTAAAGATAATGACATAACGAATTTAGTAAAAGGAGCTGAAGAAGAATTAGGTCAAATAGATATTCTTGTTAATAATGCTGGAATAACTAAAGATAATATTTTCTTAAGGATGTCCGATGAAGAGTGGGACCAGGTGTTGAAAGTTAATCTCTATTCAACCTTTAAAATTTTAAAACTTGCTACGAAAGGAATGGTCAAAAGAAAATATGGTAGAATAATAAATATAACTTCTGTAGTAGGTGTTACAGGGGGACCGGGTCAAGTTAACTATTCATCATCCAAAGCAGGATTAATAGGTATGACTAAATCTCTATCTCAAGAACTTGCAAGCAGAAATATAACTGTTAATTGTATTGCTCCTGGATTTATTGATACACCTATGACATCAAATCTTGATGAAAATAGAAAAGCCAAAGTTTTAAGTTCTATACCAGCCAATAGATTTGGTTCTCCAGAAGATCTTTCTACATCTGTTCTTTTTTTAGCAAGTGAAGAATCAAGTTATATAACTGGTCAAACTATACATATTAATGGCGGTTTATATATGAATTAAATGAGTTAGTTGAATATCTTTAAATGATGTGCTAAAGCGCATATGTTTTATTGATAATATTCCGTTAACAAAAATAAGAGGGTAAAATGAGTGATACATTAGGAAAAGTTCAGGCAATAGTTGTAGAACACTTAGGTGTGGAAAACGATAAAGTAACTGAGTCAGCTAGTTTTATTGATGATCTGGGGGCTGATAGTTTAGATACCGTAGAATTGGTTATGGCTTTTGAAGAAGAATTTGGTATTGAGATACCCGATGATGCCGCTGAAAGTATTCAAACAGTTGGTGACGCAGTTAACTTTATAAATTCAAACACTTCCTAGTAAATACTTCTGCCTTATATAGTGGGATAAAATTTGCGAAGAATTGTAGTTACAGGAATGGGGGCTGTGACACCTTTAGGGGGTGATCTAAACTCTTCTTGGAATAATCTTATTAAAAATAAATCCGGAGCAAGCTTAATAACAAAATTTGATACTGATCAGTATCAAGCTAAAGTAGCTTGTGAGGTCCCAATTTCTAACGAGCACAAAACAGGTGAAGAATTCTTTAATCCCAATAATTGGTTTTCTGATAAAGACCTTAGAAAAGTAGATGATTTCATAATATTTGGAGTTGCTGCTGCTGAAATGGCTATTTTGGATTCTTCATTATTTAAAAGCAAGATAGATCCATTTAGAGTTGGAGTGGGTGTTGGTTCTGGTGTTGGTGGACTTCCTAGTATTGAAAAGGCTTCTTTAACTTTAAAAGAAAAAGGACCTAAGCGAGTTAGCCCTTTTTTTATTCCTGGGGCTTTAATTAATCTCGTTTCTGGTCAAATATCAATTAGAAACAATCTCAAAGGTCCTAATTTAGCTTCAGTAACAGCTTGTTCTTCAGGAACTCATTCTATTTGTGAAGGTGCTGAAATGATAAAACGAGATAAAGCTGATATTATGATAGTTGGAGGGGCAGAATCAGCAATTTGTCCAGTTGGAATTGCAGGTTTTGCAGCCTGTAAAGCATTAAGTACAAGTTTTAATGATCAGCCTAAAAAAGCTTCTAGACCTTATGATAGACTAAGAGATGGATTTGTAATGGGAGAAGGAGCTGGATTTTTAGTCTTAGAAGAATTAGAGCACGCTCTTTCCAGAGAAGCAAATATATACGCAGAATTTAAGGGATATGGTGTTTCAGGAGACGCACATCATATTACAGCTCCAGCCGAGGATGGTGATGGTGCATATAGGTCAATGATAATGGCGATTGAAGACTCCAAAATGGCTGTTGACGACTTTTCGTATATAAATGCTCATGGTACATCTACCCCTAAAGGAGATGAAATTGAATTAAGAGCTGTTGAAAAAGCTTTTGCTGCTAATTTAGATAATATATCTATGTCTTCAACAAAATCTTCTATAGGGCATCTTTTAGGAGCAGCTGGGGCAGTAGAAGCGATCTTTAGTCTGCTTTCGATTAAAAATAATATTATTCCTGCAACAATAAATCTTGATGATTTATCTATAGATACTAAAATTGATCTTGTGCCGCATAAAAGTAGAAGTAAAAATGTTGAAGTTGTTTTATCCAACTCATTTGGATTTGGAGGAACGAATGCTTCGGTTGTTTTTTCTACATATAGAGGGAATTAATGGAAATTATTGATAAAAATATTAATAGAAAAGGATTAATGTTTGTTCTTTCCTCTCCTTCTGGAGCGGGAAAAACCTCGCTATCAAGAAAAATATTAGAACTTGATGATGAAATTTTTCTTTCAGTTTCTTACACCACCAGACCATCCAGACCTGGAGAAATGGATGGAAAAGATTATTACTTCGTTGATAATAAAATTTTTAGTGAAATGAGAGATAATAATGAATTTTTAGAATATGCAAAAGTTTTTGATTATTATTATGGAACACGAAAGCAACCCGTCACTGATAAGTTAATAAAAGGTAAGGATGTATTGTTTGATATTGATTGGCAAGGAACACAGCAATTGATGAATCAATCACAAGATGATTTAGTAAAGGTGTTTGTTTTGCCTCCCTCTATTGAGGAATTAGAAAGAAGATTAAAGGAAAGAAAACAGGATAATGAAGGTACAATTCAGAAAAGAATGTCTAGAGCTGCTGATGAGATGAGTCATTATGCAGAATATGATTACATTCTAGTTAATAAAGATTTTGACGAAACAGTTAAGAAAATTTTGTCAATTTTGCAAGCAGAAAGATTGAAGCATCATAGGCAAATAAAAACTCAAGAAATTGTTAAAAATCTAAGAAGTTCGTTGTAAATTTATTTTATCGTAAAAATTAGCTATTCTGCAAAAACCTTCAATATCTATATTTTCTGCTCTTTCCGAAGGGCTTATTTTTGCTAAAGTTAGTAAATTATTTGTATCTATATTAAGTTGATCCAAATTATTTTTTATAGTTTTTCTTCTATGACTAAAGCTTACTTTAACAATATTTTCTAAAGTTTCATGTTTTGCATTAGGATATTTTGATAAAGGTTTTATCCTTATTAAGGAGGAGTCAACTTTTGGTTTGGGTATAAATGATGAAGGTTTAACATTAAGTATTCTCTCTATTTTATTTTTCCATCCAACTATTAATGAAATTCTCCCATAGTTTTTAGTTCCTTTATCAGCTAAGAGTCTATCTGCAACTTCCTTTTGCACCATCAAAATCATTTCTTTCCATAATAATCTGTATTTCCTGTTATTCATTTTTAGAATAAATGGAACTGATATATTGTAGGGAAGATTAGAAACAATTTTAAAATTCTTAATATTATTTTCATTAAAACTGTAGTCCAAGACATCAGCAAAAATATAATTAAAGTTTTTTTTATATTTTTTTTTAATTTCTAATAATTTTCCCTCAAAATTTTTATCCTTTTCAATAGATATAACTAAGTTTGATCCATTCATTAACATTAGTTCGGTTAAAATTGCAGGCCCAGGTCCTATTTCCAGTATATTTTCTCCTTTTACTTTTGCTTCCTTAATTATTGATTTAATTACATTTTTATCATGAAGAAAATTCTGACCTAATTTTTTTTTTGGCCTAAAATTATATTCTTCCATGAAGTTTCTTAAAGAAAGGTTATTTTTGATATTCATTTTTAATTCTTTGATCAGAAATTTTCTTAGCGTATTTGATCGCATTAATAAGGCTTTGATTATTTGCTTCTTTTTTTCCAGTTATATCAAAAGCTGTCCCATGATCTGGAGATGTCCTTACAAACGGTAATCCAGCGGTATAATTAATCGATCCGTAAAAATCTGATGATTTGACCGGGATTAGTGCTTGATCATGGTACATACATAAAATTCCATCTGCACATTTAAGTGCTTCATTGTGGAACATGGTGTCCGCTGGTCTTGGTCCTTTAATTTTAAATCCCTTTTTTTCTAATTTATTAATTACAGGTTTAATTATATCAATCTCTTCATTTCCTAGTTTCCCATCTTCTCCATTATGGGGATTGAGTGAGCTAACTGAGATTTTGGGATCCAAAATACCAAAATCTAATTTAAGTGATTTAATGTATATTTTTAAAGCATTATCTAAGTCTTTTTTTGTAATCTTTTTATGCACTTCCGACAAAGGAATATGTGAAGTAAGTGTCGCGACTTTTAATTTCTTATTCATCATTATCATTAAGGGTCTTTTATTGGACACTTTACCCAGGTAATCAGTGTGCCCAGGGTAATTAAAGCCATAATTTAATAAAGTTTTTTTCATTATCGGTAGGGTTACAATAGCAGAAACCCTTCTTTCTTTTGCTAGTTTGATTGCAGTATTTAAAGATTCTATTATTGCGGGCACATTTTTAGTGTATGATTTTTTAAAACCAAACTTAACAGTGTTTTTAATTGGTAAGATATTAATATAATTTTTCTTACAATCATTTAAATCATATATAATATTTAATTTAGTTTTTAACTTTAATTCTTGGATGCACTTAATAACCCAATCTGGATCTGATATAAGAAAGAATTTAGGTAGATTCTTTTTACCTACACAATTTAAGATTATTTCGATATTTATACCACCAGGTTCACCCATGGAAATAGCAATAGGTAAATTTACTTCATGGGTCATTATCGATACTCAATAACAGCATCACGTCTCAGGTCTCTAAGGTATCTTCTGGACATCATCCCAATTTTTTGGGCATAAATATTTTCTTCTATAGTTTCTCTGGATACTTGTATTCCTATGTCATCTTTTCTATCACAAATTAAAATTATATTTATATTTTCACCTATGATTCTAGGGTTTAATGTGTCTCCAGCTTCCTTATTGAGTAATTCATTATGTAGATCTTCAGGTAGATCACTTAATATTCTTTTACCAATATAATTAACTTCCTTTTCATTATATTTATCTGTTAATTGGTCTATTCTTTTGCATGAAACAAAATCTTTAGAAAAATTTTCAGATTCTTTTTTTTGGTTTATTTCAAATATAACCGAAACAAGGTCATATTGGTTTCTTAAGGGATTCTTTCCTCCTGCTTTAGTTTTGTCATTAAGTTTAATTACATATAAGCCGGCAACAGTATTAATAGGATTAGAAATTTCATCTTTTTTTAGTTCTTTCAGTGAATCTATTATTTCATTATCTAATTGACCTTCGGTAACCCATCCTATATATCCCCCTTGTCCAGATGATGCAGTTTGACTAAATTGCTGTGCTACTGCGGCAAAAGCTGCTCCCGATCTTAATTGTTCTACTAATTTATTAGCAAGAATATTGGCTTCTTGTTGTTCCTGTTCGTTTTCATAGCCGATAAAAATTTCTGAAATGTCATATTGATCTTTTCCAATGCTTTCCATTGTTCTGTCATAAACTATAGATACTTCATCTTCGTTAACATTTATGTAGGACCCATATCTTCCTCTTACAATTTTATTCCAGAGTAATTCAGCTTTAATTTGATTAAGCAATGTTTCTGCCCTTACGCCCTGAGAATTTATTTGTTGAAGAATCTCCTGTCCTGACATTTGATTCCCATTAGCTATTCTCTCAAGCATAAGATTTACCTCATCATCTGATGATGGGACATCTAATTTAATCGCTTCCTGAAGTTGAATTTTTTCGTTAACAAGAGATCTTAAAGCCTGTGTTTCTAATCTTTTTATATTTTCTTGAGTGGGTTTTATTCCTGAAGTAGAAACTATCAATTGAACTCTTTGCTGAACATCATATCTAGATATAACTTCATCATTAACAATTGCTGAAATGGCTTGTATATCTTGAGTAAACAGTTTTATAGGCAATAAAATAAATAACAGTAATAGAAAATTAATTATAATAATATTTTTTGATTTTGCTTTCATTATTTATTCCACTCGTTCCCATAATCTAGTTAATCTTTGCGAACTATTAATATCACCACCACCAAAAGTGTATACTTTTAGTTTAACCATAAAAGAGTTAGATGGTTTTAAATCTCTATATTCCGCAAATTTCCTTCTAAATCCTAATTCAAAAGATATGCAATCGTCAATGTACACAATAGATAATCTATTTCTAAGTGAATTTTTTGATTCTATGTCATATCTAATTGCACCTTGGATTAACCAGTTTTCATCAATATTTACAAAATTAGCAAATCTTAACTCTTTTTGTTCTTTTAGATTATAGTCTTCTTCGTTATCAAGGTGAGCGTGACCAAGTCTAAATCCCCACATTTTGAAATTTCCTTGAATATCAAATTCCGATCTAATTAGTTTAAGATCTTCTTCGCTTATTCTACCTCTATAGGAAACTGTTATATTATTATTAGGTTTATAAAAAAGATCGAAAATTATATCTGAAAAATCTTTTCTGAGTCCACTTCCTGTATATGAGAAATCTAAATTTGAAAACCTATAACTTTGTGCGATTAATGCCTTTATTACTCTTTTGTTCCAAAAATGAGATATTTGGATCCCATAATTAATTCTGTTTCCATATTCCCATCTGTCAAACCCTTGGATTCGATTGTTATCAAATATGTTAGATGAGTTTAATTCAAAGGCAAGAGAGTCTTCATTAGGGATTTTTTTATATTCTTTGTCATTAGGCGCCAAAGTGAAATTAATTATTGGCTCTATTATAGTATTCCCATTTGGAGACATTGTAGGATAGCTCCATTCAAAAAAGAAACTAGGAAGAACTCTGGCTATATTTTTTTCTTCTCCAAATCTATTAGAGGCCAATAATCTTGAAGAATTATTAGGTATATATTTTTTTGTAGACCTGTACATATCACCTCTTAAAAAAAGGTTTAAGTTTATAAGGCTACCTGATTTATGAATAATATTTCTTTTCCATGAGCCTTCTAAGGAAACTCTTTGGGTATTCCCATCAGTTTTTCTAACAATATTTGTCGAATTTAACTCTAAGTTAAAATTACCACCTAAGAATTTAGTTTTTGGATCCCAAGTAAAATTAATTCTCGGCAATATAATCGGTTCTGACCCTTCTTTTTCGGGAAGTAAAAGTGTAAAATGAGTTGTTTCTATTTCTATTGAATAATCATCCCATTCTTTTGTAATTGATAAGATCGATGCTATATCTGTCCTATCGTTTAAATCAAATCTCCTTAAAAAGGTATCATCAGAAACAAATGTTCCATCGAATTTTATTAACCACCCATTAGCAGAAAAGTTTCCTTTAGCAGATAAAGAACCTCTAAAGTCATATCCAATAGCCTCTGATATTGATGACGGTCTTGGATCATCTAATTGAGCAACTTCTACATTGGAAATAGAATGATTATTATCATCATATAAATAAACCAATTTCTTTCCAAGGTTATTTAGTTCTTCCGGTGAATTAAAAGGTGAATTAATTACAGATTGCCAGTCACTATTAATATTCACTGTTCTGGCTTTAAAGTTATCACTTAGAGACGCTAAAATTCCATATATATTAATTTCGCCATTATTAAATTTTTGTCTCCATTCGTTTTCAAAAATAAATGCACCTTTGGTAACAATCCATGGGGTTATAGTTAAATCGTAATCTTGTCTTAGATTAATAAAATATGGTGTTTTTAAAACCAAGCCTAGATCGCCAGAGCTAACTAGTGAAGGCGCTAAAAAACCTGATCTTCTTTTTACTTCTGGACTAGGGTGACCTGCTATTGGTACATAAAAAATAGGTATCCCGAATAACTCAAATCTGGCTCCTTCATAAATAATATTTCCATTAATTTCATCATGAATTATTCTATTTGCACGAATTTGCCAAGAAACTCTTTTTTTATTTGATTCACAATTATTACAAGGGCTAAAAATACCTTTTCGAAGAATTGTTGCTTTTCCTCCATTTCTTATAGCATATGCAGAAGTGAGAACTGTTCCATCTTTAGTAGTTATTCTTGGTAATTCGATAATTCCATCATTTAAATTAGAAGAAATTTTCATTTTTGAGGCTGTTATTAATCCACCAGTTCCTTCATTTATTCTTATATTTCCTTCAGCCTCTATAATATTTGTTGATGGGTCTAACGAAACTTTATCAGCTTGGAGTTGATATCCGTCCCTTATTATAAGAACTGATCCAGTTGCAAGGATTTTTCCACTGTCATTAATATATTCAATTTTGTCGGCTTCAAGAACATTTTCATTTCTTAAATTTTCTGATTTGGCCTCAATTCCAGTAAAGATTACCGAAATAGTAAATATGATTAAGTAAAGTTTTTTCATAATTTAACTTTCTTCGGTGTATAATAAAATTGTGATTGATCCCATTATGGTGATTATTGGAGCCGCCCATGCAGAAAGCAACGGATTGATAGATCCAGACGATCCAAATGCTAACGCGACACTAGAGAGCGTATAAACAGCAAGGCCAACAAATAATCCTCCAAACAATAAAAAATTTATTTTATTTGTTCTGAGAAAATTAACCGAGAAAGGTGCTGCAGCCAAAACCATAGAAGCAAGAAAAAAAGGAAATGAAATTAAGCCATAAAGTCTAGTTTTATGCCGTTGGGATGCAAATCCAGCCTTTTCAGCAATAGTAATAAATTTTGGCAATGACCATAGAGATATTGTCTCAGGAGGAGAAAAATTTTCTTGAATTTGATCAGATGATAAATTTGTTTTAATTTTAAAATCTTTAAGGTAAAAACTATCATCATCTTCTTTTATCCAAGTATCATTTAATAACCATTCTCCGTTTTGTAGCGTTGCGGAAGCGGCATCAATTCTATTTATTAAATTACCATCATCATGATGTTTAAAGAAAATAACATCTTCTAATTTTCCTCCTTTTCTGTCCATACCAAGTGAATGAATGATATAATAGGTTTCTTCTTCAAGATTATCTTCTTTTAACCAGAGTCCATTTTCGGAAAGAGTAATTAAACTAAGTTGACCTCTAATATTTCTAGCTTCTAATTCTTTAAATTTTTCAGATGATAAGGCTATAAATGGTTGTATGGCTGTTATTAATATTAAACCAATAAGTAAAACAATTATAATAGCCGGTGTAAGAAATTGCCATATAGATATGCCACTTACTCTAAAAATCACCAATTCTGAATTTTTCGAAAGTATATAAAAGGTTGCTAAGGACCCAAAGAGAATTATAAAAGGAAATATTTCTAATATCATTTCTGGTAATTTTAAAAGAGCGAGTTGTAAAGCAAGAGTAATATCGCCATTTCCTACTTTAGATATTCTTCTTGCAAGCTCCGCTGTATCAACAATTAAAACAAAAATAATTGAAATTGTAAGTGTATAAAAGAGGGTGCTGACATACTTCTTATAAAAATACCTTGCTAACGTTTTGGTTAGTTTCATTATTAAGCCTTTTTTAATATTCCAAAATTTTCTTTGAAAAAGGCTAAAACAGAAAATAGACATAAAAAAGGCAATAAATACAATAAGAAGATCCCAAAAGAACCAGATTGAGCAAAACCCAATAAGAAAAAATCAATTATTTGAAAAGAAAAGCCTATTGAAATGGCAATAATGTTTATAAGTGTAGGATTTGTTTTATTTTGTATTTTTCCAATTAGAAAACAAAATGAGAAAACTATAAAGATTAGTGGATGAAATAATTGGGCTAATTTGTGATGACCAACAGCTTTTAAGTTAGCCATTCTTTTTTCCGCGTAAGCATCACCTTTTTTAGGAAATAAAAGTTCATTTAAAAATCTTTGACTAGAATCTAAATTAAATTTCTCACTTTCAGGTAGAAATTCAGAAAAAAAGTATTCATTCTTTTCGAATTTCACTGTTGTAATTCCTGACGATGGTTTTAAAGAATTTTTATGTTGAATTGTTCCATCTATTAATACTAGCTTTGATTCATTCTCTTCATTAAAGAAAAGACCTTTTTTAGCCGTATAAGTTATTGAATTTTTTGGGTCTCTATTATCATGAACCAATACACCTGTAATTGAATTATCTAACTCTTTTTCTTTTGCATAAACGGTTAAACCTTTAGCAGGCATCGAGAATAGTCCATCTCTTATAATTGTACTAGATATGTCATGTTTGAGTTCATGCATTTTTAGTTTTGAATATCTCATACCAGCTGGCGCAAGAAATAAGGATGTAATAGTTAATATTAATGTAATGATAAAGCTAAAAAAAATAAAAGGTTTGATAATTCTTACATTACTTATTCCCGAAGATAGAAGTATTATTGATTCATTATCTTTTCCCATTGTATTTAAAACGAAAATTGATGAAATAAAGAGGGCCAAGGGTAATATTTGTGAAAGAATATTCGGCATGACTGATACTGTGAGGCTTAAAAAAAGAGGAATGCTTGCTCCCCTAATTATCGCCTCATCAAGCATCCCGAGAACCTGAGTTAACCAGGCAAGAGAGAGCATCGCAATACAAACTACAAAAAGTGATATTGTAAGTTTTTTAAATATATATTTATCTATACTTGCCATTACTGTTAGATTATACACTAGTTAACATAAAAAGTTATAAAATGGTTATCATGTTAGTAATTTTGGAGAATTAAATGCAAATTAAATTCATATCTAATTCAGATCAAGTGTCAGAAATCATCTTCCTAATTTTATCGAACAAAAATGCCCTTAAGAAAATTGGATTGGGAGATAATCTTTTATTGGATGTCTTAAAAGCCCTAGAGAATAAAGGATTTGGTTTTAATAAAGATGAGATTATTGAAATTAATAATATTAAAGATAAAAAAGTAAAAAGCGTATTTATTTATGGTTTAGGAAATAAAATACAAAAACTAAGCTCAATCGATTTTGAAAAAATTGGAGGAAAAATAACCCAATTAACAAAATCAAAACGAAAAAAAAATGTGGACATTTTAGTTGATGAAAAAATAAGAAAAAATGAAGAATTATTAAGATTGGGATATGGTTGCATTTTAGGTTCTTATAGATTTGATAAGTATAAAACTAAAAATCTAATTAAATCCATTCCTCCTGCACTCACTATTCAATCCTCAAACCCAACTAAATTGAATAAAGAATTTACAAGATATAATGCTATAGCCGAGGGAGTATTTTTCACTAGAGATTTAGTAAATGAACCAAGCAACATTTTGTTTCCAAAAGAATATTCTAAGAGAATATCAAAATTAAAGAAATATGGTCTTAAAATTGAAGTTTTTGGAGAAACCAAAATGAAGGCTTTAAAAATGGAATCTCTCTTAGGAGTCGGCAGAGGCAGTCAACATGAAAGCCAATTAGTAATAATGCGTTGGGATGGTGATAAGAGAAAAAAAGCCAAACCAGTTTGTTTTGTAGGAAAGGGAGTATGTTTTGATTCAGGGGGCATTTCTATTAAGCCTAGTAATAAAATGGAAGAAATGATTGGAGATATGGGTGGATCAGCTGCAGTGGTTGGTGCCATGCTATCTCTTGCAAAAAGAAAATCTAAGGTTAATGCGGTTGGTGTTGTTGGTCTAGTAGAAAATATGCCTGACGGAAAAGCTCAAAAACCTGGCGATATTGTGAAATCTATGTCAGGTCAAACAATAGAAATACAAAATACTGATGCAGAAGGAAGACTAGTTCTTGCTGACGCACTTTGGTATACGCAAAAGAGATTTAAACCTGACGTTATGATTGATTTAGCTACATTAACTGGAGCAATGGTAATATCTTTAGGCAACTTGATTTCAGGATTATTTTCCAACAATGATGAATTATCTAATAAATTAATTAAAGCAGGTGAGATAAGCGGGGATCAAGTTTGGCGATTTCCTATTAATGAATCATATAATAAACTTATAAATTCCAAATTTGCAGACATGAAAAATATTGGAATGGGGGGCGCAGGATCTATTACAGCCGCACAATTTCTACAAAGATTTGTAAATGATAATTCTTGGGCCCATATTGATATTGCTGGCACTGCAACAGGAATGCCGAAGAGCAGTACAAATACTAGTTGGGCCAGTGGTTTTGGTGTTCATCTATTAGATACTTTTGTTAATAAGTTTTATGAGAAATAAGTGCCTAAAATTATTTTTTATAAGACTGCTCCACTAGAAGTAGAGAAGACACTTTTTAGTCTAATAGATAAAACTCTAAAGAAAAACTTAAATTCAATTCTAATATTTGAAGATAACAAAAAACTTGATTTGATTAATGATTTTTTGTGGGTGCATAAGCAAGATTCTTTCTTACCACATTTAAAAAATGATGACGAAGTATCAACTGAAATAGATATTCCAATATATTTAACAACAAAAGAAGAAAACCCATATGATGCCAAGATATTGTTTTCTATAGATGGCTATATTCCAAAAAAAATAGATAATTTTGATAGATTGATTTTTATCATCGATGCAAATGATAACATTTTAAATGAAAAATATAAAAAGTATTATCTTGAAATTAAGTCAGATTTCAAGGATATAGTCTTTTATAAAAGAAATGAAAATGGTGGTTGGGAAGAAAACAACTTTATGAGGTAAAAATGTCAGTAGAGAGAACCCTTTCAATAATTAAACCTGATGCAACTAAAAGGAATATTACCGGAAAAATAATAAGCTTTTTCGAGGATGCTGATTTAAAAATAGTAGC
>CEUS01150196.1_pt1 | contig 20636 bp, 16 predicted proteins | sample 427031 | NCBI WGS metagenome assembly CEUS01 (sample SAMEA2622837, study PRJEB7988) | marine metagenome | biome: marine biome (ENVO:00000447); feature: marine epipelagic mixed layer (ENVO:xxxxxxxxx); material: "saline water (ENVO:00002010), including plankton (ENVO:xxxxxxxx)" | depth 140 m | reverse complement strand
ACAAAACAAGATATGCATGTGATGGTCTTTTAAAACAAAGATTAGATACGCCATATATCAGAGAGGATGGAAAATTAGTTAAATCTAGCTGGGGACAAGCTTTTAAATTTTTATCAAATAAGATCAAATCTTTTAGCCCAAACGAAATGGCTGGAATTGTTGGAGATTTAGCTGATTTAGAAATGACTTATAGTTTTAAATCTTTCTTTGAAAAATGTTTAGGGTCAAATAATTTGGAGTGTAGATATGATAAAGTTTATATAAATCCAGAAGAAAGAATAAATTATATTTTTAATTCATCTATTGCTGGAATTGAAGAGTCAGACCTTATTCTTTTAGTAGGAGCAAATCCAAGATTAGAAGCTACAATGCTAAACGCAAGAATAAGGAAAGCTTATATAAAAAAAAAATTAAAAATATATTCTATAGGAGATCCTGGAGATTTAACTTATCCATATAAAAATATTGGAAACAGCACTTCTATTATTAAAGAAATTATTTCAGGAAATCACCCAATCTCTGAAAAAATAAAAAAATCAAAAAAACCTATAATTATATTAGGAGAGTCAGCTCTTCATGGAAAAAAAGGGAAATATATTTTTGAAAGTATTAAAAAATTTTTATTAGATAATAATTTAATTAATAAGCAATGGAATGCTTTGAATATTTTAAATCAACATGCATCGAGAGTTGGAGCTCTTGATCTTGATATTCATTCTACTACTAGTGAAGAAAATTTTACGTTTTTTAAAAAATTAGATAAAGATGAATTTAAATTTATTTATTTGTTAGGAGCGGACAGTATAAACTTTGAAAAGAAAGATAAATTTATCGTATATCAAGGAAGTCATGGTGATAAAGGAGCGGAAATAGCTGACATAATATTACCTGGAGCTGCATATACAGAAAAAAACGGTTTATTTGTTAATCTAGAAGGAAAAATACAGAATGCTTATAAAGCTTCATATCCACCAGGGGACGCCAAAGAAGATTGGATAATATTAAAAGATCTTGCCAACCATATTAAAAAGCCTATTGGATTTAGCAATATCTATCAATTAAGGGAATCCATTGAAAAACACATAAATAATAAAAAAAACAAAAACATAAATAAAATTACTAATGTAGATTTTGTTGAAGATGATATTTCAATAAATTCTATAGACTATTATTACTCAAACCCAATCGCAAGATCATCAAAAATAATGAACGAGTGCAGACAAACCAAAAAAAAATTTCTTTTTACAGGAATAGATAAGGCTAGTTAATGATTTATATAAATATTTTTTTTAATGAAATTTATAAAATATTATTTTTACTTTTACCAGTTTTAGTGTCTGTAGCATTAATTGTTTGGTTAGATAGAAGAGTTTGGGCATTTGTACAAAAAAGAAAAGGTCCTAACGTTGTAGGTCCATTTGGCCTTTTTCAAACTTTGGCTGATGCATTAAAATATATATTTAAAGAAATAATTATTCCTGCAAGTGCTAATAAAGCTATATTTATATTAGCACCAATAATTACATTATCTCTAGCTTTAATAGCTTGGGCAGTCATTCCTTTTGGAAATGAATTGGTACTATCAAATATTAATGTAGGTATACTATATTTGTTTGCTGTTTCATCGTTAAGTGTTTATGGAATTATTATGGGAGGGTGGGCTTCAAATTCAAAATACCCATTTTTAGGCGCCATAAGATCTGCAGCACAAATGGTTTCTTATGAAGTTTCCATTGGAATAATTATTATTAATGTATTGCTTTGTGTAGGTTCGCTAAATTTAAACGAGATTGTGTTAGCTCAAAAAAATGTTTGGTTTATTTTTCCACTTTTTCCTATGTTTGTAATTTTCTTTATATCAGCATTAGCTGAAACTAATCGCCCACCATTTGATTTACCCGAAGCTGAATCTGAACTTGTAGCAGGTTATCAAACTGAATATTCTGGAATGATGTATGCTATGTTTTGGTTAGGAGAATATGCCAATATATTGCTTTTGTGCGCTTTGGGATCAATACTTTTTTTAGGAGGATGGTTAAGCCCAATAGAAATTTATCCATTTAATATAATCCCAGGAGCTTTTTGGATGATTTTTAAAATTCTTGGACTTTTCATTTTATTTTCTTTAGTCAAAGCTGTAGTTCCAAGATATCGATTTGATCAACTAATGAGATTAGGATGGAAAATTTTTCTTCCTCTTTCATTATTATGGGTTGTTTTTACGGCAAGTGTTTTGTTTTACTTAGACATGCTACCAACGACTGGATGATTTAAAAATGAAAACTAATAGAATAATAAAAACGATATTTATGGTGGATTTTATTACAGGTTTAATAATCGCCATTAAGAAAGTTTTTAAATCAAAAAAAACTATCAATTACCCATTTGAAAAAGGGAAAATAAGCCCAAGATTCAGAGGGGAGCATGCTTTAAGAAGATATGCAAATGGAGAGGAAAGATGCATAGCATGTAAGTTATGCGAAGCAGTTTGTCCAGCTCAAGCAATAACAATAGAATCGGAAATTAGAAGTGATGGCAGTAGAAAAACAACTAGATATGACATCGATATGCTTAAATGCATTTATTGTGGTTTATGTGAAGAGTCTTGTCCTGTAGACGCTATAGTTCAAGGACCAAATTTTGAGTTTGCAACAGAAACTAGAGAAGAACTTTATTACGATAAAGATAAACTTTTAAAAAATGGAGACAGGTGGGAATCTGTTTTAGCTAAAAACATAAAAGCGGATTCCCCTTTTAGATAAATGCTAGCTCATTCTTTGTTTTTTTATTTTTTTTCTTTAGTAGCTGTATCCTCCTCAGTTATGGTAATTTTTTCAAGAAACACTGTTTATTCAGTATTTTTTCTAATCCTAGTTTTTGTAAGTATTTCCATACTTTTTATAATGATAGGCGCTGAATTTTTGGGCATGATAATGCTCATAGTTTATGTTGGTGCAGTAGCCGTATTATTTCTTTTTGTAGTGATGATGTTAAACGTAACACGTCAAGAAACAAAACGTTCAGTAAAACAAGGTTTTATTAATAATAAATCTGTAGGCATAATTGTCGGGGTCATAATTTTTTTAGAATTATTAATAGTAATAGGAGGCTGGAGTTACAAAGGAGAGTTCATATCATTACAAAATATTAATCCTGGTTTAGAATTAACAAATACACATGCCATTGGAAATGTTTTATATACTGACTATATCCACCTTTTTCAAATATCTGGAATGATTTTACTTGTTGCAATGATCGGTGCAATAACACTTACATTTTCAAGAAGAGAAAATATCAAAAGACAAAATTATTTTGAACAAATAGCACGTGAAAAAGATAGCGGAGTTTCTTTAATTGAAGTTGAAAGTGATAAAGGGGTTAAGCTAGATGAATGAAATAGGATTAGGACATTACTTAACTTTATCAGCAATTATTTTTACCATCGGGATTGTTGGAGTTTTTTTAAATAGAAAAAATGTAATCATTATTTTAATGTCAATCGAATTAATACTGTTGGCCGTAAATATTAACTTAGTATCTTTTTCTATTTATTTACAAAACTTAACAGGCCAGATATTTACAATGTTTATTTTGACAGTTGCTGCAGCTGAGGCTGCAGTAGGGCTAGCAATAATTGTAATATATTATAAGAACAAGGGTTCAATTAACGTCGAACAAATTAGTTCATTGAAAGGTTAATATGGAATACGCCATAATATTTTTACCCTTGCTCGGTTCAATTGTTTCAGGTTTTTTTGGAAAAAATTTAGGATCAAGATTTTGCCAATTACTAACTAGTTTTTTCGTATCAATTTCTGCAGTTTTATCTATCTTTATTTTTTATCAAGTCTTAACTGAAAATTATTTTAGCAATAAATTAATATTTAATTGGATAAGTTCTGGAGACTTTAATGTAAACTGGTCAATAAACATTGACACTCTATCTTCTGTAATGTTGGTAACCGTTACACTGATATCAGCGATTATTCACTTTTACTCAATAGGTTATATGAGTAACGATCCACATAAGCCTCGATTTATGTCTTACTTATCTTTATTCACTTTTTCGATGCTCGCATTAGTAACTGCAGATAATTTTTTACAGTTATTTTTTGGTTGGGAGGGAGTTGGTTTATGTTCGTATTTATTAATTGGTTTTTGGTATAAAAAACCATCAGCAAATGCAGCTGCAATAAAAGCATTTATTGTTAATAGAGTTGGAGATTTTGGTTTTGCAATCGGAATTTTTTTAATTTTCTTCTTTTTTGGAACTGTAAACTACAATGAGGTATTTGAACAAACTCCACTATTTATCGAAAAAGAAATCATTTTCTTAGGAATAGAGTTTAATTTAATTACTTCTATATGCATTTTACTCTTTATTGGAGCCATGGGAAAATCTGCTCAAATCTTACTACACACTTGGCTTCCCGATGCAATGGAAGGGCCAACACCAGTATCTGCTTTAATTCATGCAGCCACAATGGTTACAGCAGGGGTATTTTTAGTCGTTAGATGTTCTCCAATTTTTGAATATTCTGAAGTTGCTTTAAATTTTGTTACCGCTGTTGGTATGTTGACCGCATTTTTTGCTGCAACAGTTGCCTTAGTACAAAATGATATTAAAAAAATAATAGCCTACTCAACATGTAGTCAGCTTGGTTATATGTTTTTTGCTGCTGGAGTTGGAGCTTATCATGTTGCAATTTTTCACTTATTTACTCATGCTTTTTTTAAAGCATTATTATTTCTTGGAGCTGGTTGCGTAATTCACTCATTTCATGACGAGCAAGATATAAACTCTATGGGAGGTGTATGGAAAAAAATACCATACACTTACGCTTTAATGCTAATAGGAACACTAGCTTTAACAGGCTTTCCATTTTTATCTGGTTATTACTCAAAAGATGCAATTATTGAGTTTGCTTATTTAAAAGGAAATAACATAGGGTATTTTGCTGTATTTACTGGAATTATCACCGCAATATTGACAGCTTTCTATTCGTGGAGATTAATTTTTAAAACTTTCCACGGAAAATATGCGAATAAAGAAAAAAGTCTTTCTTCAATAAATGAATCTCCGTTAATAATGTTAATTCCGGCTTGCACATTAGCTGTCGGGGCAGTTTTTGTAGGTTACTTATTTAAAGAAATATTTATAGGTCAAGAAAATACTCAGTTTTGGAGTAATTCCATTTTAATTCTAGAATCTGTGCATTTAGAACATGTACCAACATGGTTGCTTATTATAACGCCTTTAATAGTTACTATAATAATTCCTATTGCTTATTATATATTTGTAAAAAATGAAAAAATTCTAAATAATTTTATTTATAAAAATCAAACACTATATAATTTTTTATTAAACAAATGGTACTTTGACGAAATATATGATTTTATTTTTGTTGTACCTTTAAAGAAATTAGGATTATTTCTTTGGAACAAAGGTGATGTAAACACAATAGATAGATATGGCCCTGACGGTTTTTCAAGATTGATTAAGATAATATCTGATAAAGCTGTTAATTTTCAAAACGGTTATTTATACCACTATGCATTTGTCATGCTTGTTGGTTTTTCAATATTATTAACTTTTTTAATTTTGTATTAAATGAATTTTCCTATTTTATCAGCTATTATATTTATACCTCTTATTGGAGCCTTATTTATTTTATTAACTAAAGGAAACCAAAAAAATGTAGAAAAAAATTCCAAATATGTTGCTATTTTTACATCAATAGCAAATTTATTACTCTCAATTTTTCTATGGCTTTCTTTTGATAATACGATTTCTGATTTTCAATTCATTGAAGAAAAAAAATGGATGAAGGGTTTAGTTAATTTCAAGTTAGGTATAGATGGAATTTCTATCTTATTTATATTACTCACAACATTTATAACTCCAATATGCATTTTTTCTGGTATCCAAAGTATAAAATTTAAAATTAAAGAATTTCTTATAGCTATACTTGTTATGGAAACTCTCATGCTTGGTGTTTTCTGTTCACTCGATCTTGTTATATTTTATTTGTTTTTTGAGGGCGGCCTTATACCAATGTTTTTAATTATTGGTATATGGGGTGGGCCCAAGAGGGTCTATTCTGCTTTTAAGTTTTTTTTATTTACTTTGCTGGGTTCAGTTTTAATGTTAATAGCTATTATTTCTATTTACTGGATTACAGAAACGACGGATGTAATTAAATTACTAAACTTAAGAATACCACAAGAATATCAATACATACTTTGGTTAGCCTTTTTTAGCTCGTTTGCAGTTAAATTACCAATGTGGCCCGTACACACTTGGTTGCCAGATGCTCACGTTGAGGCTCCTACTGCTGGATCGGTAATATTAGCTGCCATACTTTTAAAAATGGCTGGTTATGGTTTTATGCGTTTTTCTTTAGGTTTATTTCCAATTGCTTCAGATTATTTTACGCCTTTAATTTTTATATTAAGTATTATTGCTATAATTTACACTTCCTTAGTTGCCTTAATGCAAGATGATATGAAGAAATTAATAGCTTATTCTTCTGTAGCTCATATGGGTTTTGTAACAATTGGAATTTTTTCACTTACTAAACAAGGGTTAGAAGGAAGTATAATTCAAATGATAAGTCATGGACTAATATCTGCCGCACTGTTTTTATGTGTAGGTGTTGTTTATGATAGATATCATTCACGTATGATTTCTTCATATGGTGGATTAGTAAATATTATGCCTAAGTATGCTTTTGTGCTTATGATTTTTACTCTTGCTGCTTTAGGATTGCCAGGCACTAGCGGATTTGTTGGTGAGTTTTTAGTATTAGTAGGAATTTTTCAAAAAAATATTTTAGTTGCAGTTTTAGCAAGCTTAGGAGTAATTTTAGCTGCCGCCTATATGCTGTGGCTTTACCGTAGAGTAGTTTTTGGCAAAATATCATCTCCCGAAATTAAAGAAATGCCAGACTTAAATAAAATAGAAATTTATATTTTTGGTTGTTTAGTATTTTTAACTCTTTTTTTTGGTGTATATCCAGAACCACTATTTAATACAATAAATGTGTCAGTAGATAACTTAATTAATCAGTATCAAGCAGATATCAATTTTTATTTAACAGAAGCAAATAATTAAATGCAAATTATTTTTTATATATTACCAGAATTATTTTTATCAATAGCGATAATGACTTTTTTGATGATTGGTGTTTTTATTAAGAAAAGTTTTAAATTAATACATTTGTTAACAATACTAACTTTAATTTTTACAACTGTATTAATCATTAATCAGCCTAACGAGATAATTAAAATTTTTAATAATAGTTTTATAATTGATAAATTTTCAATATTTATGAAAATTTTGACTTTATTATTCTGTATGCTTGTATTGCTTGCTTCCAGGGATTATTTGAAAATAAATAAAATTGATAAAATGGAATACCCAATTATTATTCTTTCCTCGACTTTAGGTATGTTAATAATGATTAGCTCGTATGATTTAATTGTTTTTTATTTAGGCTTAGAATTACAATCATTAAGTTTATATATTTTAGCCTCTTTTAAAAGAGAGGAAGAAAAATCTACCGAAGCTGGTTTAAAATATTTTGTTTTGAGTGCGCTTTCGTCAGGTTTATTACTTTACGGGTGCTCTCTTATATATGGATTTACAGGCTCTACAAATTTTGAAGTAATTGCAGAAAATTTAAACAAATCTAATACACCAGCAGTTTTTGGTATAGTTTTTATAATTGTTGGGTTGGCTTTTAAAATCTCAGCTGTGCCTTTTCATATGTGGACGCCTGATGTATACGAAGGAGCACCTACTTCTGTAACAAGTTTTTTCGCTTTAGTACCAAAAATTGCCGCATTATCAGTATTTATTAGATTTATGTACGTTCCTTTTGCTAACATAATTGAGCAGTGGCAAATAATAATAGTCTTTCTATCTATAGGATCTATGATACTGGGCGCTGTCGCGGCTATTGGGCAAAATAATATAAAGAGATTGATTGCATACAGTTCAATTGGACACATGGGATATGCTTTAGCTGGTTTGTCCACGGGTACCAACGCAGGGATTCAAAGTACTATAATTTATTTAACTATATATCTTTTTATGAACTTAGGAATCTTCGGGTGTATTTTCATGATGAAAAGAGAAAATGTTTTTTATGAGAACATAAATGATTTATCTGGATTATCAAAAAATCACCCACTGTTAGCTTTGAGTTTTTTAATTATACTTTTTTCTCTAGCAGGCATTCCACCTCTTGCCGGTTTTTTTGCTAAATTTTATATTTTTATGGCAGTTATCGAATCCGGAATGTATGCTTTGGCAATAATTGGATTAGTTACCACAGTTGTTTCTGCATTTTATTATATAAGAGTAGTGAAAATAATATATTTTGATAAACCTAAAAAAATGTTTGAAAGGAACTATGATTGGGGACTCAAGATGCCATTAATTATATCAAGTATACTTATATTAATATATTTTATTTATCCTTCGGTATTATTAGATGCAGTATCTTCGATCATAGTTTATTAATGAAATTCAAAATTTTTAAGTTCCAAGAAGTAACAAGCACAAATGAAATAGCTATAAACTTAATAAAGAAAAAAAGAATAATTTCAGGTTATGTATATGCAAACACACAAACAAATGGAAAAGGTACTCATGGAAAAAAATGGATTTCTATAAAAGGTAACTTATTTGGATCAATATTTTTTCCTTTAAAAAATAATTATCCACCTTTTAGTGAATTTTCAATAATAAATTCAATATTAATATCAGATGTTATAAAACATTTTTGTGGTGGTAAAAATATATCCTTAAAATTTCCAAACGATGTATTTTTGAATGGAAAAAAAGTTTGTGGAATACTCCAAGAGTTAGTAACTATTAATAATAAGAAATTTTTAATTATAGGTATGGGTATAAATTTAACTCAAAATCCAAATATTTCAAAAAAGTATGAAGCAACAAATATATTTAAAGAGATAAAAACAAAACCAAATATTAAAAAAATGATTGATCAAATAATTATATCATATGTAGATTTTTTTAACGATTTAAAATCATACAAATTTATAAATTTTAAAAATAAAGCGGAATTAATAGCTATAAGTTAAATTATATGAATGCGCTGATTGGAGATATAGGAAATACAACTACAAAGATTTGTTTAATTGAATTAAAAAACTATTCAATAAAAAAATTGATTTATTTTAACAGCAAAGATATTTGTTCTACTAAATTTTTAAAAGAAAAATTTAAACAAATAATAAAAAAAAATTCTATTAAAAAAAAATCTTTATTTTCTAGTGTTGTTCCCAAATATCAAAAAATTCTTAAAAAATTCTTAAAAAAAAATTATAATATAGAATTAAAAGAAATTAAGGAAAAATCTTTTAATAAAATAGTTAAAATAAAAATTAAAAATAAAAAACAAGTAGGATCAGATAGAATTGCAAATGCTGTTGGTGTTTATAGAAATTATAAAATGAACTGTATTGTTCTAGATTTCGGAACTGCAACCACATTTGATGTTATAACTAAAAATGGAGTATATAATGGAGGTATAATAGCACCAGGTTTAAACCTTTCCCTAAGGAGTTTAGTTTCCTCTGCTGATCAACTGCCGCTTTTCTCAATTAAAAAACAAAAAAAAATAATTGGAAAAAATACTATAGAGGCTTTACGCTCAGGATTTTATTGGGGTTACACCGGCTTGATTAACAACATTATCCTTAAAATCGAAAAAGAAACTCACAAAAAATATAAAATAATTTTCACTGGTGGCTATGCAAAAATATTTAAAACTTCAATAATAAGAAGATTTACTATAGACAAGAATATAACAATAAAAGGTATAATTGAAATTTTTAAGGAAAATAAAAAGTATTTAATTTAAATGAAAAAAGAAGACTTTGTTTTTTGCCCATTAGGTGGTTCTGGTGAAATAGGAATGAATATGAATTTATTCGCCTATGGAAATATTGAAAATAGAAAATGGATTATAGTTGATATTGGTGTTACCTTTGCTGATGATACAGTACCAGGAATTGATCTGATTTATCCTGATCCTGGATTCATAGTAGACAAAAAAAGAGATTTATTAGGTTTAGTTTTAACACATGCTCACGAAGACCACATTGGTGCAATAGCTCACATATGGCCAAAACTTCAATGTAACATTTACGCTACTCCATTTACTAGTTTGCTGATTCAAGAAAAATTTAAAGAGAAAAAAATTGACATAAGTAAAAAATTAAAAGTGGTCAAATTAAATGGAAATATTCAATTAGGACCTTTTGAAATAGAATTTGTTACCCTTACCCACTCTATACTTGAACCTAATGGATTAAGTATTAAGACGCCTTCAGGTACAGTTTTACATACTGGAGATTGGAAATGTGATCCAAATCCACTAATAGGAGAAACAATTAACGAAAAAAAATTAAGAGAGATTGGTGATAATGGAGTTTTAGCAATGATTTGTGATTCTACAAATGTTTTTAGCCCTGGTAGAGCAGGTTCTGAATTAGATGTAAGAAAGAGCTTGCTTAAAATTATGGAAAACAAACAAAAAAGAATAATAGTAACATCATTTGCCTCTAATGTAGCAAGAATGGAAAGTATTTTTTATTGTGCTGAAAAAATAGGAAGAAAAATTTCTCTTGTAGGTAGGTCAATGCATCGAATCTATAAAGCAGCAAAACAATGTGGATATTTAAAAAATTTAATTGAACCTATTGACCCAAGAGAAGCAAAAAAAATTTCTAGAGAAAAAATAGTATATTTGTGCACTGGGAGCCAAGGAGAACCTAATGGTGCGATGATGCGTATTTCTAATTATATTCATCCGGATGTTTTAATTGAATCTAATGATACAGTTATTTTTTCATCAAAAATAATACCTGGTAATGAAAAAAAACTTTACAAGTTACACAATCAACTCGTTAAAAATGGAATTGATGTTGTTTCTGAGGAAAACGAATTTGTACATGTGTCTGGTCACCCTAACAGAGAGGATTTAAAAGATATGTATGACTGGGTAAAACCTAAATCTGTTATTCCTGTTCATGGCGAGCATAGACACATGATTGAACACATTAATTTTGCTAAGGAAATGCAAGTTCCATATCCTGTAAGAGTTGAAAATGGAGATGTTGTTCAGTTATATCCTGGTGAAAAACCAAAAATTATAGACAAAGCTCCATCAGGTAGAATGTATGTTGATGGGAATATAAGTGTAGGAGAAGATTCTCAGTCAATAAAAGATAGAAGAAATTTGTCTTATAACGGCTTTTTAGAAATTACAATTATTGTTAACGATATTGGACAAATAGTAAAAAAACCAATTATTTCTTTTAAAGGAATTCCAAATAATGGAGAAAATAGTGATTTTATTTTTGAATTAGAAGATAAAATACAAGATATATGTAAAACATTTTCATTAAAGAATTTGCGTCAAGAAGAAAGCTTAATAGAAGCCCTTAAAACTAACTGTAAAAAAACTATAAAAGAAAAGACTGGAAAGAGACCTTATACAAACGTAAATTTGGTAAGAATTTAAAATATGTATTTATCTAAATTATTTATCCCTTTATTAAAAGAAACTCCAGCTGAAGCAAAAGTCAAATCACATCAACTTATGCTTAGATCTGGAATGATTAAACAATCCTCTACAGGAATTTATTCTTGGTTACCACTCGGTTTTAAAGTTATGAAAAAAATAGAAAATATAGTTCGGGAAGAGCAAAATAAAATTGGTGCTCAAGAATTATTAATGCCAACCATACAGTCAGCCGAAATATGGAAGGAAAGCGGTAGATATGAAGATTATGGTGAAGAAATGCTAAGGATAAAAGATCGACAAGGAAAGGAAATGCTTTACGGTCCCACTAATGAGGAATTGATAACGGAAATTTTTAGAGCGAGCGTTAAATCATATAAATCGTTACCCCAGCTTTTGTATCATATTCAATGGAAATTCCGTGATGAACTAAGACCACGGTTCGGTGTTATGAGATGCAAAGAATTTTTTATGAAAGATGCATACTCTTTTGATATAAGCGACGACGAGGCAAAGAAATCATATAACAAAATGTTTTTTGCATATTTACAAACCTTTAAGAGATTAGGATTAACTGCTATTCCGATGGCAGCAGACACAGGGCCCATTGGTGGAGATCTTTCACATGAATTTGTAATATTAGCTGAAACTGGTGAAAGTAAAGTTTATTCAGATAAAAGAATTTTTGATATTGATATAAATAAATACAATTCATCAGATGAGTCTATAAAAGATTTAAGAGAAAAATATGACACATTTTACTCAGTAACGGATGACAAATTTAAAAAAAAAGATTTTGAAGAAAAAGTTAAAAAAGAAAATCAACTAACAACAAAAGGGATTGAAGTTGGGCATATTTTTTATTTTGGAGATAAGTATTCAAAACCTCTTAAATGTTTTGTAGATCTTAAAGATGGAAAAAAAGTAAATGTAAAAATGGGCTCATATGGCATAGGTGTATCAAGATTAGTCGGAGCTATTATTGAAGCCAATTTTAATAACAATATAATGAAGTGGCCGGATTCTGTTTCACCATATCAAGTTGCTATAATTCCTAGTCTTCAAAAGAACGATAAAACAAATTATTTAAAAGCAGAAAAAATATATAATTTATTAATAAAAAATAATATCGATGTTTTATTTGATGATACAGACGAACATTTGTCTGCTAAATTCAAAAAATTTGATTTAATTGGAGTTCCCTACCAAATAATCTTGGGCTCAAAGTCTACGGAAGATAAATTTGAGTTCAAAGAAATTGGAGGAAAGACCGAGGCTTTATCTGTTGAAGAGATTAAAAATAAATTACTTAACAAAATAAATTAAAATTGATTTCAAAAGTTGAAAGAACAGTTGCTTTTAGATATTTAAAACCAAAAAAAAAAGAAGGTTTTTTAAAAATAATATCTATTTTTTCTTTTACCGGCATAGCATTAGGTGTTGCAATTTTAATTATAGTTATGTCTGTCATGAACGGGTTTCGGGCTGAATTAATAAATAAAATATTGGGTTTTAATCCACATATAATTGTCAAACCTTACGAAAAAGAAATTAATAAAAAAGATTTAAATATTTTAAATGAATTAAATAAAGATATACAAAGAACCTCATTCACTTTTAATGGTCAAGGTATTTTAATAAATAAAGAAAATACCACAGGAATTTTGGTACGATCTTATCTCGATGACGAAATTAACAAGATAGAGTTGATAAACAATGGTATTATAGATGGATCAATAAATTCATTTAACAAGAATACAGTTTCTATTGGAAAAGAATTAGCTATTTCTCTAAATTTAATAGTCGGGGATGAAATTACTTTAATGTCCACTTCTAATTTGCAAACACCTTTTGGCAATTTACCTCTTCAGGAAAAATTTAAAATTTCATCAGTTTTTAGCACTGGTCTTGCTGAGTTTGATCAAAACGTTATTTTTATGCCTTTTGAAAACGCAAAATCTTTATTTGAATTAACAGGTTTGGATTTAGATTTAGAATTATTTTTAAAAGAACCTGAAAATGTTGAGGAAACAAAACAAAAAATCCAAAAAATGTTCAGTGACTATTATGTTTATTCATGGGCTGATCTAAACAAATCTTTTTTTGGCGCTCTTAAAGTTGAAAGAAACGTTATGTTTATTATTTTAACTTTAATTATAGTTGTTGCAGCATTCAACATAATTTCTGGTCTAACTATTTTAGTTAAAAATAAAACAAAAGAGATAGCTATATTAAGAACTTTAGGAATAAGTAAAAAATCTATAACAAAAATTTTTTTTGTAACTGGATTTACAATAGGTATGCTTGCAACATTTACTGGCGTTATTATAGGTATTCTATTTTCTTACTATATAGAAGAAATTAGAGTACTTATAACTTCAGTATTTAATATAAGATTATTTCCTGAGGAAATATATTTTTTAAGCCAGATGCCTTCCGAAATAAATCTTAGTTATATATTAATTATCTCCTTCTTTTCACTATTTATTACCTTTTTAGCAACAATTTTTCCATCACTGACTGCTGCAAATTTAGATCCTGTAAAGGCTTTAAAATATGAATAAAGAAATTGTTAGATTATCAAAAATATCAAAGAAATTTATAAGAGGTGATAAAGCTATTATAGTTTTAAAAAATATTAATTTAAAAATTAATAGAGGTGAATTAGTATCTCTCAATGGTCCTTCTGGTTCTGGTAAATCAACTCTACTTCATATAATAGCTTTACTAGATCAACCAACATCAGGAGAGGTTTTTTTTAAAAATAAGAGTTTCTCCAAATCAAATGATAAGGAAAAAGATTTAGTAAGAAAAAATGGAATTTCAATAATATATCAACAAAATAACCTGCTAAGTGATTTTACAGCTATAGAAAATGTTATGATTCCATTGCTCAATAATGGGTTTTCTTGGATAGATTCAACTAAAAAAGCTAATAAAATTTTATCACTAGTTGGTTTGTCAAAAAGAGTTAATCACTTTCCAAGCGAGTTGTCCGGCGGAGAACAACAGAGGGTTGCTATAGCAAGAGCATTAATTATTGAGCCAGATTTAATTTTAGCTGATGAACCAACAGGAAGTCTTGACAGAAAAACTTCTAATGAAATATTTTCTTTATTTTCTAAAATTAAATCAAAGAAGAGAACTATACTTTATGCAACTCATAATAGAGAATTATCGAATAAAGCAGACTATAAGTTAAATATATTAGATGGTAATATAATTAGAAAAAATGAATGAAGTTAAAAGTAAAGAGTTTAATCATCTAAAAATTCATACACAATATTCTATTTGCGAAGGTGCATTAAGAACATCAGATCTAGCTAAATACTGCAAAGATAATAAAATCAAAGCAGCCGGATTGTGTGATACAAATAATTTGTGTGGGGCATTAGAATTTTCTGAATCAATAGCAAAATCAAAAACGCAACCTATTATCGGGACCCAAATAAACATTCAATACAAAGGAAATAGTGGCAAAATCCCTTTATTTGCGAAGAATTTAGAAGGCTATAAAAATTTAATTAAATTATCATCTAAATCTTTTTTAGAAATTAAAGATAATGAAGAACCTCATTGCAAAATAGAAGATATAGAAAAATATCACAAAGGTTTGATTTTACTTACTGGATCTTTTGATGGTTTAATAGGTAAACTTTTTTTTAAGAATCTTACGGAAGAAATTTTTGATTTGATTAAGAGATTAAATAAAGTTTTTAAAAATAATTTATATCTAGAAGTTCAAAGACATGGTGAAAGTGGTGAAAAGTTATTAGAAAAATTTCTTTTAAATACATCTGAAAGGCTAGAATTACCATTAATAGCTACACACGAAGTTTTTTATTTAGATAAAAATATGCATGAAGCGCATGACGCTTATCTTTGTATAGGTGAAAAAACTTATGTAAATGTAAAAGATAGAAGAAAATATACAGATGAGCATTACTTAAAAAGTTCTAAAGAAATGCTAGAAGTATTTCATGATTTACCTGATGCATTGGAAAATAATATAAATTTTCCTGCTAGAGTTTCTTATAGGCCTAAAAATTCTTTGCCAGTTTTACCCAATATACAAACTAATCAAATAGAAAATGTTGATGACTTATTAATTAAAGAGTCAAAACAAGGTTTAGAAGAGAAATTAAATGAATATGTTCTTCCAAATATTAACGAAGATAAAGCTCAAGAAACTAAAAAATTTTATAAAGAAAGGCTTAATCATGAAGTTAACATAATATTAAAAATGAAATATTCTAGTTATTTTCTTATAGTTTCGGACTATATTAAATGGGCTAAAAAAAATGATATTCCAGTTGGACCAGGCAGAGGATCTGGAGCAGGATCTTTAGTAGCTTGGGCACTATCAATAACAGATATAGATCCAATAAAATTTGATCTAATTTTTGAAAGATTTTTAAATCCAGATAGAATTTCAATGCCTGACTTTGATATAGATTTTTGTGAAGAAAAAAGGGACAAAGTTTTTGAATATTTAAAACAAAAATATGGAAAAGGTGTAGCTCATATAATTACATTTGGAAAACTAAAAGCACGCATGGCTTTTAGAGATATTGGTAGAGTGCTAGGACTTCCCTATGGATATGTAGATACTTTATGTAAAATGATACCTTTCGATCCTTCAAGACCACTTGATCTAGAAAAAGCTATTGCTCAAGAACCTAGAATAAAAAAAGAGGAAGCTAAAGATCCAAGAGTGAAAAAATTAATAGAAATTTCAAAAAAACTAGAAGGCTTAAACAGAAATATGGCAACGCATGCAGCGGGAGTTGTTATACCGGAGAAAAATTTTGCTGAATTTGTTCCTTTATACAAAGATCTATCATCAAACTCTCTTTTACCATCAACACAATTTGATATGTATTCATCAGAAAATGCAGGTTTAGTAAAGTTCGACCTTCTTGGATTAAAAACTTTAACTGTAATAAATAAAACAATATCTCTTCTAAAAGAAAAAAAAATAAGTTTAGATATAAGTAAAATTAAACTTGATGAGCCTAAAATTTTTGATCTATTAAGTGCGGGCTATACTGTTGGTTTATTTCAATTGGAAAGTTCTGGAATGAGAGATGCATTGGTTAATATGAGACCGACAAAATTTGAGGATATCATAGCGCTAGTGGCTCTATTTAGACCCGGACCTATGAGTAATATTCCAATATATAATCAGTGTAAACACGGTGAAAAAGAACCAGATTATTTACACCCAAAATTAAAAAAAATATTAGAACCAACCTATGGAGTAATAATATATCAGGAACAAGTAATGAGAATTGCTCAAGTTCTTTCAGGATTTTCTGCTGGAGAAGCTGACATTTTAAGAAAAGCTATGGGAAAAAAGAAAAGAGCAGAATTAGAAAAGCAAAAAGAAAGATTTATTAATGGAGCAGTGAAAAATGGAATAACCAAAGATACTGCAATTTTTATCTTCAAAAAAATAGAACCCTTTGCTGAATATGGATTTAACAAGAGTCATGCAGCAGCCTATGCACTTATAGCTTATCAAACAGCTTATTTAAAAACATACTATCCTAATGAATTTATAGCAGCATCAATGTCCAATGAATTATCTAACACTGATAAGTTAAGTGAGTTTTTTGAAGAATTAAGAAGGTTGAAAATAAATGTCCAGCGACCTTGTATAAATAAATGTTTTGCGGACTTCGTTCCAAGAAACAATACTTTACTTTACGCTTTGGGAGCAATTAAAAATGTTGGATATGAAGCAGTTTCTCAAATAGTTATAGAGAGAGAAAAAAATGGAGAATATAAATCTATGAGCGATTTTATTAATAGGATTAATCCCAAAAACATAAACAAACTTCAGCTTGAAGGATTGGTTAAAGGTGGAGCTTTTGATTCTATTTTTAAGAATAGAAAAGTTTTATACGATAATATACCTAAAATTATACAAAATTCTAAAAATATTTATGAAAATAAAGTTCAAAACCAAACAAGTTTATTTTCAGAAGATAGTGACAAAACTTCATACCTAATGCAAGCCGAAAACATTTCTGATTGGCGTAATGATGAAGCTTTATCAAAAGAATTCGAATCTGTAGGTTTTTATATATCAAATCATCCTTTGAAAAATTTTGAAAGTATTCTTAATCAATATAATGCCAAATCTTTTAAAGATTTTGAAGATAGCAATGATAAAGAATCATTTGTTGCTGGAACTTTAATGTCTATTAAAGAAAAAAAAACGTCCAAAGGAAATTCTTTTGCTATCGTTAAATTTAGTGATTTGAGCAAAGTTTTTGAACTTTTTCTTTTTTCTGAAATTTTAGAATCTAATAGAGAACATTTAGTTGAAGGAAAGTCATTTTTACTTACAATTATGAAAGATAAAGAACATCAAGAAAATAGATTTAGAAGAATGAATGTAAAAAAAATTATTAGCTTAGACAAAATTACAAAAATTAATTATCCAAATGTTGAAATCCAAATGCATAATGATGATAACTTAGAGAAATTATATGAAGCCATTAAAGAGAAGGGAAATTGTAGAATTAAAATATCCTTTATAAAGGAAAATAAAAATTATTTGTTTGAACTAAAAGAAAAAAGAAAATTTGATTACGAAACGCTAAAAAACCTAAATAAAGAGCGTTATATAAAGAAAATAAGTCTTTAATTCATATTGAATTTTATTAATTTAAATTGTAGAACATCGACTTAAATACGCACACAATTTTTGGTTGAAAGACCTCCGGTCCTTAAATGGAAAAAAGTTGTGGTGGAATAACCGGAAAACTATGAATTTACCAAGTGTTACAATAAAAAACCTACTTGAAGCCGGAGTGCATCTGGGACATAAAACTTTTAGATGGAATCCAAAAATGAATAAATTTATTTTTGGATCTAAAAATTCAATTCATATTATAGATTTAGTGCAAACACTTGAGATGATAAATGTTGCATTAAAACAAATACACGAATGTATTTCATCTGGTGGTAAAATATTATTTGTTTCAACAAAAAAACAAGCTACGGCAGCTATAGCTACTTTAGCTAATGAAACTTCGCAATATTATGTTAATCATAGATGGCTTGGTGGAATGCTTACTAATTGGAAAACAATTTCTAATTCAATAAAGCGTTACAAAAAACTTTCAGCGGATTTAAAAAAAGAAAATACGGGATTTACAAAAAAAGAAATATTAAAAATGGGTATTCAAAGGGATAAATTAGAAAGGTCTTTAGGTGGTATAGCAAACATGACTAAAATACCTGATATGATTTTTATTATAGATACAAATATTGAAGATTTAGCCGTAAAAGAATCAATTAAACTAAACATTCCTATTGTTGCTGTTGTAGATACAAATTCTAATCCCGAAGGCATTAATTACCCTATACCTGGAAATGATGATGCAAGACGAGCTATAAATCTATACTGCGATTTGATTAAACAAACAATTTTAGATGCACAAAAAAATATTTCAAAAGAAGAAAAACAAGATATAAAAAATGTAACTTCAAAAAAAGAAGATACAAAGAAGAAAGAAGATTTATTAGCACAAGAAGTAAAAGCTAGCAAAAAGGGTGAAAATAAAAAAAAACAAAAAATAAAAACAGTCAAGAAAATATCTCAATCTATTCTATCAAAAGTTAGCGCGTTAACTTCTAAAAAGTCAAAATAATAATTTTTGTTATGTCTCAAGAAAAAATATTAGACAAAGTTAAAAGGTTAAGAGAAATCACAGGTGTAGGCTTTAAAGATTGCAAAAATGCTATTGATGAAAATAATGGTGATATAGAAAAATCAATAGAGTTTTTAAGAAAAAAAGGCATAGCAAAAGCCACTAAAAAGATGACACGAGTAGCTGCAGATGGCTTAATAAGTATTCATGAAAATGAAAATAAATTTTCAATAATTGAAATAAATAGCGAGACTGATTTTGTTGCTAAAAATAATGAGTTTATTAAATTTGTGGAAGAAGTTTCAAAAATAGCTTTTTTAAAACTTGGCAAAATAGAAGATATATTAAATTCACAAATGGAAAATAAAAAAAATGTTAATGATAATTTAGTTGATCTAATATCTAAAATTGGTGAAAAAATAACCATAAGAAGAAGTGATTACGTTGATTCTAAAGACTCGGCTAATTTCTCATATACTCATTCTGCTGTAAAAAAAAATGTTGGAAAAATAGGAGTTCTATTAAGCCTTAAAACTAAAAAAAATAGGAATGAAATATTGGATTTTGGAAAACAACTTGCAATGCATATAGCTGCATCATCACCTTTAGCTTTAGATAAAGAAGGTTTGAATCAAAATTTATTAAAAAAAGAAAAAGAAATTATAACAGAAGAATTGAAAAACAGCGGTAAAGATAATAAAATTATAGATAAAATAGCTATCGGAAAACTTAATAAGTTTATTACCGAAAATACGCTGTTAAACCAAGAATGGATTATGGATCCAAAGAAAAAAGTTAAAGATGTATTAAAGGAAATTGAATCTAAAGATAAAATTGAAATAAATAAATTTGTAAGATTTAAAGTGGGTGAGGGTATTTAAACCATGGCTTCAGAAGAAATTATAAATAATTGCAATTCAAAAATGAAAAAGGCTTTTGAAGTATTCATTCATGAATTAGGTTCCTTAAGAACAGGAAGAGCTAATGCTTCAATGTTAGATATTATTAAAGTTGATGTATATGGACAAAAAATGTCAATTAATCAATTAGCCACCATATCTACTCCGGAAGCTAGACTTCTTTCAGTACAAGTTTGGGATCAAAATAATGTTTCTTTAATAGATTCAGCTATAAAAAAATCTAATTTAGGAATTAATCCACAAATCGATGGTCAGCTGATGAGAATTCCAATTCCGAGTTTAAATGAAGAGAGGAGAGGAGAACTAAAAAAAATAATGGGAGAATTAGCTGAAAAAGCAAAAGTATCAATAAGAAATATAAGACGTGAAGCAAATGACAAGCTCAAGAAGGATTTTAAAGATAAAAAAATAGGAGAAGATGAAAGTAAAAATAGTGAAAAAAAAATACAAAATTTAACCGATAAACAAATTTCCGAATTAGAAAAAAAATTAGC
>CEUS01024648.1_pt1 | contig 20646 bp, 17 predicted proteins | sample 427031 | NCBI WGS metagenome assembly CEUS01 (sample SAMEA2622837, study PRJEB7988) | marine metagenome | biome: marine biome (ENVO:00000447); feature: marine epipelagic mixed layer (ENVO:xxxxxxxxx); material: "saline water (ENVO:00002010), including plankton (ENVO:xxxxxxxx)" | depth 140 m | reverse complement strand
ACTTCGTATGCTCCATCTCGATTCAACTTTCCATACTTGCGGGCTAACTTTACTGCACCCTCATTTGCTTCTGCACCGCTATTTGAGAAAAAGACTCTATCTAAACAGCTATTGTCTATTAATATTTGTGCTAGTTTAACCTGGGGTATTGTAAAGAATTGGTTTGATGTCTGAAGTAAGGTTTTGGCTTGTTCTTGTATTGCATTTACCAAGTCTGGGTGGCAATGGCCCAGTGTATCAACGGCCCAACCTGCAGTGAAGTCTATATACTCTTTGCCGTCTTCATCCCATATGTAACTGCCTCGTCCTTCTACCAATACTATTGGTTGCCTTCGGGCTACCTGCATATAATATTTGTTTTCTAAATCTATCCAATTACTCATTTTTTTCCACCTACAGTATCCAATAGTTTTTCTAGATCTTTTTCCAAATCAGTCAAGTCAATCTGGAGATTTTCAATTATTTCCTGTATTGCTTCTACTTGTCTATCCAGGAGACTTTCATCAGACTCAGGATTTGCATCTCCAGATATCTGCTGCGTAGCTTTGGATCTTATTGATGCCGGATCACCTTCATATCCTAACAACTCAGCTAGAGCAGAGTCTAGGTTGTCACTCATAACTACTTTATTGGCATCTGCTAATATAACTTGCTTGAGCTCAGGGAAATCTATAGTTTCTGCTTGGATGTATAATGGCTCAGCATAGAGTAAGGTAGCTTTCATTGAGTCTTCGGATTCTTGCATTATGGGTATAACTAGCAAATTTCCCCTGATACATTTTGCACCTCTTTGGCATAACAATGTAAACTGTTGTTTTATAGTGAAATCATTGTCTATCCTAGCCTCTATCTGCTCGGGTCCATCTACTGGAGTTCCTTTTGGAAATATAAATGACACTAGGCTACCGTATTGACCTCTGTCATTGTCACTTCGAGCAGCTATCCATGCGACCAAGTTTGGTTTGTCCAGAGGTGTGAAAGGCATGAGTAGTACGAATTCCTCTTTCTCTTCACCCGGCAGTTTCATTATCACGTAGTAGGGTTCCATAATTTGTTCTTCTTCATGGAACAATTCAGATGGAATACTCCAAGGATCCTCTTTATTATAGAATTCTGTTGTGTCTGTCATATGGTACAACAGATATTTCTCTGCTTGGATTGAGAAGAAATCTTGTGGATATCTGACGTGGTCTCTAAGATTTTTAGGCATTTGGTCTATATCCTTGAAGAGACCTGGGAACACTTTTGCATAAGTTTGTATTATAGGGTCACTGGAATCACTTATATAGAAATTGGCACTACCATGGTATGCATCCACGACTATTTTCACGCTATTACGTATGTAGTTGAACTCACCATTATATGGTTCAGAGTATGGGTAGTAATTTGAAGTCGTATATGCATCCAGTATCCAATAAAGTTTGCCATCTGCTACCACTAGATATGGGTCTTTATCTAAGTCTAGGAATGGAGATATCTTCTGTATCCTTTCTGTTATGTCTCTTGAATACTGTATCTTGGATTCTGGAGATATAGCACCGCTTATCATTATGTTAATATCAGCGAATTCCCATGCATAGGCTATTTTCCTGAATATGGAACTCAACTGTACTCCGCCGTCTCCCGCGTATTTGGTTCTTACAGGTAGTTCACTATCAACAGCTGGATAGTCGAATTCCATCTCGTTTGAGTTTACGATGACATAACGGTCAGTGTGTTCACCGTAATATACTTGAGGTTGTGTTATCTCTAAATTAGGTGCATCCAGTATGCCATCTTCGAGTTTTGGGGGTATATCTCTTACAAAAAACTCTGGCTGTCCCTCTGGTGTGAATTCAGTCACTGGGCTCATAGCAATTCCGTAGCCATGAGTGAATTGAAGGTGCTTATTTATCCAAGACTGGGAGCTTTCTGGGAGGTTTTCTGAAAATAGCTCTCTCGCTCCCAACATTACCTGTTTGTATTGACCATCTACAACGTATCTGTCTACATCTACATCTACAAATTGGTAATATGCTCTGAAAAACTGCTTCTGATTGTATACATCTTGCAGCGGTCTGTGGTCCCAGAGCCTTATATTGTCTATCGTCTCTAGGTTGGCTTCGACCATATTGGCATCCATAGAGGGGGAGAACGAGTATTCTCGCTCATCTATCCTATCTAGAGCGAAGCCCTGTCTGGTGAATTCTATACTACGTGGGATGTACTCCATTTCCTTCGAGAGTTCATTTGGGTCAACTTGGAATCGTTGGACTACTGTTGGGTATCCTTGGCCTACTACAAATGCCGCAGCAATCCAAATGCCCAAACCAAAGAGTATTAACCTTTGCGATTGTATTCTGATATTAGCGACAAATATAGCAGAGAGGATAAATCCTAGGACAACTATAAGTCTTAAGGCCGGTAATCTAGCATTTAGATCTGTGTAAGCCGCTCCAAATATAGCCCCGCTACTTGAAAATAGAAGTTCGTATATGTCTATCCAATATCCTAATGTCATGATTGTCAGGAAAATGCCGATTAAGACGGATGCGAATCCCAGAATCTTTGGTGTCAAGCCTACGGTTAAATCTTCACCCCTCAGGCTTATATTTACAAAATATACTGCTGCAGATGCAATCAGGGTAGCTATCATGACTCCTTGAAGCCAATTTTGCATTAATATGAACATTGGCATGTCAAACACGTAGAAACCGATATTCTTGTTGAATACTGGTTCCGTCGCTTGAACTATTTGACCTGTGTCTGAACTCAGTCTTGTAAAATCTACATCATTGACGAACCTCAGCAATATTTCCCATTCACTTGCGAGCATTGTTCCGAAAGTGATTGCAATCACTAATATTGCTATTCCTATGACTACTTTGATAACCCGTTCTATTATGGGCTGTATTTCGGCTGGTATAGTATCTATGAGTGTACCTAATGTGCCACGGTAAGTGAATATTAGACTTGGGGTAGTTATAAGAGTAGATGCAATCGCTCCGAATACAAACAACATTAGCTTTGTAGTAAGGATCTTTAGATAAACAGTTCTGTAACCTATGCTTTCGAACCACAATAAATCTGTGTATATACCTCGTAGCACATTTATCAGCAATGCTGTTAGTAGGATTGAGCCGATAATTATAGCCCACTTTATTATCGAACTAGGTTTAAATGGCAGATCCTCAATCCTGAAGTCGTCTGCAGAGAACCTCTGTTGCCCCGAATCATCTGATGAAAATAAACTCATTATTACCTTATCCTGGTTCCTATTCTATCTGTTGAATTGAGGGATAGTAGGGCGTGACTGTTCCTACCATCCATTATCTTTGCGAAATCGACTCCGTCCAGTGCCCGTATACATGCTTCAACCTTTGGGATCATGCCTCCCGCTACAATTTCGCTTTCTATTAATTTATTAATACCATCACGATCTATATGATCTATTAACTTTTTCTCTTCGTCTAGTATACCCTCTACATCTGTAAGGAATATTATTGATTCTGACTTCATAGAACAAGCTATCTCTCCAGCAGCTGTGTCTCCGTTAATGTTCAAGATCCTACCTGTTGCATTGTTCTCTTGGTCAATTTCAGTACCTAGAGGAGCGATAATAGGCATATAACCGTCTTTTAAGCAAGATATCAATAAATCTGTATTTACATTGGCTATCCTACCAACCTGTCCTAATTCTGGATCTAATACTTCAGATTGTAGTATTTGACCGTCAACCCCACTAATTCCTATCACTTTTCCACCTAGCGCTTGTAGGGAAGAGACTAATTGCTTATTTACTAGACCAGCTAGTACAGCAGAAACAATATCTAAACTTTCTTGGTCAGTCACCCTTAAACCCCTAACGAAGTTCGGCTTGGTCCCTTGTTTTTTCATCCAGTCCGATATAACCGGCCCTCCGCCATGGACTACGATTGGCGACATACCGCTCTTTTGGAGTTGAACTAAATCTTGAAGAGTAGTATCTTCGCTGCCTAATAGGCTTCCGCCGATTTTTATTACTACGATAGGATTGGTTTGGTTTTTGGTATTCATAACTATTGTCCGAATCTAATCTGATAGTAGATTAGCACCTAACTTTATGATGCGCAGTTAGGTAGTGTATGCACTATTGAAGGTGACGTATTCTTCAGTTATATCGCATCCCCAGGCTGTAGCAGAGTGTTCTCCGAGGTTTAAATTGACCGTGATATCTATTTCAGGTTGATTCATAGTTGCTACGACGGCATCTTTAAAGAAGGGGATAGGTCTACCTTCTTCCATTATGCAAACTTCATTGATGTATAGAGCAACAAGATCCTCTCTTACTTCGGCCCCGCTGTATCCTAGGGCCACTACTATGCGTCCCCAGTTAGGATCTCCTCCATGGACCGCACTTTTTACAAGTATAGAAGAAGCTATAGATTTAGCAGCCAGTCTAGCATCTTCTTCGGTCAATGCTCCACCTATATTAACCTCTATCAGCTTATCAGCTCCCTCTCCATCTCTGGCGATCTCTTTCGCTAAAAACTTGGAGAGTTCTTGTACCGCATCTTCAAATACATGGCGATCTTCTGTTTTATCAGATATTGATGTTCCTCCACCTGCGCCGTTTGCAAGCAATAGTACGGTATCGTTGGTACTCGTATCTCCGTCTATCGAGACCATGTTGAATGTTGAGTTAACGGCTTTGCTGAGGCAATACTGAAGGTAAGAGGAGTCTACAGGAGCATCTGTAGCGAGGAATGCCAGCATTGTTGCCATATTAGGATGCACCATTCCTGAACCTTTTGCTATACCACCAATAGTATAGTCGGTCCCTTGTATAGTGAATGATATTGCCCCTTCTTTGGATATCGTATCAGTAGTCCGTATCGCCCTGGCAAGTGCGTAACCGCCGTCAGGACTTAGTTGTATATTCGAGACGCCACTACGTATGAGGGCCATTGGCAATTCTACACCTATCAATCCGGTGCTCGATGGCAATACCAGAGAAGGATCTATACCTAGATGTAGAGCTGCGATATCTGCCATCTCAATAGCGTCTTTCATGCCTTGTTCACCTACAGAGGTGTTTGCTATACCGCTATTTATTACAATTGCTTGGGCTGACTTGCTAGCGACTCTCTGTTGATCGAGTACCACAGACGGAGATTTGATTTTGTTTTGAGTGAAGGTTCCGGCTACCGTGCAAGGTGTCTCAGAGAAAAGTATTCCAAGGTCTAGTTTGTCTTCTGTATATGTGCGGATGCCGCAGTAGGTGGCTCCGGCCAAGAATTTCTTGGGGGAAGTAACCGTGCCAGCCTCAATCCAATTAGAGTTCTTAGACAATTGTTTATGTCTCCTTATTAACTTAAAGACGGATGCAGTATAACACTATGCAACATTACAAGAAAGTCTAGACTTTAATAGTATTTTACGGTGAGTCTCAATTCTAGTATGCTGTATGTAACATTATAGTTTTTGCATATAAGCTTAACATTGGATAGGAGAGTACTATGAAAATTGAGACAATAGGTTTGGATAATGGAGAGCAGAGAATCCTTATGGTTTTCGACGAAACTAAAGACAACACTCAAAATGTTGAGATCGACGAGTATCTAGCGTCCCAAGAATTGGAGCCAAAGAGGACATATAAAGAAACTAGAGATGGTAAAGATTACAAGATATACTACTTTGGTAGCTGTTATTTGGATGGGCATATGGAGAAATTGAATCTTATAGCGAACTAAATTAGGTCCTGGTTTCAAAAGGTTAAATTGTTTGATGTCAGGACCTAAAACTCGGGAACTTGGATCTGCTATAGTTACTTTTAGTTAGCAGCAGTAACTACAGTATCCTCTAGCATAATGTCCTTGTCCCTGCCGTTATTCTTGTGATCACTTTTCTGGGGCGGAACGATATTGCCGGATCTGGGATCTATGGTTGATCCGGTTGTTATAAGGCCGTATTTGTAATCTAACTCTAGCATCAATCTATCTAGATCCTGATGGGCTTTTTGGGATTCAAGTGACTTCTTGTCGGCGTCCATCTGTGCCTTTATTATGTGATATCTGTCTTCTGGTGTTATTTCTTGCATAATATACCCCTCTAGTAAATTTAATTGTAGCGATAGTAGCACAAATGTTCTATTATTGCAATATCTAAATTGTTGGGCTCTTTAAAACCAAGGGAGTGGTATATTTCTACGAGTTGGATCATATGATGGAAATATAGGAGACTCAACAAAATGGGTAATTCTATTACAGAGGGATAGGAATTCTTCTGGTGTTAATAGGGTGTTTAGAATATTGTGTATCTCTGAGCTGGTGCGAGTTATTTTGGCAAGCAATTTTGAGAGTTGATTTACCAGGTCGCCAGCGATTGGGGTTTCAGCAAAATCCCATATCACTGTTCTCAGTTTCCAAATGTGGTTAAAAGTTAGACCATGGTCTATGCCCCACACTTGACCATCGCGGCCTATAAAACAATGACTAGCCTTTCTGTCTGCATTATTAGATATACAGTCAAATAGTGCTATCTTTTGGAGTTCATAAGTGTTTGCCATAGCTATGGTGAAGTAGTTGGATTCTGGTTCTATGTCTATGAATTGCTGGACAGAGCCTATTCCATATGGACCTTCTCTAACAACGGTTGTTGGGATAAATTTCCAATCTAGGGCAGTTGACAGTAGGAACGATGCATATTCCCTCTTATACAAGCTTCCTGAGATAAAGTCATGGAGTGGTTGTTCTCCAAGGCGAGGCTTATAAATAACTCGCATAGATTTGCCTTGGTAGTTTACGTTAGTGTAGAAGGTATAATTTGAACCACTAGGTATCAGCAGTGGATCGGATAGATCCCCTTTTGACAGTATCTCGTAAGTTTCACTATCTATATTGATGTCTGACAACTTAACTGTAGCCCCGGCAATACTAGATGTTTATCAGCAGACTAATCCACCAAATGGAAGCATCAGATCTGTATGATGCCATCAGGTTCAGAACAAATATGGAGTTCTAAATCCATAGGTTCTCCGCATAGCGAGCATATAGGCCTCCCAGATGCACATATCTTGAAAGCTTCTGTCGATATATCCTGTAGTTTTGATTTAGATATGTGGAAAGTTATATTAGCTTCGTCATCCACATTATCTGATATGTTGTACGCTTCTATTATGAACAGATTACTTGCGGGATTGTGTGCAAGGCTTAGTCTGCCGACTGTAAATTCTACTTCCACAGGGATCTTGTCTATTGGTTCTAAATTTTCTTCTAGTGATATGTCTACAGTTTGGTTATCCTTAACAACTTCCAGGATCCGACTAATTGCCATGGCTAGTTCAAACAATTGTTGTTTTTCTAACCACAAGCTTATTGAGGATCCAGAACACTCTAAGAATATGCGGAAAGTACGCTCTCCGGGAAACCCGAATGCATCAATGTTCAAGGCTTGTGGAGTTCCTATGTCGTATTTCATATAAGATTTCGATTTGGATGGGTGTTACCTTAACACCTGTGGTCTACTGGTCATCCAGTCGGTGGTTGGGATGTATTAACCACGGGATTCATATCACTACCCTGGGTGCTAGGGAATGTTTCTATAAATGGAGTGATACTACTCTAATTTACATCTCTAATCACGTAGCGTATTTCGCCACGTGGAGTGTTCACGGTTATATCTTGGCCCTTAGAATGATCAAGAAGTGCTTTGCCTACTGGTGAGGCGGTAGATATCCTGTTTTCTATTGGGTTTGCTTCTGACGCATTCACGAGAACATAGATATTTTGTGTCCCAGATTTTGACTCAACTAGAGTAACCTTGCTGCCAATTTGTATTAATTTCTTTTTTTGCTTTTGAGTCAAAGCCTCAGATTTCACTATTCTTACATTTTCCAAAGACGATTCCAAAGTTCTTATCCTGGCTTCTAACAGACCCTGTTTTTCACGGGCAGCGTCTAGCGGGGCATTTTCTCTAAAATCTTTATCTGCCATTGCCAGTCGGATCTCTTTGGCTACAATGACTCTTTCATCTCTTAGTGTGCTCAGTTCCTCTATCATCCTTTTGTGACCATCGGCTGTTAGATCAACGACACTAGGTCTAGGAGCAGATTTACCAGCTATCTTTTTTATAGTTTTTCTGACTCTAACATGCTTGGCAAGAGACGCTTTGGCCATCTCATTTTTGAAGCAGAAGTTCAAGAAATCTTTTAGGTATTTGCCTCGTCGGTTTGCCTCGGTTTGGCTGTTTGATGAATCTACAATCAATTCACTGAATTCTGCGGCCTCATGAGGTGTAATTTGTCCAACTAGCCGATCCCTGCCACACCAGCGCGCAAATTTGCTTAATTCTTGTTGTACTTCAAAGCCATCAGTCTGATTCCTGGTAGTAAGGTATTTCGTCAATGCTTCGTTTAGATTGGTTTCGTTTGATTCCATTGAGAGGTGATATGTCCCTTCTAGTTTTTGTGGTCTATCCATAATAGCACCACGGTTTAACGAAAAATAGAGGGCATTTCAGATGGCCCTCTATTTTTCGTTAAACTCTAGGTGTCTCTAACTGCCTGACTTAGTAGCTGTTGAGGCTGTAGGAGCAGCTCTTTCTTGAGTTCTGCTTATGCCGATTCTGCGAGCCAGAATCACTTTAGCGATGTTAGTACTTCCACCTGCATGATTTTGGCCTGCTCTTTGCCGCTGATTTATCTCTTGAGCTCCCCTATGTGGGGCTCCGGGTTCTTTAGTATCTACAAAGGCGTGCATCCCATAGACTTCCCTTATTCTTTGAGCCACCCTGAGAGTGGATTCTCTGCCATATACGTTGGCAAGGTTGCTTTCACCTTGCATCTCCATATGGTTTTGATACATCCAGAAAGTTCTCTTTAGGAATAGGCTATGAATGGAGGACTCTATGTAGGACGCTGAGGTGGCCTGGGCGACCAATGGGTCGGATCCTAGGTTCCCTCCATCTAGCTTGGCCTCTGTAGCATATTCCACTAGCTGATCTACTGGGTGGTCAGCAGGGAATGCTTTTCCTCTGCCTCCATGCTCTGCCTCAAGGAGGGTAGACATTACTTGCCAACCTTGGTTTTCGCCACCAATCATGTGGTCACCAGGTACTCTGACTCCATCCATGATGATGTTTTTCTGCTTGCTTCCAGGTAATAGTTCCATTGTTTTAATGGTTATTCCAGGGACGTTGTTTGGTATCATGAAGAATCCAAGGTTTCTATGCCTAGGTGCATCCGGGTCTGTCAGTGCTAACCCAGGGTACCAATCTTCATCTCCGTGGCAACTTATGAATACGTTTTCACCAGTTACTATCCAGTCGTCTCCGTCCCTCACTGCTCTGGTTTTTGTGTTTGCTAGGTCTGCACCGCTATGAGGCTCTGTTAACCTTTGCCAGTTCAACTTCTCGCCAGTTATGAGTGGTGTCAGGAATTTTTGTTTCTGTTCTTCTGTGCCCCATACTAGTAAGCTTCCAAATACATATGTGTTACTAAAACCTCTTGGGGCTCCGAATCTACTGAATTCCTCTTCTATGATTGTTTCATGATCTGCCGTGAGTCCTCCCCCTCCATATTCTTTGGAGAAGGTCGGGAACAACCATCCTATTTTGGCCAGCTCTTGATGCTTATCCTTCCACCAAGCTCTCCATTCCTCGCTTACGGCTTCTGGGTCTACGGGCAATTTTTGTTGCTCAGGGACGTTGGCCTCCAGCCACGATCTAACCTCTTTGCGGAACTTCTCTTGTTCCTCTGTGTAAGGTATAGCAAAATCCATAGCATTCCTCCTTAGTTATCCTCTATCATTCAGCTTTGCCTTGATCCAAATAGGGACACAAACAGTGAAGGTCAACAAGTGTCCTTTGATTAACAATTTTAAACCCTAAACCAAGTATCTGGCAAGTATAGATTTGATTTTCTCAATATAATATGGTTGCACTCAATATAGAATGACCTTGAGTTAGTAATATTGAATCAAATAAATATACATATTTGACATATTTTCTATAGGAGAGTAACTTTTTCTATCAGTAATTGTAGTTTGCATATGTTTGAAGGCTTAGGATATAAGGCAAATGTTAAAAAAATATAAGAATATGTTTTATGGCTGGAAAATGGCTATTGCCGGCCTTGGCATTGGATTCTATCAGGATGGAACTAGCCATTATGGGTTCACTGTTTTCTTCGATCAAATACTTATGCATTTTCCAGGATGGCCTCAATGGGCAGTTTCTATTGGTCCTTCATTACAGAGGCTTAATTCTGGGATATTGGCACCTTTGACTGGATATATGGTTGACCATTGGGGTCCTAGAAGGACTTTGTTGTTAGGATTTATTGTAGCAGGCCTGGCTTTTATCTTGCTTGGCATGATACAGACAATATGGCAATTCTATGTGGTCCTCTTCATATTAGCATTCGGATCTAGCGCGGGCGCCTATGTTGTTGCTACAGCAGCAGTAAGTAATTGGTTTAGCCGGATGAGGGGTAGAGCAATATCTATAGTGGTCCTAGGACCTGGACTTTCTGGCATATTGGCAGCTATGTGGGTGCCAGTTATTGATTTAACTGATTGGAGAGTTGCGTGTGTTATTGCCGGTTTGGGGTTTTGGATATTTTGTATACCAATGGCATTAGTTATGAAGACTAGGCCAGAAGATTACGGTTTGTTGAAAGATGGCGATATTCCATCTATCAAGGTTGAAGATGGAATATCACAGGATCACAACGAAACAAATAAAGCTGCATCAGATGTGAATATACCAATGAGCGAGATACTTAGGAGCAGAAGCTATTGGCAATATGTAGCATTTGGGGCTTTGTCTGTTGGTACACAAGGGGGGGTGGTCTTGTTTCTGGTTCCAGCATTGAAAAGTTATGGTATATCTTTAGCTGTGTCTGGGTTAATAGTTTTATGGTTTACAGTTTCAAGTATACCAATACGTTTGCTATCTGGATTTTTGTCGGACAAACTCGATAAACGATTTGTAATCGCTGTAGCATTGGTATTACAAGTGCTTGGTATAGTTACATTTGGTGCGACTACAAACGCATTAATGGGATTTGTGTCTGCTGCAATGATAGGATGTGCAATAGGAATGAGGAATCCAGCGAGACTAGCTTTGCAAGCGGATTATTGGGGAACTAGTGTTTTCGGGAGAGTCGCCGGTATTCAAATGGGAGTAGCTGCAATACCAGGTATACTGACGCCTATGTTTGTAGGCTTAGTGTTTGATATTACAGAGAGTTATAGGTTGGCCTTCTTTGTACTAGCTGGTTTGACTTCTATATCGATACCATTAGTTTTGACGCTTAAACCACCGAGACCCAATTAATAAACAATAAAGGCTTGTGTTTATATAAAGCCTTTGTAAGAACAGTTCTACGGTTATTACAATTCCTATAGCGAAGAGCTAATTGTTATAGTTAATACGCCTGACACTACTAAAAATGCTCCGGCTATAGTCCTAGCAGTTACCTTTTCTAGGTTTCTTAGAGTTATATGAGTTATAAGTATAGTTATCAGTGGACTTATTGCTATTATAGGCGAAACAACTACGAGCGGAGCATTATCGAGTGCGAAATATAAGAGAGTTACACCTGAGGCCGAGCCGATTCCTGATAGACCAAGCCATATAAATCCCTTTAACGGAGCAGTCATGACGTCTATGTATATCTGTCTGTGGAATATTATAGATACGAATAAGAAACCAGAGACTAGAGCGAATCCTGTGCCTACTATTGGATGAGCGTAGTCGTTGGTTATTACTTTTCCTACAGTTTGAGCCATACCATATGATGCACCGGCGCTTAGCGCAGACAAATAACCAAATATATTTGGGTGATCACTGACCATGGTTTTTATATAGTTCATCTTTGTAGTTGCTCACTTGTGATAAGTACTATTCCACAGACTACTAGAGATGTACCAAGAATTAACTGTATGGTGATGGTTTCACCAAGGAATGTTATTCCTAGTATGGTTGCGAAGACAGGCGCTGTGCTAAAGAGAGGAGCTGCCTTTGAAACACCTACTAGTTTTATACCTATAGTGTTGAGAAGACGACCAAGTGCAAAATTCAAGAACCCTCCCAAGGCGAACCACATGAATGCCACTTTAGGTAGCTGTAATATGTCTTGAAGGTGTAGTAGTAGGGCTATCGTCATTATTGCCAGAGATCCTGGCAGGAGAGATATCCAAGTTCCTGTAGTGGGAGAAATAGAATTAACACCTAGTCTTACTAGAACAGCGCTTACACCCCAACAGAAAGAGGCCAATATAGCAAAGTGTATTCCGTCCATAATTCAAGCTAAGCTGATATTTGTCTCACTGCATCTGTAAGGTAGGCTAGTTCGTCATCAGTATTGAAGAAATGGGTCGATATTCTGACTGCAGAAATCTCTTTAACCTGCCTAGATACAATGTTATGATCACGCCAAAGTTTGTCTACCGCTTCGTCTGGTTCAAGACCTTGGATTTGGAATGCCGTTAGGCCAGATGATAATAGTTTGTCTCTAGGTGATAAGACAGTAACTTTTGGGATTACATCTAGCATGTTTTTGAGTTTTCCCGATAGCTCTAGTGCTCTATTCTCTACTGAACCCATTCCTATGTTTTGTACGAATCTTATGGCTGCGCTGAAACCGGCTGAAAGAGGAGCACTCTTTGTGGTAAGTCTGAATTTGTCTAAAGAATCGTTATTAGGGTCGTAATTTCCTTGATCATCGTATGATAGTGCAGCCCTACCAGATACCCTTGTGGGTTGCAGATAAGGAATGTTATCTCTTCTTACGTACAATGCGCCTACTCCGTCCGGTCCAAGCAACCATTTTTGGGCTGGGATTGAATAGAAATCACAATCCAATTCATGAAGGTTCAAGTCTATATGCCCAGCGGTTTGGGCTCCATCTAGCAGCATCTTAACTCCTCGAGATTTAGTCAGTTCCCTGATGCTGTTTACAGGCATCCTTAAGCCTGATGTATATTGGATATGGCTACTGAAGACTAATCGTGTCTTATTCGTTATATTAGATTCTAGCTTGCTAATTATAGTGTCTTCTGTTTCGTTAGGTTCCAGCTCGAGTACTTTGATTACTACGCCCAGCCTAGTTTTCAGAGAGTATGCTGGTATTAGCACAGAACTGTGTTCTAGTCCAAATGTTATTATTTCGTCGCCTTCTTGCCAAGGCATTCCATTAACTACTAGGTTTAGACCATCTGTGGTATTTTGAGTTAAGCATATTTCATCTTGATCTGCGTGCAAAAGCCTCGCCACTTCTTCTACTGTCTCTTGCTGGACTTGCCTTCCGCTCTCAAGTACAGGCTGGCTTGTAGGCCCATTGTAACTTTCTTCCTCAAGTCTCTTGGTAACACTTTCGACAACTGACCTAGGAGATGGACCTGACCATCCTGTGTTCATATAGACCATTTCTTGGCAAGTTGGTATTTGTGATCTTATATCTTCTATATTCAATTATGTCTCCAGGTGTCGGATTTGTAGCTAATAACAATGACAATCATTGCATTAATACTAAGTATATTCAAGAATGTAAGCCATATTTAGACTAGTACACCATCATTTTCAAGTTGAGATATGGTGTTTTCATCCATTCCTAATAGGTTGCTTAGAACGTATTGATTGTGTTCCCCCATTCCTGGAGCAATTGCATAATATGGGGTAGGGGAGTCACTCAGCCTCCATGGATGCGCAACTTGGGAATATGGTTTACCTTCTACTTCACCTATGGGTACAAAAACACCTCTCTCTTTAAGATGAGGATCATTAACTAGGCCAGTTCCGTCCAGCACAGGGCCGGCAGCAATACCTGCCTTTTGAAGAGCCTCCATAGCTTCGTAGTCTGTATGATCTAGGCTCCATTCGGTTATTAGGGTGTCAAGTTCTTTTTGATTTTCCCACCTTTTGAGAGGATCTGAGAACCTTGGGTCTTGAATCCACTCACTATGGCCGACAACGTTGCAGAATGCGTTCCATTCTGATTCGTTTCCGACAGCTATAGCAATCCATTTGTCGAAGCCCTTGCAACGATAGACATTGTGTGGGGCCATTGCTATTTCTCTGTTTTCCTGTCTCCCTAGATCTCTTCCATTTACTGAGTAGTCTAGAATGGCTTCAGGCATAGCAGATATGACCATTTCTGCCATAGACATTTGTATATATTGACCTTGCCCCGTTCTCCTTTGATGCCTTATGGCAGAAAGTACAGCGAATATCATGTGCATACCTGTTAAGTGATCTGCCCATATTGCACCTACCATTCCTGGCCTTCCCTCGGTATAGCCTGTCAGATGCGAAAAACCAGCAAAGTTTGATGCTTCTGCAAAGTAGCCTATGGCGTCTTTCAATGGGCCTGTTCGGCCAAGAGCCTGACTAGATAACATAACTATATCTGGTTTAACTTCCTTTAAGTCTTCGTATCCTAGTCCGAATCTTTCCATTACACCAGTGCCAAAATTTTCCATTGCTACATCACTTATTTTCACTAATTCTTTTGCTATGTTGGCTCCTCTTGGATCTTTTAGATTCAAAGTTATACTCTTCTTGCTGCCGTTGAGATTGCTAAACATTGGTCCATATCTTTGGTCCATTTGGGTCCTGCTCAGGGTTTCTATTTTTATTATTTCCGCACCCATTTGTCCCAATAATGTTGTTGCATAAGGACCTTGGACCACCTGGGTGAAATCTGCGATGCGAATTCCTTCTAGTGGTAATTGTTTATTCATTTTGCGCCTCATTATTAGTCATTTTTATATAGACTCGAATGCCCTTATATAATACCGACTTGATACATCTTAGTTAGGTCTCCTAGTGAGTAACCCAATTTGTCGCAGAAGATTTCCTTGTTGTGCTGGCCTAGTCTAGGGGCAGCACTAACTATCTCCCAAGGGGTTTCAGACCATCTGTAGGGGGGGCCTGGGGACTTAAACTTCCCTATATCGGGGTGGGATGTTTCTTGGAATGTTTCTCTTTCTATATAGTGGGGGTGATTGAATATGTCTTCCATGGTATTAACAGGCAGACAAGGTATATGGTTTTCAACTTGTAGTATTTGATATATTTCAGCTTTGGTATAATCTTTTGACCATTCTTCAACTAGTAGAAGTATAGCGTCTAAATTTTCCATCCTAAGTTGAGATTCTGCGAATAGTTCTTGGTCCATCCATTCAGGGTGCCCCATTACATTTTTTAAAGCTTCCCAAAAATGATCCATGAAAAATTGAGCTGTAAAATATCCATCCTTTGTCATAAGAGGTTTCCTTGTTGCTATTGGTCGGCCGACACCGGCTATGCGACTTGGTGTTTCGTTTCTGTTTATGGTTTGTACTACGGCCATGCCTATTGCTCTAACTAGAGCTTCCTGTTCTGATACATCTACATGTTGACCCGTACCAGTCATTTCCCTTGCAAATAGGGCACTCATAGAACCAGATGCTCCAGTCGCTCCAGCCATTATATCGGCTTGGTGCCCGGGAGCTTTCAGCGGTGGATTAGTGTCAGGATCATCTACGTCACCTGGTGTTGGATATCCAATGCCTCCTATGTGGAAGGACACTAGATCGTTAGCTTTATAATCTCTGTATGGTCCATTTTGACCGAATGGAGTGATTGAGGTGACTATAAGACCTTTATTCTCCGATGACAATGATTCGTAGTCTAATCCTAGTTCTTGCATAGACTTTGGGGAATTACTTTCTACTAATATATCTGCGTCCCTTATAAGTTCCATTAGTATTTTCTTGCCTGTTGTATTCTTTACATCTAATGTGACGCTCTTCTTATTTGTATTGAGGTACGCGAAAAGTAAACTTTTTTCTATATTAGGTATGTCATCTGGAAATGGTCCATATTTTCTTGCCGGATCTCCTGAGCCTGGGGGTTCTATCTTTACCACCGATGCACCAAGGTCCGCCATGAGCTTTGTACAATAGGGTGCCGGGATAAATCCTCCAAGTTCTACAACACTCAGTCCAGATAATGCCTTGTTATCCATAATACCCTCCTGAAGTAAAGACTTATAATCTTCCTAGTAGAGCCGACAGCAATTACGCATTAGATATATTGTACGGTATTTTGATGCAGTTTTATCGTAACTACCTATATTGCAGACGATGACAATAGTTAGATCTGTAGGTTTGATTCAGTCTAATGTTGTGTTTAAAGGTTGTCAATCTGGCATTGGTAGACGACCTTGGATGGGATTATCCCTGCCTAAGGGTTAATTGTTTGTACATGTATTCTTGAACATGGCAAGAGTTATCTAAATATATGGGTCTAATCTCGCATGATGAGACCCATATATCAATTGTATTATTTTTTTTGTTCCCATAGACCTTCTAATATCCGATTCGGATTCATAGGTAAATCGTACATCCTTACGCCTATAGCATCGTATATAGCGTTTGCAATTGCAGCCAGAGGAGGTACTATTGGGACTTCGCCTACTCCTCTTGCGCCGAATGGATGCCCTGGATTAGGAACTTCCACGAGCATAGTTTCCAACATTGGCAGATCCAACGCTGTAGGCATTCTGTAATCTAGAAGAGATGCATTTACTAATCCGCCATCAGGGTTGTAATAGTATTCTTCGTTAAGAGCCCATCCAATTCCTTGTGCTACTGCACCTTGTATCTGACCTTCTACGTAGCTAGGATGGATTGCTGTTCCAGGGTCTTGCAATGCAGTGTATTTGATGATATCAATCTTGCCAGTATCAGTATCCACTTCTAAGTCGACTATATGATGGGCAAATGCGGCCCCAACACCTCTAGGGGTGACTACTCCTTTGCCTACTACAGGACCACCAGTCTCGTGTAATCTAATTGAGAGATCTTTAAATGTGATTGATTGGTCGCCATCTGATTTCCTCGTGAATTTAGCATCTTCAAACTCTACATCTTCTTCCGATGTTTCCCATATCATCGCAGCTCGGCTTTTCATTTGCCTGATCACATCATTTGCAGCTTCATATGCGGCCCATCCGGTTGCGAATGCAGTTCTACTACCACCAGTGACACCTGTGTATCCAATTGAGTCTGTATCTACCACCGTTGGGTGGACATCCTCCACTCTTAATCCAAGCACTTCTGCGGCTTGCATAGATATCGAAGATCTAGTTCCGCCTATATCTACAGAGCCTTCTACAAGGCTAACAGTGCCATCAGGGTTTACCGATATATTCACACTAGATTGCAGGCCGGCATTGAACCAGAAACCGCTTGCAATTCCTCTTCCTCTATTCTTACCTTCCAGCTTCGACTTGTAATGTTCGGAAGTTTTCGCGGCTTCTAGTACCTCTACGTTTCCAACTTTATTGAATACTACACCATCAACTCGCCTATCTCCCTCTTTGGAGGCGTTCTTCAATCTGAATTCTAATGGATCCATACCAATCTTCTCACATATTTCATCTACTATACTTTCTACAGCGAAGGCGGCTTGAGGAGCTCCGGGTGCTCTGTATGCAGTGGTTTTTGGCTTATTGACTACTACATCATAAGCATCTATGTGTGCATTTTCTAGGTTGTAGCAGCTAAACATGCACATAGCTGCGGCAGTTACAGGTGAACCAGGGAATGCACCTGCTTCGAATGCTAGTAGGCCAGTTCCAGATACAATCCTACCATCGTTTGTCGCACCAATCTTAACTTTCATATAAGTTCCGGCTCCAGGTCCACTTGCCTCGAGAACGTCTGCACGAGACATTACAACTTTCACAGGTTGCCCAGATTTCTTGGATAGTACAGCAGCAACAGGCTCTAGATAAATTGGAATCTTACCGCCGAAACCACCGCCTATTTCCATTGGAACTACCTTCACTCTGGATACAGGGACGCCAAGAACAGCAGCAGTATTGCTCCTTACACCGAAAGTTGTCTGGGTTGTTGTCCAGATTGTTATGTCGCCCTTAGCATTCCACATGGCAGATGCATTATGAGGTTCTATATATCCTTGGTGTACAGTGCTTGTATTGAATTCGCGTTCTATAACTATATCGGACTCAGCGAATCCTTGATCAGTATCACCAGTGGCATATATTGTGTGAGTTGGTATATTACTTATTGTTCCTGTATCTTGCCCACCCGAAACTGTGGTCATGCTTTCGTGAAGCAGTGGAGCGTTATTATCCATAGCTTCAGGCGCCGTTAGCACAGGTTTTAGAATTTCGTATTCGACTTCAATCAACCCCAGTGCTTCCTCAGCAACGTGGGGGTTGATTGCGGCCACGCCGGCTATAGCGTGCCCTTTATATAGGACTTTGTCTCTTGCTAGTACGTTAGAGCTAATAAACTTAAGGTTGACTGAGGCACCTTCTCCGATGGTAGTCAGCCCGGCCGGAGGTTCTGGGAAATCTTGGTGGGTTACAATTGCCTTTACACCGGGATGCTTTAGGGCCTTTTCTATGTTTATAGATTTTATCTTTGCATGTGCGTGAGGACTCCGGAGTATTTTACCTTGCAGCAACGTGGAATCCTGGTAATCTGCTCCAAATTTAGCTTTTCCAGTAACTTTTTCTATTCCATCAGGACGAATCGGCCTTGTGCCAATTACTTTGTATTTCGAATTTGGTTTAGCTTCAGTTGCCATAATATTCTTAACCTCTTTATTAGCAGTAATTCACGTGTGTGTCTGACTAAGGACATCGTATCATATATCAATTAGGCGTGCACTCAATACAATGCCATTAATTATATCAATAGCCTCTGAATTCAGGTTCTCTTTTTTCTAGGAAAGCTTTTGGGCCTTCTTTATGATCTTCGGTTTGTTGGACTGAGGAGAACGCTGCCGCTGCTGCTTCCAATGACTGGTCTAGAGTCATAGTAAGACCATTATATACAAGGCGCTTGGCAAATTTGATAGCTATTTTGGGTCCCTTTGCAAGTTGTTCTGCGTATCCTATTGTATAAGTCAAGAGATCTCCATGGGGGACCACTTCGTTTACGTATCCGATCCTTAGAGCCTCTTGAGCATCTATTATCTTGCCTGTCCAAATTAGGTCTAGGGCCTTTGCGACTCCTACTATGCGAGGTAAATAGTAGGCCCCACCATCTCCTGGTACCAATCCCATGCGTACATATGCCATTCTGAACCTAGCTTGGTCTGAACAGAATCTTATGTCACACATGCTTGCAAGATCCATGCCTGGTCCTGCAGCAGCACCATTTACGGCTGCTATGTAGGGTTTGCTGAATTGTTCCACTAGCCTGTTAAGTTTATGTATGCCGTATCTGAACCGCTCTGTACCTTGCCATGCTCCAGGTTGACCGGCGTCATTTCTGGCTGCGAAATTACCAGGTTGGGCTCCTGCACAGAAGGCTCTGTCTCCAGATCCAGTGACTACAAAGGCTCCTATATCTGGGTCGTTCTCAGCATCATCCAATGCTGCCAACCAACCTTCGACCATGTCTCCACCGAGGGAATTCATTTTTTCAGGATTGTTTAAAGTTAGTAGGGCTACGCCATTGTTCTTAGAATATATAGTATTTTCGAAAGCATACGGGTCTGACATTATATTTAATCTCCTGTCTTATATAAACTTTATCTCTACTAGGAGGTCATGGGACATTCGGCATCATATCCATCCCTATATGACCTTCCTCTTCTAGCCTTTTATAATCGGAATCTGTGAATCCAAGTATTTCTTTATATACGTATTCGTTGTGCTCTCCCAATAGTGGCGCGGCTTGGCGGAGTTTATTCGGTGTATTCGACATTAACCATCCAGGCCCATGATATTTAAGTGTTCCTACTTCCTCATGAGGTAGTTCCTGATAGAATCCTCGTTCAATCATGTGCGGGTCTTGCAATATCTCCAGATCATCTAATAAAGGACCTGCAGCAATTCCCTGTGTTTGGAGCATAGTGAATATTTGGTTTGGGGTGAAATTAATAGTCCACAGCTTAATTATTTCATCTAGATCGTCTTGGTTTTTTAGTCTTGATATTGTAGTTATGAAGCGTTCATCAGCTGCTAAGTCAGGGTTACTCATGATTTTACAGAGTGTCTGCCACTCTTGGTCGGATGCGATTGCTATCGCTACCCATTTCTCTGTACCATAGCATGGATAGACTCCGTGAGGTGCCATGTAATAATCTCGATTGCCAATCGTTCCCCTAACTCTTCTGTTCATGTTGTAATCCATTATAGGCTCTGCCATAACAGGGATGAAATTCTCGGACAAACATAACTCTATCATTTGCCCTTTGCCAGTACGGTTGCGATACCAAATTGCAGAAAGTATTGCAAACGCTGCAGCGCCACCTGCGGCTGCATCTGCGGCTACAGTATCACCTCTCATTGATGGGTCTACGTCCGGATAACCCTTTATATGATGATGTCCAACTGCACCATCGACATGCAGTCCTAAGCAACGATAATTAGAGTACGGGCCAGTAAGTCCAAATGCTGGCATTCTGATCATTATTATATTTGGGTTATTCTTAGTAACCCATTCGTAGCTTATGCCTAGTTTAGCCAATGTTTCTGGTACATTGTTCTCTATAAAAACATCTGCCGTTTCTAATAATTTGCCTAGGATATCCAGTCCCTCAGCAGTACGCAGATTTACAGTCATACTTAGCCTACTGCGCGCAGTAGCTGTAAACTGAGTGAAGCGATTCCATGGGCGAGGGCCGGCTTCCCAGTTTGGGAATATGAAGCCTTGAGCT
>CEUS01280640.1_pt1 | contig 20668 bp, 15 predicted proteins | sample 427031 | NCBI WGS metagenome assembly CEUS01 (sample SAMEA2622837, study PRJEB7988) | marine metagenome | biome: marine biome (ENVO:00000447); feature: marine epipelagic mixed layer (ENVO:xxxxxxxxx); material: "saline water (ENVO:00002010), including plankton (ENVO:xxxxxxxx)" | depth 140 m | reverse complement strand
GCACTAAGAAATCCGACTCCAATTCGATTGTCTAGACCCATTCCTCGGGACACCTCAGTTACATCTGCTCCCAGCTTTTCACACATGTCTGCTATCTCATTGATGAAGGAGACTCTAGTAGCAAGAAATGCATTAGACGCATATTTAATCATCTCAGCTGTTCTCAAATCAGTGAATATTTTGGGGCATTTGAATGATCGATATAGGAAGGCTACGTCCTGCTTGGCTTGTTCGTCGTCAGAACCTAGCACTACCCGGTCAGGATTTAGAAAATCAAAAACCGCAGATCCTTCTCTCAGAAATTCTGGGTTTGAAACAACATGTGCTTCTACATCATGTTTCTGATAAGTTTCAATCAGGTTGTTAACTAGATCTCCTGTTCCCACCGGAACTGTACTCTTATCGACAACAATTGTCCGACCTTTTAAGTGAGGGGCCAAAGAAGCCACGGCAGCCTGTACGCTTCCTAGATTTGCTTCACCTGCGGATCCTGGAGGAGTGTCTACCGCAATAAACACAAAATCTCTGTCAGGGATTGCTTCTCTATAATCTACTGTAAATGACAAGCGACCTGCGACTTTATTTCGCGCGACGATTTCTTCTAGGCCTGGTTCGAAAATAGGCATTTCACCACGGTTCAGCCGGGCGACTTTCTCATGGTCAATGTCCAGGCATACGACGTTGTTGCCTAGATCGGCGAAACAAGCACCGCTTACCAGTCCTACGTAGCCTGTTCCGATGATACAAATATCGCTCAAGTTGAATAAATCCTATACGTGGGTAAATTTACACATGCTAACTAAGGGATGATTGATTTTAGACAATATTGGTGATTGGTATGTACTTGATTGAAAATAGCTAGTTCCTATTATTGCTACCCTCCACATTTGACATTCGCTTGATATACATAGAAGTACTCTATGTATTGTAGGGCTTGGGTGTCTTTTTTATTTAGTCCACTCAATTTGATACAAGTTCACTTGCTACCCGAATTGCTAATTGTGAATCTACAGCCTTTTTCGCTTGAATAATGGCATTTGTTACAGCCTTGGCATTAGATCTACCATGTCCTATAAGAATCAGGCCTCGCAATCCGAGTAAGGGGGTAGCTCCCCTTTCAGTGTAGTCGAACGATTTTGCGATTTTTTTTAATGACGGGCGCAATGCTAATGCTCCTAATCGGGACAGTAATGATGTTTTGATTTCTGTCCCGAGTGTTCCGAGTGCAAAATCTCCAACACCTTCTGCTACTTTCAATGCTACGTTTCCAGTGAAACCGTCACATACTGCAATATCCACTATGGAACGAAATAAATCCACCCCTTCTACATTACCATGGTAGTTGATAGGTGATTCCTTAAGTAATTTTTCGGAGTCTATTGCTAATTGGTTGCCCTTCCCTTCCTCTTCTCCCATGTTTAGTTGTCCAACGCTGGGCGCATCGATGCCAAGTACTGTTTTGAGGTAAGCAGATCCCATCACGGCAAATTGCCTTAAGTTATCTGGACTGCAATCGCTATTAGCTCCGACGTCTAGCAATAAGGTGTCTCCGTTAACTCCTGGAAGCATTACTGCAAGGGCTGGCCTCAATACCCCTTCAACTCTGCCTGTGATTAGGACTCCTGCAGCCATGGTAGCTCCACTATTACCCATCGATACCATGGCCCCAGCTTCTCCGTCACGTACTAACTGGGCTGCTATCTTGACTGAAGAATGCTTCTTTTTTCTGAGTGCTTCTGCCGGATGTTCACCCATAGCTATTACTTCGGAAGCATGCACTATCTCTAGAGATTGTCCGGCTCCCTGGCTGGCTAGCTCAGCCTGCAACGTTTTCTTGTCACCTACTAGTACCGATTCAATACCTAGTTCACGTGCGGCCTCTAATGCTCCTGATACGGTAGAACTAGGTGCGTTGCTACCTCCCATCGCATCTAGGGCTATGCGTGATACACCGGCAGAAGAAATTATTGTTTTCAAACTGCTAAACAATCCTGATTTTGTTGATTGGGCGACATTTGTTGACTAAACGTCAAGATTCCGGACATTTTGTGAATGATGCATAATGTATTGCCGTCGTAGCGCTACATCATCACCAAGCAATACAGAAACTAATTGGTCGGCATTATCTTCATCATCCATCACAACTTGGAGTAGGGTTCTAGTATCGGGATCCATCGTTGTATCCCATAACTGATCTGCGTTCATTTCACCTAACCCCTTGTATCTTTGTATGTTTATAGAACCTTTCATTTCCTTGACTACTTCTTCCCGTTCAGACTCGTTATATACGTAAGTACTGCGTCGACCGCTGGATATTTTGTACAAAGGTGGTAGCGCGATATAAATGTTCCCTCCATCCACCAAGTCTTTCATGTATCTCAAAAAGAAAGTCAGAAGCAAGCTTCGAATATGTGATCCGTCCACATCGGCATCTGTCATTATGATCACCCGTCCATAGCGCAGGTTTTCGATGTTAAAGTCTTCACCAAGCCCGGTACCAATTGCAGTTGTAAGATCACGTATAGCTTCGTTGCCTAGCATCTTATCCAGTCTTGCTTTTTCCACGTTTAGTATCTTTCCTCGCAGTGGCAACACAGCTTGATGTCTTCTGTCCCTGCCTTGCTTTGCGTTTCCTCCGGCTGAATCACCTTCAACGATAAATAACTCGGATCGATCTGCATTACGTTCCTGGCAATCAGCAAGTTTGCCTGATAGTGCCATTCCGTCTAATGCTCCTTTTCGCACTACCAGATCTCGTGCTCTTTGCGCAGCAACTCTTGCACGGCTCGCGGTCAGGCATTTGTCTACTATTCGACGACCCTCCCCCGGGTGTTCGTGTAGATATTCTGTAAGTGCTTTTCCTATCACCGCTTGGACTACACCAGCTACTTCTGGGTTATTGAGACGAACTTTGGTCTGGGCTTCGAATTGTGGTTCTGGTAACAACACACTTACAACCGCAACCAACCCCTCTCTCGTATCTTCTCCGGTGAGATTAGGATCGTTGTCTTTTAGATGTCCGCTCCGTCTAGCAAAGTCATTTATGGTACGTGTTAAGGCGGACCTCAAGCCTGTCATATGTGTGCCACCATCAGCTGTGTGAACAGTGTTAGCGAACGCCCAAACTGTTTCTCGGAATGTATCTGTGTACTGTAACGCTACATATACAGAGATATCATCGACCACTTCACTAATGGATATGGGATGGTTATGTATGGGCTTCCGAGTTCTAGCTGACTTTTCGACGAATGATTTGATTCCGCCTTCGAAATAATAGGTGGCGATTTTGCCATCCCGTTCGTCTACAAGCGTAATCTCAAGCATTGGAACTAAAAATGCTAGTTGGCGCAATCTATCTGCCAATAACGTGAAATTAAAAGAGAGTCCTGGAGCAGTGAAGATTTCTGGATCTGGCTTAAAGCTGATGGTAGTACCTGTCCGATCAGTTTTTCCTATGACCGATAGTTTTCCGGTTGTCTTACCAGCACGATACTCTTGGTGATACACCTTGCCGTTACGGTGAACTTCAGCAATTAAGTGTTCTGACACAGCATTTACAACGGATACACCTACGCCGTGGAGTCCGCCAGACACCTGATACGCCTTATCTCCAAATTTGCCGCCAGCATGCAGAGTAGTCATAACCACTTCTAACGCTGGTTTCTTTAATTTCTTGTGTCGATCGACCGGAATTCCACGCCCGTTATCAGAAACCTTGCAGTATCCGTCCTTGGTTAAGGCGATTTCTATTTTGTTTCCGTTTCCTGCTAGGGCCTCGTCAACGCTATTGTCTACAACTTCAAATACGCAATGATGCAGTCCTGAATTATCTGAATCTCCTATGTACATGGCTGGTCTTCGCCGAACGGCATCTAGGCCTTCTAGGACTTCGATGGACTCAGCGCTGTAGGTACTCAATAATCACTCCTCTATGGATTTATGATTTATGCAGGGTTGTGGGGGTATTATTGTGACCCGCCTGATAATTGGCATATTTGCAGGATTGTGATACCTGAATTTGTCGGGTCGAATACATGATTTGTGCCCAGCAATAGTTTCTCGGATAGACCAACATACAATGACCTGTCGTCTTAAACATGTCGGATAGATAGTGGGTGCTAATTGCCAATACATTATCTCCCGAAGACTCATACATATTGTATCCGAAATCCTCGTTCCTCTCGAATATCTACCGTTGTTTTATGGTCTACTGTCAAGGCAAGGATTTGATGCAGTGGTTATGACTGTATATACGTAGATATTCGTTAAAGGATTTCCCATCATCAAAATGAAAAGACTGTTGTGTATCGATGATGTTATTCGTACCAGAATTCTGTTGCCCGACCATACCTATTCGGTCGCCAGATCTATATTGTTGTTTAGGTCCTTCCTCTATTAAAAAGACTAGAGGTTAGAAGCTTTCCTATTTTGTGGAAGCAGGTCTGCAGAGCAACTACAAGTATATCGAACAAGATCAGAACGAGATTTTGGGGCAAGTGACCTTGTTTATAAATTATAAATCTCTCCGTTAGATAGGTTATTTATTCATTAGTGAGGCAGTTGCGATATTCTCTGGGTGGTATGGTCACAACAAAGTTGATGATATATGTCGGAGAAGTTCATTGAATGAAAGTCCTGAAATACAGAAAAATGGTCCTGATGTTGAAGGCGGTTCCGGAAATGCCTCGGAGAACACTAGCCATGAGTCAGATGGATCTCGATTAAATGGTCGAGATGAAGTAGTTGCTGCACTAGAAACCGTAATCGATCCTGAGTTAAATTTGGATATATGGAATCTCGGGCTTATTTACGGAGTATCAGTAGATGAAAGCAAAGTGACTGTAGATATGACCATGACTTCACCCATGTGTCCATATGGTGCCCAATTACTTGCTGACACAAAAGCAAGTGTCGAGTCTTTGGATTGGGTTAGTGATGTAACTGTTGATTTAGTTTGGGATCCGCCTTGGAGTATGGATATGATGAGCGAAGATTTGAAGTTTATGCTTGGGAGATCGTAATTGCGAATTATATTGTTGTTGAGTAGATCGATTTAATTTATGTGTGTCTGGCTAAATAAAGCTCGGGTGAGCAAAGCCATTCTGGCTGGCCGTTGAAGGTCAAATATCAAGCTGACGATTCTGCATTTCGAGTTATAGGATTGAGGTTTTATTGTGTTGTACAACTCTAATGACGTCGAAGCCTTTGGTCGCGCCTTATTTATCGCTTATGGGGTTCCTGAAGATATTGCGGGTGATGTTGTTAAATCACTCGTCTTGTCTGATCTATCTGGGCATCCTTCCCATGGTACGATTAGAATCATTCAGTATTTAGACAACGTAGATACTGGCCGACTCGATCCCAGTGCTCGTCCTGAAATTGTTTCTGAAACTGCTGCTACTACTCATATCAATGGTAACTGGGGATTTGGCCAAATAGCTGGGCGGGTTGGTGTAAACACGGTGGTGGGCAAAGCTAAGCAAAATGGTGTGGCTTTAGCAGGATTATACAATTGCAACCATCTAGGAAGATTGGGGGAATGGGCTGAGGCTGCTGCTGCACAAGGGGTACTACTTTTGATGGGTGTTGGAGGGCCTAGTTCATTTGCTGGAGCTCCGTTTGGCGGAGCTGAAAGGGCTCTTGCGACCAACCCATTTGCGGCCGGCGTCCCGTCTGGTAACCGTTCGCCGATGATCATGGATTTTGCAACAACTGCTACTGCCGAAGGAAAGATCCGGGTAGCAAAGGCGAAAGGTGTGGAATTACCTTCAGGTCAAATATTAGACAAACACGGTAAGCCTTCTGTTATTCCTGATGATTTTTATTCGGGGGGAATGATGTTGCCTTTTGGAGGGCATAAGGGATCGGCGTTAGGTATTTTGATGGACGTTCTTGGTAGCTGTCTTACAGGGTCAGCGGAAACAGACAAGGAGTTCAAAATGGGTGGCACTATGATAGGCATTAATCCGGGAGTGTTTCGGGGAGTTGGGGATTACGATCGGGATTCAGGTGAATTATTTGAGCGTATCGAATCGGTTGAGCCTGCTCCAGGTTTTGACGAAGTCATGTTGCCTGGAGAGCCAGAGAGGAGAGCTCGATCACAAAATCTTGAACGGGGTGTGGAAATCGCCTTATCTACTGTACAGACATTCGTTGCTCTAGCAGGTGAACTTGGCGTTGATGCATCTTTGTTTGATACCACTTAAATAAATGGGAAGGGTTAGTTAGTTTACGGGTGTTGGGGAATATTTAATCATGGCGTCCACCGAATGACCTGCTCAGAGGTTCAAAGATTTCAGAATATGTGTCCAGGGCGAATCTGTCTGTCATGCCTGCGAGAAATGTTGCAACTACTCTTTCTGTCGACGCTCCAGGCAACTTGAGTTTTTCTTGAGTTGATAGAGGCATCAACGATGGTTCATTGACGAAGCGTTCAAAAAGTGCTGTTAGAACCATCTGCCCTCTCTGGGTCTGCCGTAAGATGCTCGGATGCCTGTACACCCGATCTGTCATATACCGATTGATTTCTTTGCGATGTTTTGTCATTTCCGGAGAGGCGCAGTACATAACATTCGATTGATTACGGACTTGATCATTAGATGTGATTCCAGATGCCGAAATACGGTCTCGGCTTGATTTCACGATATTTTCAATCAATGATCCTATAACCCAACTAGTTGCACGCCGAAGTACAACGCGATCGCGATCTCTTATTAAGTCTGCTCTAGGATTTGTTGAACATCTTTCCTCGGCCCGGGTTATCGCCTCGCGCCAAAGCGCTGGCCCATCACTCTTTATTTCATCTAACCTAAGTAATCCACCATTCACCGAGTCTTCGACGTCATGAGCAACAAAAGCACTTTCATCCGCCTCCGAGATGATTTGGGATTCAGGTCCCCCTTGAGGAAGTTCTTTGAATTCAGCAGATTTGGCAGGTTCATCGAAATCCGTTGCATGCAAGGCTAGTCCCTCACGAGTAGCGCGAGTCAGATTAAGACCTCTAAATTCTGGATATGGTGACTCGTGTTCATCTACTACTTCCAGAGAGTGCTCGTTTGCATTCCATCCTCCATGGTCAACCAGCAGGTCATTCAAAACACTTTCACCAGCGTGGCCGAAAGGTCCATGGCCCAAGTCATGTGCCAGGGCTATAGCTTCAGCGAGATCCGCATTCAATCCCAATTCATATGCGATGCCACGTCCTACTTGGGCAACTTCTAAGGAATGAGTGATGCGAGTTCTAAAGAAATCAGCTTCTGTTACAACGAATACCTGAGTCTTATGTAATAGTCTGCGAAAAGACCTGGAATGAAGTACTCTGTCACGGTCTAATTGAAACTCGCTTCGTCTTGCAGGATCTTCGGCAGCCTGAGGATGTATTCGGTCTGTCCAGGGTGGACTTAATGGAGTAGCGATCTTCATGTTTAAATATTTGGTGTGCTCATATTAAATTCGAATTGTGGGGATTCGCGATAACTAGGGTAGTTCTTAAAGATGACATAATTCTACCAATACTGTACTACTTTTATACGGTTATCATCGCTGATATTGACGTACACCGGATCTCAGGTTTAGGCAGCATACATGCACCAGTAAATCTTGCTGTTGTTCAATGAGTCAATTACATAACCGTGGAAAGACCCATAAATTGAGAAGCAAACGATCTGATAAAAGTTCCTTATCGTGATTGCTGCATATCTATTAGTTATGCGTACCTGGAGTCCTACTTGGTTGATGCTATTAGGGGCAGTACTGGGTATTATCAGCAAACTCATTATTGGTTAGCATGTCGACCTAGGTCATCATGTTTCGGGGCACCGTGAGGGTATCGAACTTAGCCAGCGCTGCATCAATATGGGCTTGCCCATACTCTAGTGAAATTGAGTGGTGTCCTGGGAAAAGTCCGTTAACACCAAAATCACGAAACTTGTTAAGACTTTGTCCTAATAGCCAAGGTGATGTTTCAGGGGCCCAATTTAGTACTACCTCACCACCTTCAAAAACTAAATCACCGCTAAAAAGATAAGTCTTTCCATCTTGTCTTAGAAGGTAGGAGTTATGTGGGTTAGCGTGACCTGGCGTGGAATAAGTTTCCAATTTTAGCGATCCTACTAGTATCGTGTCTCCTTCATCTACTTCTCGTGTTACATGAAAAGTTTGAAACCTATAGTCATCAGGGTATCTCCCTGCAGCTCGAGCACGAGTTAGATTGATGGAATCCTCGTCTCCTTGCTCGAGCCATTCTTTTGATCCTTTAGGCGAAATAGCCTCAATCCCCAGTTCTTTAACTAAATAAGCACCGGCTCCAGAGTGATCGCCGTGGCAGTGGGTCAGAATCAGTTTTGAAATGCAATCGGGGTCTATTCCTTCTTTTCGAATGTTGTTAATGATTGCAGGTGACTCTGGGCCATACCCTGCATCAATAATGGCGCCATCATTGCCATCAGAGACCAGGTAGACGTGACAGTCACCCGGATCGCTGATGCCAAACCCCATTTTCCCGCTACCTATCAAATAAACATTTTCCATCAATTTCATGACTTCTATCCTTTACTATGAGTCCCTGGATCCAGATCTATATAGAGATTTGACAGATCAGAATCGTTAGATACGGTTCCGGGAGATATTGGTTTGAACGATTATTCGTGTGGACTAGTACCAGCGTTCTATTACCACTTTGTCTTCGGTAAAGAAATCTACTGCGTCGCGTCCTTGCCCGTGCAGATCACCGAAGAATGAATCTTTCATACCTCCAAAATGAAAGAATGCCATCGGAGCTGCAACTCCAATGTTAATACCTACGTTACCAGCCTTGACTTTGCTGGAAAATTGGCGGGCCGCTTTTCCACTTGAAGTAAATATGCAAGCCATGTTTCCGAACGGTACCGCATCGACCAGATCTAATGCATCGTCCAGGTTGTCGGCGGACATGACACTAAGTACCGGTCCGAATATTTCGTCTTTAGCAAGCGACATCTCAGGCGTTACCTCAGCAAATAATGTAGGACCTAAAAAATACCCTGAGTCGTAGCCTGGCACCGCCTTCCCTCGGCCGTCCAATAATATATCGGCTCCTTCGTTAACTCCGTTTTCTATAGATTCGAGTATTCGTTGGCGACTAGTTTCTGAGATAACGGGTCCCATATGGACTCCGTCTTTTGACCCATCACCTATGATCAAATCTTTAGCTCCGTCCAGAAGGCGTTTTTTGACGTCATCGTATGCATTGCCGACAGCGACCACTACAGATCCTGCAAGGCATCTCTGCCCTGCACAGCCGAATGCTGATTCGACGATGTTTTCAATTGATGGTTCCATTTCCGCATCGGGCATAACGACTAAATAATTTTTTGCTCCTCCTTGGCATTGCATTCGTTTACCGTTTTGTGTACCTCGCTCGTATACGGATTTGGCTACTGGGGTGGAACCCACGAATGACGCTCCAGTTATTAGCGGATGATCCAGTATCGCTTCAACTGTTGAGCGTCCTCCATGTACGAGACTAAGGACCCCATTTGGTAATCCAGCTTGCGTTGCTAGTTCAGCTATCCGTACTTGCGAAAGAGGAGCCTGTTCAGAAGGCTTTACTAGGAATGTGTTCCCACATGCTATTGCGTAAGGCAAAAACCACATAGGAACCATAGCCGGGAAATTAAAAGGGGCTATTGCGGCAAAAACACCTAAAGGTTGGCGTACAGCGTATTCGTCTATACCGCTTGCGACGTCTTCTAAGTTAGTGCCTTGCATCATAGTAGGAACTCCTACGGCAACGTCTAAGTTCTCGATTGCACGTCTGACCTCCCCCCTACTTTCGGATAATGTCTTACCATGTTCTCTGGTGACAATCTGAGACAGGTTTTCGAAGTCGTCTTCCAGTAACCCTTTTAACTTGAACAATATTTGGATTCGTTGCACCGCTGGGGTTTTGCTCCATGAGATGAATGCTTCATGCGCTGCTCGAACTATACGGTCTACTTCTTGGGTGGTTGAGTCGGGAACTGTGGCGATGATATTTCCTGTAGCAGGATTTGACACCTGGATCCCAGGAGTATCCTCAGGGACGGTCCAGTTACCATTCACTAAGTTAGGCATTAGTGTGTCTATGGAATATTCTTCAATGATCGATTTATTGGACATGTTTCCTGCCTTGTAAGTACGGTTTCTTGGTGCGCTGATACTATATCGATTTACTTTTATCTTAAAATAGGATGAACAAAAGATGATGGGTCGCTGATTCTATAGCATCCAACAAATCAATTGAGCATTCTATGTATTTACATAGGTTAATTCGTGTTTATGAAGGATAGTATTCGCCGGATTTAGAATGGCTTAGTATTCCAGGGTCAAGCCAGCTTTCAACGTATTCTGGTGGGTATCGAGTTGCTCTATACACATTGACTAGCTGTCCACCGAAGAACGGTGAGTAATAGTCCCATACAATTTCGTTGTCGCTGGTTACTTCAAATATATGCCCGCAGTCTGATTCACATATGAGGGTGTTGCCGTTTGGTAGCCTTTGTTGACCCGCTCGAAATGGACTGAAGAAATTGTTTTTGTCCTCGTACTTCCATATTGCTACATCGGGGTTTAGGGGGTTGAATTCCCTAACTGTAGAAAATCCTCTTCGAGTTCCGTTATCGAACAACAATATGTTGCCGTTAGGCAGCATTTGAGATTGGTGTTGGCCATCGAGAGTATCAAGGCCCCAGGCCCAAACTATTTCATCAGATTTGTGATCTACGATGGATATTACGTCTAGCTGTCTGTGGCTAAGCAGAAAATTACCCTGCTTAAACCTATCGTCCGTTAATCCGATAGGGTTCTCAGGTAGCACCGAAACGGTGTTTGTGTGAGCCCAATCCGCGTTGCGTCTTGGTAGTTCGATTCCCGACAATGTTGCTAATTCGTCTACATGGTCACTAAGGGTCCAATCTTTTCGGATAAATCCATCAGGGTCTATCAATAGAAGCATGTCGTCTTGTATTGGGCCTCTCGGAAATATATCAGGGCGGTCAAAATCTCGTTGGTATAGGGTGAGGATTGAACCATCATCGTACCTATGGAAATCGTGGTGAGTTCTTCCGTGCCATTCCCAGAATATGTTTCCATCAACGTCAGAGTGAAATAGACCTCCGAAATAATTGTCCCAGAATATAGAGCCGTCGGAGTCAAGCTCAGCCCACTGACTGTGCTGTACAGGCCAGCAATGTACAACACGACCGTTCATATCTATCAAATACTGAAAGTCTCCGAAAGCGGAAGCGAATAAAGTGTAGCCATTAAAACACCGATCTTTGTTCCATAAACGTACGCCTCTCAGCCCATTGTAAGTTCGAGGTGGCATCTTTTCTGTTGGGTCGCCATAGTCACGGCCGGGAGTGTACTCTGTCCCTGGTTTGGTTCTATTTAATTTTTTTGCCATAAAGATGCGCTCCCTTTTACTTACCTACTTAAGATGCTGTATATAGATGAGCTATTATCGAAATCTAACACTGTTGCTGTTACTGGATAGGTGACTTCGGGGTTGGCTCCAAGCGAATAACTTTTATCGCCTCGCGGTCCATCATCTTCGAAATGCGCGGGGCGATATTATCTTTCCAGTGGGTGGATTCGTAGACTGTCTGGTAGAGGCGCTTGCGTTCGGCTTCATTCTTGAAACGTCGGATCCACACGTAAAGGGATGCGTCGTCCTCACCTGTGAAACTGCCGAGTATGACCATGCCTTGCGCGACCTGGAAGGGAATGATTTCATCTTCCATAAGGCGCACCCAGCTCTCCTTATGTCCATCCCGGATTTTGTATTGGCGGAGTTCGAAAAGCACTGCGATCCTCGCTGCAATTGTTGGCCGATCAAGATAATAGCTACTCAGCCATTAAAAGTCTTGATTCTTGGTGATCCTTTATCGATAACTCAAATATTTGCAATATATACTGTGGACTTTCAGAAGAGTGCGGAAAAAGGATTGTTGATGAGATGATGAATAAGGCAAAACAACTTCTTGTAGATGGTGAGCCAGCTATTGGATGTGAGTCTAGCAGCGGTTCCCCATGGAGTGCAGGGCTTTTGGCTAAGGCTGGATATGACTGGGTGCTTGTAGACACTCAGCATGGCTTGTGGGAATTGGACGACCTGAGAACAGCAGTGGTTGCGGTTACCAGTGCAGGATCGACTCCAATGGCTCGTGTCCAAGAAAATAGATTTGGCTTAATAGGTCGTTTGTTGGACGACGGGATGTTAGGTGTCGTAGTCCCAATGGTGAACACTGCGGACGACGCAAGGGCCGCGGTACTTGCTACACGCTATCCTCCTTTGGGAGGGCGATCGAATGGCCCAACCTACTTGGCAGAAATGCATGGCGACAATTACTTTGACAATTCAAATGAACAAGTCTTTCTTGCAGTACAGATTGAATCGGTTGAAGCAGTGGAAAATGCGGAAAAAATTATGTCTGTTGAGGGAGTAGATGGATGTTGGATTGGTCCATCGGACCTCGCTCTTTCTATGGGGCTAGGATTTGCAGATATAGGTACACACAAACGACATAATGAGGCGATTGCTCATGTTCTGGATATTTGTGATCGCTTGGGTAAAATCCCAGGCTATTCGTGTACTGGGCTTGAGGACGGTCAGAGGCGGCTGAGTGAAGGATTTCAGTTTGTTTCCGTAGGGGAAGATAGCGAATTTGTGCATGCTGGTGCGGTCACTACCCTCAATTCCTTACGTACTTAAAATAGTTCCCTAATGTTTCCACATTACATGGGGAAGACAGATAAGAATAAGTAGAGTCATAATTGTGGCCAAATGCTAGTAGTAGCGATTATTGAGGGAATAACATACACGCCTGATTCTGGAGGTTGCGATGGATAATCTCTATTCGATCAGTCCACGGAGAAATCCCAACGAATACATTGCGGCTGCTGCGATCACCAGGTTTTTAATTAGCCTTCCCAAAAACGAAATTACTAGGAATTTCTTCCACCCAATTCTCATCGAACCTGCAATAGCTCCGGCTAGGTCAAATATTGGGTTGGGTGTAGCGGCTAGTATAAATATCGCTGGGGTTCCCCAACGTTTGACTAGCACGCGTAGTCTTTCAATACGATCGTGTTTTGGGAGTAATGAAGACGCTGTGCGGCCAAGGTAGTAAGAGTACATTTCGCCAATTGCTTGTCCTATGCTGCCTACCAATGCGACGAGCCATATGTTGTCTAAGGCGATCGCAAAAGTGGCGATTGAGGCCCAGCTAAATCCTGGCATCATAAATAATGCCCCACCGATGAGATTAACTAACAGTAGAGCCCCATAGCTGTAATTAGAGTTGGAGCGCAGATCTTCAGTGAACGGTATAGCGACTATTGCTACAGACAGTATGCCCACTACACCTGCAATTTGAACCCATAAGTGCTTTGCTGTCGAAATATTTACGCGGGCGTTTTTGTTTTTGTGTTGTGTTTCTGTGGATTTATACATGTTGTCTTAGACTTGGGTATGTCTCTTTAGAGGCATGCAGGTTACTATCGACCCTTCTATACTTGGGTTTGGGCTATATGTGGTCAACAATTTTATTCCCGGAGTGCGTAGTGTGAAAGCGGCTTTTTTGCAGGCGACGAGGCAAATAGCAATAAGTTCTGTGGCACGGCCTAAAGTAGGCCGTAAGGATGTATTGGTTCGAGTTAGGTCGGTGGGTGTGTGTGCCTCCGATATTCATTATTACGAACACGGGCGAATAGGGCGCTATATCGTGGATGAGCCGTTGATTCTGGGTCATGAATCGGCAGGAGAGGTGGTCGAAATTGGATCAGATGTGACTCACCTGTCCGAAGGAGACCGGGTGACTTTGGAACCAGGTATCCCGTGCAAAAGCTGTAAATATTGCCTCACCGGTAGATATAACTTATGTGAATCTGTTTGTTTCATGGCGACACCACCAGTGCACGGTGCCTTCGTAGAGTATGTATCTCATCCAGCAGATTTTTGCTTCAAAATACCAGATGAGATGAGCTTCGATGAAGCAGCACTTATGGAGCCTCTTTCTGTGGGTTTATTTGCGGTTGAACGATCTGATGTTCGAATTGGAGATAATGTCGCAATCATTGGGGCAGGGCCTATAGGCTTGGTCACCTTACTTGTACTTAAAGCACAGGGTATAACGGATGTAACCGTTTTCGATGCGGTTGAAAGTCGTGTTGAGAGCGCTGAGCAACTGGGAGCTCGTGCAGCTTTTAACGTTCACCAATGCGATTTGGCGGTTAATTTCGATTCGGCTTTTGATGCTGTTTTTGAAACAGCAGGGAGCGCGGAAGCGACCGCTTTGACTACTAGACTCGTGAGCCGAGGTGGATCCATAACCCTGGTAGGACTAGTCGCGGAAAATACAATTCCATTCAATAGTAATGAAATAGTTGATAAAGGTGTTGATATGAGAGGGGTGTTCCGATACGCCAACACTTACCCTAGAGCTATAGAGTTAGTTTCTTCGGGGCTTATTGATTTAAGCCCGTTGGTTTCTAGGCATTTCCCTCTGGACAAGACAGCGGATGCGCTGGAATTTGCCCGTAATGCCAAAGATCGATGCATAAAGGCAATAGTAACTCCGTAGATGTGGATATTCTCTCCTAATGTCAGGAATGATCATTGTTGATGATCAATATTTACTCCGTATTCACCTGGAATTCCTAGTACGTTAATTCCTCTTTGTTGTAGAGCGTGGTCTCCTATCGCTCTTTGAACAAATAAAGGCATCGCCAATTTGTTTTGCCCGGGCCAGGCGGATCCGTAATAAATCGATCCATATTTAGCAATTAACTCTGTAACCAAATCAGGATTTGCAGAGGCTAGATTTGTGCTTTCTCTAGGATCTTGGTGCTGGTTGTATAATTCGTGCTGTTGATTAGGAGGGCGGATTATCAGGTTCCATTCGTTTGTGCGGATTGCACGATCTTGACCATCGTAGTATCCGGTCATGATTGAGTGACGGTGATTTTCCACATTGCCAGTGATGATTTTTGCGAAGCTTTTACCAGGCAAATACTCGATGCAGTTATCCATTCCCATCAAGTCAAGTATGGTTGGCATAAAATCGTTGAATTGACATAGAGCCTGTACGGTACGTCCGCCGTGTTTCCCATTTGGCATGCGTATCATAAACGGAACCTTTAGGAGCTCGTTATAGAGCCTATCAACTCCCTTCAGGAACTTTCCATGGTCTCCCAAAGGCATGCCATGATCTCCAATTAGAACTACTATTGAATCTTCGAAATAACCCTCTTGTTCCAATGTAGCAAATACTCTGCCTAGTGCGTGGTCTACGGATTCGACTTCCCCTGCATATAGACCTCGAATATGGTTGACCTCTTCATGAGTAGCCCAGTCATCGGCTAGACCGCCCTTAGGTAAAATCAGTCTATTGCCTGAATAATTTGGATCTGTGTATTGATCGAATTTGGCTGGAGGATCCCATGGTTCGTGTGGATCAAAGCTGTCCACCCAGAAAAATATTTTGTCATGAGATCGATTATCTGAGAGCCACTTTACCGTGCGGTCTGCAATTTGAGCGGCAAACCAATGATCTTCTGACGTAAAATCTTCTGTATTAGTTAAAAATTGAGCTACTCTAGCCCGCCATGATTCGTCATAATGATCATTTACGTAATCGTCGACATTTTTGTGTTTAGGTGGTGAGGATCTGTAAGGGTCATATTCTTGGCCATGGATCCATTCATAGGAATGGAAAGCACGGTGATAATTCATGTTGGGTGATCGGAAATGATAGTTGTCTGAAACGATCCCGCATACCCATCCATTTGGTCCTAGAATTTCAGATATGCTTACGTCTTCGTCAGCAAGTCTCTGCCAAGGTCGAGACACGAGAGTACGTTGTCCCGTAAACAAACTGGCCCGGGCGGGAATGGTAGGTAACGCTTCAGGGTACATGTTTTCAAAAACTACACAATCCTCCGCAAATCTATTGATGTTTGGTGTTTTGCAAGGTGCTATACCATCGAATACAGGATTACCTTTATGGTAGGTGCCTATGTGGTCTTGGCGTAAGGTGTCAATCGTTAACACTATCAAATTCAAAACGTTATCCCTCCCATACTCCTGACACTTATCTCTGTTAATGTGTTTAAACGATGGATCTTATCAAAGTGATACAGTGACCCTGATGAAGCGGTTGTAATGATTTAGTACTGCTAGGAGCACTCTCTTTATGAATTCAAATATTCTACCTGTTTATCTTCGCGGGCTCATTGATTATGTTCAAAAATCTGAGCGTTTAGTAGTAGGCCTACATTCGGGTACGTCTGCAGACGGGCCTACTGCGGCACTGGTTCGTGTTTCTGGAAATGAACAAAATACTGATATCAATTTAGTGGACTGGCGTAGTTACGAATACGAGTCTCCACTTAAAGAGCGCATATTCGACGTGTTTGCTCGTGAGACTGGTAGCTTGGATCGAGTGGCTCAAGCAGACAATGTGATAGGTGATTTTTTTGCGGAAGTTGTACAGCGGTTGGTAGCGAAAGCTGGCTTTGCTATGTCTGACTTAGACCTGATTGTCTCTTCCGGTCAGGTTTGTTATCAGGTTATTGATGGTCAACGTGAGGACCACAATTGGCTGGGCGATAAAGCTATAGCTTCTTTTTTAGACTTGGGTGCAGGTGCTTTTATTGCTCAGCGAACTGGGGTGACAACAGTATCGAATTTGCGTCAGCGTGATATCGCTGCTGGTGGTTTGGGTGTTCCAACGGTGTCTTATGGAGACTGGGTTTTATTTGGAGACTCAAAAGTCAACAGGGCTTTACATAATATTGGTGGGATTGCTAATCCGGCTGTTTTGCCAGCGGGGGCATCGATAAATGAAATGTTTGCGTTCGATTCTGGCCCAGGCAATATGATTATTGATGCTCTAGTAAATTGGATTTCTGGCGGGGAACAATTCTACGACGATAATGGAGCGATTGCTGCTAGAGGCAATGTCGATGACAGTCTTCTCTCTGAACTAATGCGACACCCTTTTGTTTTGCAAAAGCCGCCAAAAGGGGCTGCGCGTCAATTGTTTGGCCATGAATATTCACGTGGCGTGATGGAGCAAGGTAGGGCTTTAGGGCTATCGGATGAAGATATAGTGGCAACAGCAACAGCATTCACAGCTGAATCCATAACTCACAATTATAAGGAATTTGTTTTTCCTAGGGTCTCGATTGACGAAATATTGCTTGCTGGTGGTGGGGCAAATAATGCTACTTTGATAGGTATGCTTCGAGACCGATTGGATCCAATACCGATAACAACTATAGAGGAGCGTTTAGGTATCCCAGTTGAAGCTCGCGAAGTTTTGACGATGATCGCGATAGGTAATGACACCGTACAGGGTAATGCTGGTAATGTACCGTCTGCAACTGGGGCTCAAAGTAGAGTAATTGCTGGAGATATAACTCCTGGACAACTTGGCTGACAGAAGAATTGTCACTTCCAATTGGTCGTTACTTAGTGTCTGTTCACACTGTTAAAGTACCGAGGTAAGTGCTTCTCGTAACGTGTTGTATCGAAATTGAAATCCTGATGCATTCAGTACGGAAGGTACGACCAGCTTACTGCCAAGCAATTCTTCAGCCATCTCTCTCATTACAACTTTGATAGGGAATTCTGGCACCCGCAGAAATGCTGGCCTTCCTAAGGCGAGGCCTAGCAATTTTGCAAAATCAGCCTGCCTTACTGGCTGTGGACCTACGAGATTGATAGGTCCTATTAGATTAATATTGTGTACGGCTTCCATATAGGCGGACACTACGTCATATTCATGCACCCAGGTCCACCATTGTCTGCCATTTCCCAGACGGGCCCCCAAGCATAACGACCAAGCTAAGCTTAGTAATTTTACTGTTATTGATTCTGGGGCAAGGACGACTCCCATTCGCATCCTTACGACTCGGGCTCCGAATGATTCTGCACGAATTGCTTCGGTTTCCCAGTCTGCTGCTACTTTTGCTAAGAATCCTTCTCCTGGCTTTTCCTTTTCCGTCAAGCGTTGATCCCCTCGATCGCCATAATATCCAACTGCACTGGCAGATATGAGTGTTACTCCGGATGGGCTAGAGAGCTTCATGCCTTCGACTAGGTTGCGGGTTCCTATGATTCGACTGTTTAGCACCTTAGTGCGTTTGCTCGCAGTCCATAATCCTGCAATGCGTTCGCCAGCTAAGTGTATTACGGTATCTGCATTGTTCAGTGCATCTGCAGGCGGTATCTCCGTCATCGGATCCCATCGATGTATTTCTATAGCATCACTTAGCTGAGGAGTAGTTTTATTCCTTGAAAGTACGACTAGTTCATGCTTGAGTTCTATCAGGCGTTTGATTAGTATTCGCCCTATCACCCCCGTGCCACCGGTAAGCACTATGCGCAAAATCCTAGCTCCGATAAATTACTATTCCTAACTTCAATATGCTCCTATCATATGGGACCTGCTTATCGTTGCCCACAATTCGGTGAAATAATCTTGTACAGATCTTTAGGGCGGTTTGTTGTTCGAAGGCGTTGGTGGATATTGGGTTTGTGGATTACTGTCGCGATCTTAGCTTTGCCGTTGGCTGCAAACGTAGGATCCGTATTAAGAGGGGGAGGATTTTCAGCTTCCAGTATTGAGGCTGAGCGGGCGTACAATAGATTTAAGTCAGACTTAGGTACATCTGGCCCGACTGTGTCCGTCGTTTTTAATTCTGAAAATCATACAGCGTACGATCCGGAGTTCGTTGAGCCTGCCCGTGAAGTGTTGAACTCGATTAGTCAGCTCGATTTCGTTGAAAATATCGTGCCTTTTTGGGAGAACTTCGCTCAGGTGTCTGAGTCAGGTCATACGGCCTATGCGGCTATATATGCTGATGTGGATGACGAAGACGCGCATCGTATAGTTCCGGTGCTGCGCAAATCTCTTGGCGAACCACCGATCCAAGCCTATATAGCGGGACCCGCAGTGTTCTATGATGATATACAGAGGCTGAGTGAAAACGACCTTCGAAAAGCCGAAATAATCGGCCTCCCATTCGCTCTATTGGTCTTACTTCTTGTTTTTAGATCAGTCTCTGCTGCGGTAATACCGGTTATAGCCGGTGGTGCTAGTGTGGTTATGGGCCTCGCGGCGGTTTGCGGGCTTGGACAGTTCACTCCATTTTCGATATTTGCCTTGAATGTGGCAACGATGGTTGGCCTGGGGTTGGGGGCGGACTATTCGCTGTTTTTGGTTAGTCGGTTTCGGGAAGAATTAGTACATAGTGATTCCGATGCAGCGGTGGTGACGACTGTAGAGACTGCTGGTAAAGCTGTTGTGTTCTCAGGGTTAGCAGTTATGGTCGGACTATCTTCATTGATACTGTTCGAATTTATGATGCTTAGGTCGATAGGAGCTGGAGGTGCGGTTGTGGTCGCTATAGCGGTCATGGCCGCTATTACATTAGTGCCGGCACTGTTGGCCATAATTGGTTCAAACATAGATCGTTATCGGGTGTGGAGACGTCGTTCTGACACGACTGGGGGTTGGGCTCGAGTGGCCCGCGCAGTAATGGCTAGGCCGATCCCGGTGTTTTTTATCGTGTCATTATTTTTACTTGTCATGGTAACCCCTGTATTACGGGCTCGCGTCAGTGCTCCAGATGCATCTGTATTGAACAAGTCGACGCCGTCTAGAGAAGCTTATGACCTTTTACAAGAAGAGTTTGGTCCGGGCCATGTCACTCCGATTTTTGCTGTATGGCGTTTTCCAGACTCGTCTTTAGCAAAAACATCTTTGAATGTGATGCACGAATTCACGAGTGTCTTGAAGTCAGATGACAGGGTAAGTCGAGTAGTGAGTCCGGTTTCTATTGATGATCGTATCACTATAGAAGAGTATGAGTTGCTCTATCGTAATCCATCAGTAATTACCGATCCCTATGCTCGTGCTATAGCCCACATGACAACCTTAGGTAAATCAGCATTAATCATCATAGAACCTAAAGGTGCACCAACCAGTGACGATGCTCGCGGCTTAGTTTATGCAATCCGTGATTATAGAGATACCAACAATCTTGACATGCTTGTTGGTGGAGGGGCTGCTGGATTGACAGACTTCGTGGATAGGCTCTATTCAGAATTCCCTCGGGCCATAGGGATCATCTTTTTGTTGACCTATATCGTTTTATTATTATTGTTCCGATCGGTGTTTTTGCCTGTCAAAGCTGTGTTAATGAACGTCCTCAGTTTGGGAGCTAGTTTTGGTGCTTTAGTACTCGTTTTTCAGGATGGGTGGATGTCTGGAATATTGGGTTTTGAACCGCTGGGATATATCGAAGCCACTCTGCCAATCATTATGTTCGCACTACTATTTGGGTTGAGCATGGATTATGAAGTGTTTTTGTTAGCCCGTATAAAAGAGGCTTATGATGCTGGGCACGACAATGCGTCCGCTATAGCGATAGGGTTAGAACGTAGCGGCAGAGTAATAACGAGTGCCGCTACGGTCGTTATAGTCGTATCTTTGGCTTTTGTGTCTGCGGATATAGTATTGATTAAGGCGGTTGGGTTAGGTGCTGCTATCGCTGTGTTTGTGGATGCATCGATTGTTCGATCTCTACTTGTTCCATCGACTATGAAATTGTTAGGTGATTGGAACTGGTGGGCTCCAACAAT